>Ga0206829_10001_pt2 | contig 13003 bp, 8 predicted proteins | sample Alteio_BWOrgCont_75_FD_152862 | JGI IMG/M metagenome (GOLD analysis project Ga0206829, IMG submission 152862) | Enriched cells from forest soil in Barre Woods Harvard Forest LTER site, Petersham, Massachusetts, United States -... | ecosystem: Environmental > Terrestrial > Soil > Temperate forest >... | reverse complement strand
GTGAGATTGCTGCCACTCGGGAACGAATACAACGGGTGGTTCAGGAAGTTGTAAGCCTGCACGCGGAATTGAAGCTTTCTGGTCTCAGACATCTGGAAGTTCTTGAAGACTGCCAGATCTGAATCAAAGAAACCCGGACCATAGGACACAGGCAGATTTACCGGTCCATTGTGGCCGACTACGGTGGGTGCTACGAAGCAGTTACTGTTGACGTATTGATGGCCACCCCTGTTGGCGCTTGGGTTGCAGGTTACGAGCGGGTTCAACTGTGCTGCATTCGTTCCCAGGATCGATTGGTTATTGATGGGAATCCCGGTTGGGTTGGTCGTACTGATCGAGCCAGGAATAATAGCAGCCGATTGCGGGCACGAGATGCCTGCAGCCATTTCCGCGGCTGTCGCTACGCAAGTCAAGGCCATGTTGAAGTTTGTGTTGATGTTGTTGCCGTAATTGCCGCCATAGGTGAGGTTGGCACCGCTTTGCAACTGTGTGATTCCCGAGAACTGCCATCCGTTCAGAGCTCCATTTACGAAGGGATTCACATGGACGCGATTTCCGAGGTCAATTGAGTACGCGGCGTTGAAAAGATTCCGCCGGTCCGACGGAAGGACGCCATAGTTGCTCGCGAGGTTGAACGGGTCCGCTGTAGGATTCGGGATGCCCAGCGCCTTCTGAAATGTGTAGTTCGCCTGAATAACGTAGAACCCGGCGTGACGCGCCCAGCTCACCTGCAGAGCGTTGTAGTTGCTGTAAAGATTGTTTGTAGCTAGGTTGAGATCGCCGTAACCCTGCAACGGTCTGTACAGGTTCGAATTGGCCGTTCCCGGATTGCTGGCCGATAACATGGAGCCTGCTGGTACAAGGTTGATGTTGCTGCCAGCTCCGCCCTGAGTGTTCTGCAGATCTCTGCTGCGGTTGCCGACGTAGGCCATCTCTAACAAACCTTGCCAGGGCGTCTGTTGATCGATGGTCGCACTCCAGCTATCTGTGTATGGCTGGCTGTCGTCCTTCGCATCGACAGCTGATGGCGAAGCAGGCGTCGCAGCCAGATTCAGGCAGGAAAGATACGCTGCAAACAAAGATGAGCCGGTAGAAGGATTGGTTGGGCAGCCCGTGCTTCCTACCCAGTTGCTGGGCGACAAGTTGGCCGCTGCCACGCCCGCGGATGCTTCAAGACCATTCGTGAATTGTCCGGAGTGATAGTAGAAGCGGCCCCAACCTCCACGGAGAACGGTTTTTCCAGCTCCGGAGACATCGTACGCCACGCCCAGACGAGGCTGATAGAACAGCGCCCGCGTTGAGAATCCTCCAAGCGGGACAGAGTTGTCCTTCGCGTGCCACTGAAAACCGCAGAATGTCGGAGATGATGCGCAACTCGGGTTGAATTGAGACTGGTTAAAGATCGAGTAACCGAAGCCCTCACCGTCAATCCACGGAGTGAAGTGGCTGAAGCGTACACCGAATTCCAGCGTGAGCTTCCGCGTCGCCTTCCAGGAATCCTGCCCAAAGAACTCCCACGTGGTGTAGTGGATATCGTTGATTCGATTTTTGTTGGTCTCCGAGTAGTTGGACAGATTACCCGTCAAGAAATCGGCATACTCATTTCCATAACTGAAGGAGTTGCCTACGGAAACCTGCAAAAAGCCATTGGTGAACTGGTTGTCCGGCTGCGAGTTCCGAATCCACTCATAGAATCCGCCTGCCTTCACCGTGTGGTTGCCAAAGACCTTGGTAAGCGTGTCACCGATACTTGGCATCCACTTGTTCGCGTATAGACCTTCGGAAGGCCCGCCTGCCTCAAAACCACCTGGATTGAGGGACAACGCGGCTTCGCTCGGGCCATAATTGCCGAAGGACGGGATTTGTGCCACGCCGTTCTGGAACACTCCCTGATAGCCATAACCGACGTTGGCACGGTTTACTTTGGAAGGATCCGCAAATACGTTGGGGAAGCCTACAAAAGTGTAAGCAACCACCGTTTCATTCGTCATCGTCGGATTGAAAACATGGGTGAGCGTGCCCGATATAGAGTCGGATTTGTTCTTGCCGTCGATGGGAGTCGGGTACGGCACCTGGTCGGTATTGCGCCACCAGAGACCAACCGGGAATTGCTGCAGCTCTCGCTGATAGTTGTAGCGTACGAACACCTTTGTGTTGTCGCTAATGTCCCAATCCCCACGAATGGTCCACTGCCGGTTGTTCTGATCGAAGATTTCAGCCTGGGTGTAGTTATATCCGCCAGTGGCGTTGGGATCGGCGTTAGCAGCTGGAAACTGTTTAGCAAGGGCCAGCATGTTCGGATCGATACACTTGCCATTGGGAGTACCGCTGCACATTGGGATTGTCGTCCCGCCGAAGGCGGCGATCGCGGCGGCATTGAGTTGTCCAGGAGCCTTGCCAGATGCCGTAATGTTTCCTTCTTTCGCAACTTCCGCCGGCGAGAAATCACCGCCAAGCTCTCCAGGCGTGGCCACCGTAGCCCTCAGCAGTCCTGTGTCCAACGTCTGGTGGTAATACTCGAATCCGGTCCAGAAAAACAGCTTCTTTCGATCTCTGTTAAAGCCGGTTCCGGGAATAATGATCGGGCCCCCGATGGTGCCGCCTGGATAGTAATAGGAATTCGCAGGCTGCTTGACGCCGCTGAAATTATTCAGCCAGTCGTTTGCATTGAGGACGTGGTTTCGGGCGGAGAAGAAGGCGTTACCATGGAAATCCGAGCCACCTGCCTTTGTCACCGAGGTGATCAGGATGGGTCCTTTCTGTTCTTCTGCACTGAAGTTCGACGTCAGGACCTTGAACTCCTGAAGAAAATCGGAATTCGGATTTACGGGTGTGTCGCAGTTGCAACCGGGGTCCGACACGTGCGCGCCGTCCGCAGTAATGTCGAGAGAATTTGTTGGTAGACCGTTGTATGAGTACGCCGCGTTTAATGGACTTTGGCTGCCGGAGTCGCCGTTTGCATTGATTCCGATCGTCTGTCCGTTGTAATTCGATTTGTTTTGGGTGCCGTTTTGAATGCCGAAGCCGGGAATGATCTTGATGTATTCAGCGGCATTGCTGCCAACCTGCGTGAAGTTCTCGAGCTCCTTTGTTTCCAGCGAGAAGGATTTTTCTCCGGAGTCCGTTACAGCCAGAGCGGTGCTCTCCGCATTCACCTGGACTGTTTCGGCCGTCGAGCCGATCACCAGCTTAACGCTAATGTTGCGCTGATCGCCGCCGCCAAGTTCAATGTCGCTGATCTTATACTGACGATAGCCTTGGACATCCACCGTTAACTCATACGTGCCCACTGCCGTCGCGGCGAAAGTGTAGTAGCCGTCCCCGTTGGTCACAGTATCTCGGATTGTGCCGGAGAGCGCGTCTCGCAGGGTAATCTTTGCGTTTGGAATTACGCCTCCCGATGGATCCGTCACAAGGCCTGTAAGAGTTGCGAAAACACCTTGCGCAAATGCCGGAGACCCGCCGATCAGGAGCGAGCCAAGGAAGACTGCGGACCAGATCCACCTCTGTATCATCACAACTACCCCCCAGAAAATAACTGCAATTTCCCGTACAAAAACGTTTTATTTGAGAGTGCGCGGATATCTCACTCCTAACGAATTGATTTTGTCAAGCCAAATTTGTAGGGGAATAGTCAAACCTAAGATCTAGAACCGTCTCCAACAAAATGTGGACGCCAAACCAGCAAGAGCATTCGGCTTCCCGTCTGAGGCATCACGGAGTTGGAACGTCCACAGAACTGGCTGCGAAACACAGGAATCAGACTGTGCCGTGCCGTCCCGCGTTCGCTCATGTTTCCCTTAAACGTTTTACTTCAGGAGATCCTGTACATATACTGGCTCGGTTCGAAGGCCAGCACCTCGCGTGACCGTAGGAGACCGGAATGTACGCTCGCTCTCGTTTCTTCACTTTGTTGGTCCTTATCGCGGCATCCCTCAGCCTGAAGGCCGCTCAGCCGCCCGCTCACGACCAGTTCCGCGTTGCGGTCTATATTCCCGTCGGTGTCGTCCAGCACATGAAGGACCCGGCGTATCTGCAGAAATCCTGGGACGACCTCACCAGCCAGATCCGCGTAGACAAGGTCTACATTGAGAGTTACCGCAGTGGAGTTGTCGCGGACGAGGGACTGCTCAACACGGTCAAAGCCTTCTTCGCGACCCACGGCGTTCAGGTTGCTGGCGGCATCGCCTATGTCGGCTCAGGCGATAGCGCAGGCTTCGATTCGCCGGATGCAGCCTTCGACGGTACATTCGTATCCATGTGCTACACCGATACAGAACAGCGTGAGTTGGTCAGGCACATCGCCGAAATCACCGCGCGCCAGTTCGACGAGATTATCCTCGACGACTTCTTCTTCAACAACACCAAGCGCGACTCCGATATCGCCGCCAAAGGCGCCCAGACCTGGACCGACTTCCGCCTCAGGCTCATGGATGATGTTTCGCGCGACCTTGTCCTCGGCCCGGCGCGTGCCGTCAATCCGCGCGTCAAGGTCATCATTAAGTTCCCCAACTGGTATGAGCACTTCCCGGCCAACGGCTACGATCTCGACAAGGAACCGAAGATCTACGACGGCATCTACACTGGCACTGAGACTCGGGACCCTGTCCTCAACGACCAGCACCTCCAGCAATACGAGAGCTACGAGATCGTCCGCTACTTCGACAACATCGCCCCGGGCCGCAACGGCGGTGGATGGGTTGACACCTATGGCACTTTCTACATCGACCGTTACGCCGAGCAGCTTTGGGACACTGTGCTGGCCAAAACCCCGCAGATCTTGCTCTTCCAGTACAGTGACCTGCTACGCGAAGCGCAGGTCGGCGACCGCAAGGCGTGGAGCGGCAAAGCAACCAGCTTCACCGAATCGGGTCTCGAGAAATGGCACGCCGACTCAGGAACCACTGAACCCATCACCTGGGCCACAGCCGCGGGATATGCACTTAATACTGCTAACGCCGTCGTCGGCAAGCTTGGCCATCCCATCGGCATCGCGAGTTACAAGCCCTACCAGTCACTCGGCGAAGACTTCCTTCAGAACTACCTCGGCATGATCGGCCTGCCTATCGACATGCGGCCCGAGTTCCCCACCGATGTTCACACTGTCCTGCTCACCGAGCAGGCCAAGTACGATCCCGAGATCGTCTCTAAGATCAGGAAGCATCTCGAACAGGGTGGCAGCGTAGTTATCACCGCCTCCCTCCTCAAGGCTCTGGAAGGAAAAGGCATCGAGCAAATCGCTGAGTTGCACGTTACTGGGAATGTGTTGAAAATGGACCAATTCTGGGGCGGTTTCGGCACTCGCCCGATACCAGCCGCCGACGTTCTTGTGCCGGAAGTGGCCTTCCAGACCAATGATGCTTGGCCGATCGTGCGCGGCATTGCCAACGCTGGCGGTGCGCCGCTCCTGTTCATGGACAAGTATTCCCGTGGCATTCTTTATGTCCTCGCTATCCCCGAGAACCCCAGCGACCTTTACGCGCTACCCCAGGCGGCACTCACGCAAATTAAGGGGTTTATCATGACCGGCTTTCCGGTCTGGATGGATGCCCCTGCCAAGGTAAGCCTCTTCGCCTACGACAACAAGACCTTCGTCGTCGAGTCGTTCCTAGATGTCACCGCACCCGTCACTCTCTCCATACCTGGCACGGCAAACTCTGGGCCATCAGCGCACATTAGAAACCTGTTCACCGGCGAGTTAATCGAGGGCAAGTCCGCCGCCTCGAAGACCTTGTTCCCTCGCGGCCCGCAGCGTATCGAGTTCAACGTGGAAGTTCCTCCCCACAGTTTTGTAGCCTTCGCCGAAGAGTAACACCTCTTCTCTTATTGGGCTTAGGTCAATTGCAGGCCACTCAATAAGCTGATGATTGAGGGTATCCACTGCTCGATGAAATTATTGAAATCGATGATTGATGCGCGTAAGTTCTTGATGAACAAAAATCCGCTCGAAAAAACTGCATTGTGCCGTCTTTAGCTTTCTTCTGTCTTGGTGGCAACGTGGCTTCATGGCAACCGAATCAGCAGCAACTATTGCAGATGATGGAGAAAGATTGTCCGAAGGGAGATGGGAAATGTTTAATCGCAATCGATCGAGATTCAATCGCCGTGACATGCTGAAATCCTCTGCGATGCTGTTAGCCGGCGGCCTCTTGCCACAGTCATTCAGGAAGGCTGAAGCCGAAAGTGCGATCAAGAACGTAAGCTTACACTCCACTCCATCCACTCTCAAAATTACTGACATGCGATACGCAGTGATCGTGAAGCCCGGCCCGAGCCCTTGCGTTATTATTCGCATCGATACGAACCAGGATGTGTATGGCCTCGGCGAAGTACGTGACATTGCCGGACCGCAATATGCCATGGTGCTCAAGAGTCGCATCGTTGGTGAGAATCCGCTGAACGTCGATTTCCTTTTCGAGAAGATTGCGCAATTCGGCGGCATATCCCGACAAGGAGGAGGAGTCAGCGCTGTTGAGATGGCGCTCTGGGACATCGCCGGCAAAGTCTATAACTGTCCCGTGTACCAGATGCTGGGTGGCAAGTGGCGGGACAGCATCCGCATCTATGCCGATACGACAGAATCGAAAGACCCGCAGGAATACGGCCGACGCGCAAAAGAGCGCAAGGCAATGGGCCTTACATGGATGAAGATGGACCTCGGCATCGATACGCTTGAGGGAATTCCAAATACTGTGATGCAACCTGCAGGCCAGAGTTCATGGGAATTGCACAGCCAACCCCATCCATTCATGGCCACTGAAGTTACAGATAAGGGCATTGACCGATTGTGCGAGTATGTGACCGCAGTCCGCGACGCTATTGGCTATGACATGCCTTTGTCCATGGACCATCTTGGCCACATCGGAGTGAAGTCCGCTATCAAACTTGGCAAGGCATACGAAAAATTCAATCTGGAGTGGATGGAGGACGTGATTCCCTGGTACTACACCGATCTCTTAAAGCAGATCACCGATGCCAGCCCGACCCCCACGCTTACAGGCGAAGACATCTACGAGTTCACTGATTTCGAGACGCTTTGTAAGGAGCATGTCGTCGATAAGATTCATCCTGATCTTGAAACATCAGGCGGAATTTTGCGTACGCACAAAATCGGCGACATGGCTTTTCGATACGGCGTTCCCATGGCCATGCATTTTGCGGGCACTCCGGTCGGCTGCATGGCGAATGTCCATTGCGCTGCGGCAACTCGCAACTTCCTCGCGCTTGAAAATCATTCGCTCGATGTTCCATTCTGGCAGGATCTAGTGACAGGAATCGACAAGCCTATTATCAACAAAGGCTTCATCAAGGTTCCGGATGGACCTGGCCTTGGCATTACCCTGAACGACGATGAGATGAAGCGCCATCTCAAGCCAGGCACTGGTTATTTTGAGCCGACTCCGATGTGGGATGAAAAGCAATCGTGGGATGACGCCATTTTCAGTTGAACCTGTCCAAGAGATTTGATCGGCATAGGGGGCGGTGTGTGCGGCTCTTTGCCCACAGACCTTTCGTGCTGCTATAGAGCTCTTGGACGTCGGCGAAGGTGCTCATCCGTGTTTGCTTTGCAGATGAGTATAGATCAATCCATAATTGGGGTTCGAGTTCGAGCCGCGGCCGGTGTAGTGGGATGTAGTGGAAGCGGGTCAGGTAGATGTCTTGCCCTAGCCATGTTTGGCTCCTTTGAGCGGATCGAAAACGCCGAGGAAGTCGGCTTCCCGGGCTAGTTGCGGAGTAATGTTGGGGAAGCCGATGGAGGCAATAGCCTTCCGCTCTAGCGCAATAACCCGCACTATAGGCAGTGGTCCGATAGGCATCTATCACCTTAGTGGAGATCTTCCCCACTCATAAACGGTTGTGCATGCGTGCCGTGGGCAGCGCATGTTGACGGTCGAATGCCCCATCGAGGAGTCATGAGACTAGGACTCTCAAGCCGGCTTCTCTATTTACCACCCGCACTACGAAGTCCCAACTGGCTAAATCAGGCCAATCCGCTCATTGAGCTATTCAGATCGATCTGTTTCGGCAAGTTGCCGGAAAAACCGGGCTATCCGGAAATCTGGTTAGCTTCGGATAGGTCCTGAAAACGCGCCAGCGTTTCCAAAACGGCCCTTCGAATTACCGGAGCCTGACCGACATATCGGGACTAATCCGCTATCTGTGAGTGCATTGGCGATTTGGCGAGCGAGGACCTGAGCGGACCAAAGACAGCTCCCAAGGCTACTTCAGCTCTCTCGAGTTTCACCCCATCACAGCCGGCACAACTTTCGCGGTTCGAAGGGGTTGCCTCTTCATAGAAAGGATGCCGCCGCCCCAGCGTCCGGAGAAATCATGTCAAAGTCGAAACTTCCTCCCTTTCTACGCTCTGCGTTAACCAAATTCCCAACGTTTCTAATCCTCTCAACCGCTGCAGCTTACGCAAGTCCCACCATCACTGTCATCTCTCCAAAAACTGGAACTACTGCCGGGGCACCAGTCTTCTATGAGGCGTACGCAATCAGTCCTGACTGCGCTGCGGGCATTGCTGCGATGCGCATCTACACAGCTCCGGGTGTAGATGCTCTCACCGTCAGCGGGGCGCACATCGAGCAATTTCTCACTCTGGATCCGGGCACGTATAGTACCGTCGTTCAGGCTTCAGACAACTGTGGCGGAGTCAGCGAGAGCAAAGTGGACCTGACTGTGCATTCCGCAGCGGGTGTGAGTGTGTACCTTCCGAATCAGTCATCGTTAAATTGGCCGGTGCACGTCGCGGCTTCGGCTGAGAGCCCGTCCTGTTCGGAAGGGATCGCCGCGTTGCGGATATACACCTCCGACGTCGTTAGTCCTTATGACATCCATTCCAACACCTTGGATGCCTACGTCAATCTCGTGCCGGGAACGTACGACATGATTGTCAAAGCCTGGGATAACTGCGGCCACGTTTACCGATCGGATTTCAATGTCCTGGTGACTGCCGGTCAGGATGCGTACCTCTATGGTGCGAGCAACCGCCAAGTCGCTGCATTCAAAATCAACTCCGACGGCACCTTGAACCCGCCGACATTCTCGGGGCACGCTGGCTCGCTCGCCGTGGACCCTGGGGGCTGGTTTGTTTTTGCCTCTTCGCAGGAAGGCATTTATGGCTTCCAAATCAACCAGAGCAATGGCACCTTGATCGAGATTCCAGGCTCGCCTTTCCCGTTGAATACGAGCCTGGGCAACCAGGCAGCACCAATCATTTTGATGGATCCGTCGGGCAATTTCCTTTACGTCGCCTATGCCGGCAACGGATATTCTGAGGAAGCATCGATTGCAACCTACCGGATCCATCGCTCAAGCGGCAACCTCACCTGGACAGGCTGGGCGCGCAGTTTCGGAGATCCCGATTCAGAGTGCTACCGCAGTCTGCAAGGACAGGCGGTCGATTTCATCGGTCAATATCTTTATGTCCCTGTCAGCAGTTGCTCGGCTTCGTCACCGGAGACGTACGGATTCCAGACCGACCCCAATCACGCATTTCTGAACAGCGAAGTCGCAGGAAGTCCATATCCATTCGCAGGCTCTCCTGCGTCCACGGCCGACTACTTGTATCTGGGCTCTGCGGAAAACAACACCAGTGGCGATATTTTCGGAGGACTCATCGCCAGCGGTACTGGTGCGCTCTCTCAGTTAAACGGTTCTCCCTTCTTCGCCGGTAGTCCCGATTGGCCCATCGGGCCCGTCTGGGCCGACTGGCAAGGACGATTCCTGTGGGCATGGGAGGTTGAGAACCAAGACAACGGACTCCAGTCATTTGCCTTAAATCACGCGACTGGGGAGTTGACCTCTTCAGGAGCATTCCTGCAATTTCCCGACAATACCGGCATAGGTGATCTGGTAGAGGACCATACCGGGCGATTTGTTTTCACCAGCACCGCCACCTCTCCTGGGGGCTCTCCACCGGAACCCACTGTTTATCGGGTCGTTTCGCAGACAATTTCCGCGAACGGAACCCTGAAGGAATCGAATACCTTGACGCTGCCGAATGAGGTGGGGTCGCTCGCGCTGGCAAGAAAAGATCCGAATTGAACTCGCTCCAAATCAATCCCGGGTCGGCTGTATAGATTCGCTGCAGCTATTTGGGAAATCGATAGTCGTCGATCGCGTAGAGCCCAATGTTATTCCGCTTGATCGGCAATTAGGCTCCAACTATCGCCAGCTTCGCGGCAATCTATTGCCCACAGTCAGTATGGAGTGACCGGCGCCGATGGGCTGATCGTGGGTTAGGCTGTGTGTTCAGAAGGACGCACAGTTCAGAGCCACAAGCGGAAGGGAGCCGGTCATGGAGGAGAAGTTACGATTTTTAGGTTTGGATGTCGATGCGGAGACGATCGCAGAGCCGGATGGCGAGGTGCGAAGCCTGGGAACGATTCCGAACCGCGTCGAGTCGATACGCAAGCTGATCAAGAAGCTTGGCTCGGCAGAGAAGATGAGAGCCTGCTATGAAGCGGGACCGACAGGCTACGTCGTGTACTGGCAACTGGCGGAGTTGGGCGTTCAGTGCGAGGTAGTGGCACCCACGCTGGTACCGATGAAGGTTCCGAGGCATGTCTGCTTCGCCGGGAGAGGTATTTGTGTAGAATCACACATCTGGTTGCCGGGGTCGTCAAGCTCCAGCACCGGCAAGCGTCAGGTTACTCTGCGGAATTATGCATTATTCCCGACGTGGATCCTTCGCAGGTGAACCTTCTTTTCGAACCTTTTTCCGCGCACGCTTCCGCGCCAAAGCCTGTTTCACTCGGCGCTTTTCGCCAGGCTTCAAGTAGTACGAGTGACGCTTTACCTCTTTAATGATATCTTCCGACTGAACCTTGCGTTTGAATCGACGGAGCGCATTTTCTAGGGATTCGCCCTCTTGCAATCGAATTTCTGCCACACTACCCTCCTGCATCAGGTTTATCGCGACGCACATCTCTTAACAGCCAACATCTCGCACCGTGAATCTAGTTGCTGGGCGTCAGGCTCTGGCAGACTTGCCCTTACGAGTCAGTTGCCAAGCAACCACCGGGCGTGGACTCCGCCGCAGTTTCAGCGTCCCCGGCAGTAAAGTTGAATAGCGCCGCTTGTGCTGCGGCATGTTCGCGCAGTGCGGCCGTCTCATCCACACTGCCTACCACTGCCTTTTCCTGTTTTCGTTGATTTCTGCGCTCTGCCTTGTCCTTTTGTCTCTGTTGCCGTGTGTGTTCCTTCTGGCGCTTTATAAATGTTGATTGGCTTCTTGGCATAGCTATCCCCTCGCATCTCTTTGTTCATCGCCGACCGGAATTGGCCGCCTGGTCGAACGCAATTTGTACATTCGAAAAACTACCGGCGTCCCTCGGAATCTCGTGGCGGAGCGGGCAGGGCGCGCCAAATCATAGATGATGCCACCTAGGCAACGTTGGCGTGCTCTGCGCTTTCTGTTTGCGGGCGAAACGAGCGTGGAATGTCGGAGGAGTGAAATTCGACACCATCTTTCACAAGCTTCTTCGCAGTCTGTACGAGAGCTGCCCGTTTTGTCGTCATCTTGCCGATAGCGATTTCACGCTCAGCCTCCGAAGCAAAAAGCTCGTACTTCGTCATATGAGCCAGCTTGCGGTCGTAGAGATCGATCTCCTCATGGAGAGATTTCAGATAGTATTTGTCTTGCACTTTGACGGGCTTTTGCATAGAACTCCCTGGTACGAAGGCTGGAAGGTCAACTGGTTGCGAAGAAGGCTTAAGCAGGAAAAGGGAGCTGGCGCTCCCTTTTCTGTTGATTCTGTTCTTGTGCTCAGCCGACCTCGACATTTTCGGCCTGCCAGCCCTTTGGACCTTTCACTACGTTGAAACGTACCGACTGGCCTTCCTGCAGGCTACGGAATCCATTGCTTTGAATTGCCGTATGGTGGACAAAAACATCCTCACCATTCTGACGGCTAAGAAAGCCGAATCCCTTTGCATCGTTGAACCATTTTACTGTTCCTTGTTCCATGACTTGTTCCTTGTAGACTGAAGTACCGCCGAACACAATGTGGAGTGTTTTGCGAGTGGAGGCAAGCCGGAACAAGCAAAGTAAACCAGATCGGATTCTTCGATCTCTTTTAGAGTATCACCCCTGGTCATCGACTTTCTCGATTGCCCCACTTCATCGGTAATGTTTGTGTAAGCCTGTATTTCATCACGAGGGCTAAATCGTAACAAATATGTCGAGCACTGGGCCATCCTGCACCCGACACCGGTCTCACCCAGTCTGAATGAAATTACACAGTCGAACTTCAAGGGGCGTTTCGTTATCCCTGTCGGTGTCTGATTGCGCCCTCGGATGCATAATCGTCAATTTCACTCATCGTGTTTGCCGACGTGATCGAGGCCAACAGCTTTTCAGGAGCGGCGCGCATTCTCAAAATGCCAACCTCGACTGTAAGCCGTCGCATCGCAGAGTTGGAGAATCAACTCGGAGTGCGCCTGATCGAGCGATCCACGCGGAGACTGCGGCTCACGGACGCCGGCTCTGAGGTTCTTGAGCATGCTCGGCGGACCTGCGGAGCTCAGTGATGCAGTCAACAATGTAGCCTCCAATCTTCTATCGCATGTCTCAGGCACGCTGCGCCTTGCTTCTCCGCCGAGCATTTCCGACACTTTGCTGGCGCCCATTGTCGGGGCGTTCCAGGAATCGTATCCCGACGTTCGCGTTCAGATTTTCATCACCGACCGAATCGTCGATCATGTTTCCGAAGGTGTTGATCTGACCTTCAGGGTTGGAGACCTTAAAGACTCCTCACTCGTCGCACGCAGGATACTGAAGTATCGGCATCAGCTTGTCGCAAGCCCGGAGTACATGAAGAACCACAAACCACCTGGAAACCCAAAAGACCTGCTCAATCACCGGCTGCTCGCATTTTCATTCTGGAAGCCCAAGTGCCAATGGAGCTTTGTGCATGTAATCGGGAAAAAGAGGGAGACCCTGACCTTCCAGCCTTACTTCTCGATGAATGACTATGCCGGACTCGCGACCGCACTG
>Ga0206829_10364_pt1 | contig 13005 bp, 9 predicted proteins | sample Alteio_BWOrgCont_75_FD_152862 | JGI IMG/M metagenome (GOLD analysis project Ga0206829, IMG submission 152862) | Enriched cells from forest soil in Barre Woods Harvard Forest LTER site, Petersham, Massachusetts, United States -... | ecosystem: Environmental > Terrestrial > Soil > Temperate forest >... | reverse complement strand
AAGGCACCGCACAGGGTCCCGTGTGAATCAACGCGAGTCCCGCAGGTCATGAGCACAGTATCCTGGCGGAGACAGACAGGCCCGGAAGGGTATAACAGAAGCTCGCGGAGACGAAGCTGAAATATGCGGCGTTTGCTAACCGCGTGGATATCCTAAGCCCGTTGTAATGGACGATTTGCCGCTGCCTCCCGGTGAGGTTCTGATTGAGTTCAAGATATTCGAGCGTGGCCCTTCGATTTACTAAGGCGATGGATCACCATCGCATTCTTGGGGATACTCCGGGAAACTGTTTAGGTTACTGCACCGTGAACATCACCGGCACCGTGTGGACGAGTTGGTCGGACGTTCCGGCCACGATTACTGTATACTTCGTTGAATTCGGAGCAGAGGACGCTTGCGTTCCGCAACTCGAGATGCCGAGGCACGTGACAATCGCGATAAAGCCGAGCGCTAGCCACCTGAGATGGAATCCACCCCTGCGGGCCAACAGCCCGAAGAGGCCAAACATCATCACCAATCCGCAGAGCAATTGTGTGGACGGCGGCCTAGCGCTCGAAGATCCCCCAGATCTGGGTGCGGACGCCACCACGCCGGAAGTGTAGATCGTCAGCGTGGACGTAGCCATTTGGGTGGTACCGCCACTCGATGTGACGCTGGGCGTGATCACCGCAGGAGAAAAGACGCACATGGCTCCTGGCGGCAGGCCAGTTAGCTGGCAGGAGAGAGAGACGGGGTTGGCGAATGGACCCGTTGGAAGCGACGTGGCGGTGACGATGAAGACGGCAGGGGTTCCAGCGGGGACGATCACAGGAGCCGGCGTTGATGACTGAACCGTGAGGTTGAAGTCTGTGACGACCACATTGGCCGCCGGAACGATATTGAGAGGCGGGTAGGTCACGCCGTTGTTGATCGACGGCGCAATCACAACCGGAGTAATGCCAATTGGAAACGGAACGGTAGCTTGTGTCCCTTGCGCGGAGTTACTGACGAGCGTACTCATGCTGCCGGGTTGAGGAGCCCATTCCATGTTGGTGGTTGGACAGCCGCTCACATTGGTGAGCTTAGTCGGCGAGGTAAGAGTTACCGTGGCTCCACTTAAGCTGATGGCGCTGATGGAGGCGATAAGATCTGGATCTGCCTGAGTCGCACTTACTGCAAGGATGTTTTGCGCGGTTGGGACGGGAAGCAGGGAGGATGCCGAGGAAAATGCGTCCACCAAGCCCCATCCCTCGGCGTTATTCGGCACGCCGAAGGGAAAGGTGGTGGTCGTGGTGGTGGTCGAGCCTGTCGTCGTGGTGGTGGTCGTTGTGACGGTGGTGATCGGAAGATCATAACCGGACAGTACCGACGCATACTGGACCGCGGGTGTGGTGACAGCTGTAGCGCCCGTGCCCGTAATTGTTGTCGGCAGCCCCGTAAGGGCTGTGTAGAGTGTTTGCCGCGCAAAGACAGCGGCTGCGGCCGTCTGCGATCCAAAGCTGGTTTCGAGGCATGGAGCCATCTGCAACGTAAGGGCTGCAATGGCGGCGATGTGGGCTGCCGCCGCGCTGGTTCCACCGAAGAGCATGGGCGTGTAAGTGAACCCTCCGCTGACCGGGCAGGAGACACCGGTGGTGGGCACAGCGTTTCCGTAGCCGCCCGCTCCGGTGATGCAAACCTCGTCGACGGCCGTCAAGTTCGGCTTCATCGCTCCGGTACTAACCTGCGGCGTAGTCTGTGTGGGTCCCTCACCGGTGAACGGCTCAAGCTGCTGTATGCAGTTGTCGGGAGTGGCGAGCGAGGGCGTCGCGTCGCACTGCACCTGGTTGATGGCCCCGACCGTGATGACGTTGCCTGCCGCATCTGCCTGCGCGGGAATGCTACCGGAGATTGTGTAATAGTTGTGGTTGGGCTGCGTTCCTTTGGCTCCGTTTCCGATGATGAACATGTCGAAGGTGCTGGTCGTCGAGATGTCCGCGGTGTTGTTGTAGTTCTGAATGACGACGGCGAGTGTTTGATCGGCCGGGCCTGGATTCGTGTACGTGAGGTACTCGTACGGATCTTGGAAGCCTGTCTGACGGTTCTTGCTGTACGTTACGGGTGGGCCAGTCAGTGTGCAGGTGGTTATAGCTGAGGTGGTCGCGCAATTGACTGGCACCAGGAAGAGATCGAAGTCGTCGACGGACGCGCCTGGCCGGTCGTTCCACGATAATCCCACCATCACCGTGTCAAGCGGTCCCAAGCTGATGAGAGGGTCGGAGACTTGATTGCCAAGATCCAGGTTGTCGATCGTCGCGGTGCTCAATTGAGTGACCGTGTCCTGGCTGGGGATCGCTGTCCCCGGCGGCATTCCAGAGAATTGATGCAGGTCACCACCTTCGCCCGTGTATTGCGTGCCATCCACCTTGGAATCTGACCAAGTCCCGGAGTAGTGATTCAAAGCATAGTTTCCCGCAACAGTTATGTAGGCACGGATTGGATTGGCTGGATTATTGAGCGCCTGAGTCGTGTTCTGCGAGACATCGCTGGTGCCGTCATAGGAGGGAGCAAGGAAGGACATGTCGTCGACGACCACATCGTTCTGCGAAGCAAGATAATTCACGGCAGTCTCGAATTCGAGGTCGGTGTCGGCATTGGCGAAAGAAAGACTGGCTCCCGGGGCGAGGTGATGAATGATCTCAAGCATCGCCGATCCCTCGGCCCCGTATTTCCCGTCGGCTGAATCGCCCAAATCGTCGTCGATGGACCGAAACGATTTAGCTGCAAAAAGCACATCGGCGCTCACTGCCGTCAGAGCTGGGGGTGAGTTGGTATTGCGCGTGCCGAATGACGCGACGCCGCCGGGCAGGTCACCGGTGAGGATCGGGCTCGCAGTGGCGCCCGAGAGCGCAACTGGAGGGCAGGTGGTCGTGCAGTTGCCGGATTGGAAGAGGCCGCCAATCCCCGTAGAGATTACACCGACGCGAACACCAGCGCCAGTGACGTTGAGGCTCGTCCGCAGTGCGAGCGCGCGGAGGATTGCGTCCCCCTGGGTTGTGAGGGAACCGGGCGATGCGCCAGAGCTGCCGTTAGACATGGCGTAATAAGGCAGGTGGATGAAGCGGACAAAAGGCAGCTCCTCGATGAGTTGCAGCGATTCGACCGGTACTTCGGCCTGCACCACCGGAATCCGGCTGAAGACTCGTCCGCTTCCGCTCGTTGCCTTGGGTTCGGCCTGGATTTCGATGGTGACGCCAAGTTCCCTAAGCGCTGCAAGATTCTCCTCGCCGAGTGAAGACATCTGAATGTCGACTTGGACCTGCGCTTTCGCGGAAAGGTGCATGGAGCCGGCTAAGACCGCGTCCCTTATAGAGCGCGGAAGCTTGCTGGCCGAAAACGATGAAACAAGAGCCGCTCGGTCATCTCCTTCGCCAGCGTGAACCTGCGGCACAGCCTCTCGCAACTCCACAAGAATGGAACTCAGCTTTGGATCTCTGGAAGTGACGGCAGTTGCCAGTGTCGCTTGAGCGGCGGCATCGCTCGCTGCAAGCAGACTTGCAATCGCGAGTACCACACAGCCGGTTACGATTCGCCCTTGCAAATGCCGGAGGCGGTGCCTCCTGCGCAGTGCCCATAATGCAGATGCGATTCGGTTGCTCATGATCGCTCCATCTCTGCGTCTCTGTTCTGCGGAAGTGGTTAGTTTCCCGCATCGTCGTACCTGCGGGCTGGCTCGCTTTCTTACTTGCCTCCGAGGACCGTCTGAATAAATCCGGAAACGTTCAGGGAAAATCCGAGGAACCCGCCCCTTGTGAATCGCTGGGCAGTTTGTGGGCTGCCCATATTGGTAGCGCTAACCGAGGTACTGGACAAATATTGCGGTTCTGCCGTGGACAAACCAAACACAAACTGAACATTGCGCCGGACCTCGCTACTCAAGCCAATGTAGAAGTTGGAGGTGGGAGAAGTGAACGACATGCCCAGCGTCGGCGCCGGAACTGCGTCTTTCCAACGCCACGGGCTCTCCGCATCCATTGGCAGCTTCGGCCAATAGACGGTAAAGAAGAGCACCGCATCAATGACCGGGTTGCTGGCAGTCTGAATCGGCGTGTAGATGCCCGGCGCGTTGGTTGCCCAGCCGAAGGTGTGGTTGTGAGTCGTGCTAGCCACCAACCCGGTGCTCAGGTCGAAATAATATTTCGGATGGACTTGAGTCAACGTGTACGACTGCTCAACCGTTTGGTCCGCAGGTTCGCCCCCGCTTACCAGCGACGGCGCCGAAGTGCCGATGTCCTCCCACTGGACTGGGTCAATGCTTCGTCCGCCGACGACAAACAATTCAACCGAGGTGTCCTGGAAGTCGGTGATCTGGGGATACGGGGTGAATGGGCCAGTTGATCCAGTCGTTTCGAGTTGGAATTGAGTCGACGGATTTGAAATATTCACGCAATAATCCTGATCGTAAGGATGATCCGGGTCCGCTGGTTTCTTACAGGGACCAATAGGGGGGGTATTCCAAGTCAGGTCATCTACGCCATGTTTCTGGTCTCGGAATCGCTCCTGAAATGATATTTCTTCACTGAGAGCGCGGTGGGCTGTAAGAATCACCCGGCGAAGTGGCGAAACAAGATCATTTGAGTCAATGCTGAGTTGGAAAATCGCCTCCGAGATTGTCTCTTGAGCACAGTCGTTGTTGCGGAAGGCTGCGCTGCCTCTAAGGTCGGGATACTTCTCATTATTCTGGTTGGTGCAGCTCGGATCTGCATTCGGATCTACCTTGGGCTTCCACGTGCCGGTTAATGTCTGTCCCGGGGGCCCGACAAATTGCTCTTGAATCGTGGTCGCCAAATACTGGGCTATCCAGACGGCGTAACTGAAATTCGCCGGAACAGCAGGGACAAGGCTTGAGTCTTGCCTGGCGGAGTCACCGTTTTGCGCAACGTTTCGCAGCTGGAAGATCATTGCGGATTCGAGGTCCCGAATACAATAGTTGATTTGGTATTTTGCACCATCACTCCATTCAGGGTACGGCGGTTTGTTGGCGCATGCCTGGACTGCGTCCGAATTCGCCATGGACATCCATTCGAATGATGTATTTCCTTTGACATCCAGAAAATCCTCCAGAATTGCGGCAACGGCCAAGTCCGTGGGTTTCCCGTCGCTGAACGGTGAATGTTGATTAGCCGCGAGGACGAGACTTGGGTCATTGGACGAACGGCCCTTGTAGATTGCAGTAAAGAAGTGCCCCGACGCTGGATCGAAGACGACATCGCCTGGCTTGTATGGGGTGTTGATGTCCCGCAAAGGAGTTGCCATCTTGAGGGGCTGCTGGATCACCGGTGCAGTCGATCCAACGTCTAGCCAGTGAACTGGCGTAGATCCTGTTGCCGCTGGATCCGGGTCGCTGACTTGGTAGGACTTAAGGTAGTCCGTGAACGGATTATCCTGGCCTGGGGTGCCGTAGCTATTGCCCTTGGCAATCACGGCCACGAAGTAGAGTTGAGAATCTGAGTCGTAGACCGCCTGCCCATCTTGATAACCAGTCTGCTGATCCCATTCAGTCGGCGTGGCTCCAACAGGCGGGGGATTTCTTCCGAAGACCATCCAGCTCAAGTTGGTTCCATCCGGTGTTAGCTTTTCATTGGAAAACGGCGAGACGTCGCCTGACGTACCTGAATTCTGTGCTACGTAATAATGCGAAGTGACAGGAGAATAAACCACAGTAGTCGCGACGTATGGCTGACGGCTGGTCCAGTTATTGATCGTGGCGGGCGCAGCACCCTTCGAAGGCTGCGCGGCACCCTGTGACTGGGAGTCCGAAGTGGTCGGCGCATTCGTCGGCGTCGAAGTGCCCGAGTCGACCCACCAAACCGTTCCATCCTGAATGCCTTGGACACAGAAAACTGGAGGGGGATTTGCACTCTCGGAGGAGATCCCTCCGCTACTTGCCACAAAGTAGTGTCCAGTGAACGTAGGTACGGGCGGGGGAGGCTTCTTATCGATCGGACACGTCAGCAGCGGCTTGGAATCCGGAGGCGAGACGATGCTCCCCTCAGGGTAAACCGTGTTAATCTGCCACGGCGAACCGGGGACCGGCGGCGTGTAGGCGAGACTGACATTCACGGTGGGAATCACGTCTCCCGCCAGTGCCTGCGGCCAGATGAGGTAGTAGATTTTTCCCCATGTGGGAAGGGGTGGAGGCGGCGTTATCGGCAGGATTTGCTTCGCAGTCTCATGAGGCGTATTCCCACCTGCGGAGCTTGTGGTCTGGCCGCTCGTCGGATTGCCAGCAGAACTTGCTCCTGCACTCGGACGAACCGGGTAGAGATTGATGGGCTGACCGGCTGCGGTCGTCAGAGTGAGGTTGAAGGAGCGCATGCGGCCAGTCGGAACGTGGCGAGCGTCGATCGCCACACCGATAAATCCATTTGCCAGAAGCGGTTTCTTCGCATTGGCCGTAGCGATGCAACTTCCCTCCATTCCGAGTATTCGGTCGACCTGACGGAAGACGAAGGGCGGCGTCGACAGCGAACCCGTCGTAACGTCGAGTGAGTAACAAAGCAGAGGGAGTGTAAGACCTTCGGGCGAGATCTTTACGGATTTCTCCCGCTTTTTGAGAAGATCTTTGGGCGAAATCTCCAGAGACTCCTCCTGCTTTTTGAGATCTGTCAACGATTCCCATACGCTGCTGGGCCAGGTAATTCCTTGCGCAGGCGCCGAGCTGCCGCCGGACGGGCTCTGCGACTGGCTCTGCGGGCTGCCCGTGGGACCGGTGTTTTTCTGCGCTGAGAGCAGACCTGCCACCAGCGACAAAGGCATCACAAGAATTATAGACACCCTTACTCTCATTCCTTACCTCTTCTGGAAGTCTTCCGGCCCGCGCCTGCAGGTTGTATCTTCACAAGCGGTCCCGTCCGCGCGCGCGCGCCTGAGCTCCCTGATATAGGGCGCTTCCTTTTGGGCTGGCGTTGGCGTCGGCGCTCGGCATGAGGTCGCAACCGGGCCAGCAGCTGCTCCACGGAATACTGCCAACCGGCGCGAAGCATGGAGCTTGTGCCAAGCTGTACGATCCTGTCGTCTGCGCCGCCGGCAGAATGAAGCCACAGCAACCCGTTGAGATCAAGACCGGGGATGCGCAGAAAACGCAATTCATAGCGCCTTTTGACAAGCCTGGAATCGGAGATCATCCTTTCGATTGTCTGCAGTTGAATGTGTTGGCGGGAGTCGTAGCTTGTGTATACCCAGCGTGGACCGCCCTCTCTCTTCGCAAGTGTGATCTCGGTGGCAGCCACAGCGCGCTTGCCCCGCAGAATGAGAAACCTCCAGCCGACCGGAATTGCAGCCCTTAGGTTCGTATGTTCCGCCAAAGCCTGCGTCCCGAGAAAATACACTTTGAGCGGATGCGCGGCTCGCAACGCCGCGCGCACCTGGTCGAGTTTCCCCGTCGCTACCTTCAATGCGGCGGGAGAGATGTCACGACAAATCCGCTGCGCCAGGTCTCGGACAAGCGGGGAGGGGCTTGGCTGACGAATACTCATCGAGTTCTCCCTATCGCGTGAAGTAGCTATTGATCCAGGTGCCTGTATTTCGGTAGCCGCCGTTCGCCAATTCGGCGAGACTATGGTCCTGCGGCTGGGTTCCGGTCCGGTCCGTCGGATCTGCGATCTGGACAACAAAGTCCCCGGAATGGTTCATCCCGTGGTCCACAATCAGCACAAAGTGATTCTGCGGCTGGCCATCGTTCCAGTGAATCTCGCCAGCGATAGGCAGACCTTTATCGATTTGCGCGATGACATCCTGCTGTTGGGGTACCCCTCCGCTAATGTTGCCGCGATGCCTCACTTTGCCGAGTGCGCTTTCGAGGAGGGCCAGATTATTGCAGGTATCGTTGGGGCATTCGTAATCCCCGCTCGCATTGTTGCAGCCGCATTGCGCGCCTCCTGGGCAAGAGAGACCACTCGCAACTTGGCACTGAGACAATGGGGCGTTCATGCTTGGCGGTAAAGGCATGGCGCTCGACAGGCTGGCGGCAACCGCCGCCCAGCACCAGTTAGTCTTCTCCTGCCCTTGCATCGTTACTGAGGCCTTAGCTGGCATAGCTGTGAGATTCTGTGAAGCGAACAACTGATGCGGTGGACTTAGCCCTGCCGGGGGAACACACTTTCACTCTGAAATCAAGCTCCAGGAAAAACCCATGAAAATGGCGCGAGAAAACTCAACTCTTCAGAATGGGGAGAAAACAGGGCTACATTATCGCTTGCAATATGGCCACCGTCAATCTAATTATTCTGTCGTGCCGAACAAGAAAGTCGCCTAACGAGCGCTAGTTATACTTCGGAAGAGACCTAGGGTTAGGTGCAGTCCATACAATCCACGGGCGACGGGGACAGATGCCAAGCCAACTTGGGATTGATGGCTCCAACCGACGCCCAACTGCCGGACTCGGCAGACTAGGCTAACATTTTCTGCTGGAATCAATGAGGACGTTGCGACAGATCCGCTCCACAAGCCACCAAGTGAAGTTCGCCCTAGACAAATAGGATATAGACTAGCCCGAGTGGATTCAGTTTTGCCAGCATGGCTAACTGACTCGAAAACTTCCGTCGACATGCGGCTCTCAAGACAACGAGTAGACCACTTAGACGCTTAGGAATTTGTCCATTACGATGACCAACTTCGGCGGTGGTTCAAAATGGAATGGTTCCCTCATCAGCTAACAACGGCTTGAGGTGATGCCAAACCCAACCGGAAAGCAGTCTGTTGAGCTGACTCATTCTTTACGGCTGTGAGCCTTCCACCAACGCACTCGCACTCCGCCTTCGTGCAACATCTGAGGAACTTCTGCGAAATCGGCACCCCAGTGCGCGTCAGCGAGGTCCGGCTTTACACAAATGAGTTCACAAATCCCCGACTGTATGATGGCTCGCGCGCAATCCATGCAGGGAAACCAAGGCAGGTACATCCTGCAACCCTCAAGTGGGATGCCTACACGCGCTGCGTTATAAATAGCATTCCGTTCGGCATGTTCTGTCCATCTATACTTTGCAGGTCGCTCGAGACGCGATTTCAATTCATCATTTACCCCTCTTGGGAAACCATTGAATCCGGTCGATCGCAATTCGTTGTACGGCCCTACTATCACACAGCCGACACCGCGGCTCCGGTCTTTGCTCCAGCTCCCTATTTCCTTTGCAATAGCCATCCAGCGGGCATCCCACTTTGCAACTGCTCTGCCCACTTCTCTTTCGATCTCTTGACGCCTTTTAGTCATTTCCAAGTGCATCTCTCCACAATGCGAGGCGGCGGTCCCGGTCATTCTCATCCGAGACCTTGTCCGCGGTTTCAGCCCAACGACTCCAAGACCCAACCTCATCTCTATTCTGTGGACGTTCGGCGGCCAGTTTGGCACCCTCACGCAGGATCTCAATGTATCCTGGAAGCCCGTTTGTTATCCAATCGTCGAACCAACCAACTCTGCCGTGAACGTACGGCTCATTGAATGCGCAGCATTGCCGGAGGAGCCGCCGGTTCCCACCCGCGCCTGGGCTTGGGGCCTGCGGAAACAGTTCGGCTAACCTATTTTTGATCTCGCCAAGCGCCCAGCTTTGATCGGACTGTGACGCGCTGAGAGCCGTGAGCTCCACAAGGCTGCGAATAGCCCCGTACCGTACGTGTTGTCCTTCCAGCGAGTCGAATGCCACTTCCATCAGGAACTTCAATGCGCTGGTGTCCGCACGTCCCAGAGTGTGCACTAGACGCCAGCGGAATCCCTGAGCCCGGCCGACTGAATCGGATGTCGCTCTTGAGATTGTATAAAGCCGAAGCAATTCGTCCGTAACTGTCTCATCGATTCCCAGCCTGCGGATTACATTGGCTGCGGTCCATGAGAGCAGCGGATCTCCCCAAAGAGGGTCCAGCTCAGTGGAACTGAAGCGTGTTTCGCGCGTGTACACATTGCGCCAGCGTTCGAGTTGCTGCCTTTCCTGATTGGTTGTGACGCCATCGTCAGAGATCGCCCTACTCACCTTCTCCCTCAACTCGTTAACGCTCTTCGCGTCAAGATAGGTGAGATCGGGCGCCTGCGGGATTTGCATCCGCAGCTGGTCCGTCCGCAATGATGTGTAAAGGAAAGGATCAAAGGCTCGTTCCAGGTTCAACCCATAAACCGCGTGACGCATCCATGGGCGAAGGAGCGGCTCTCTTCGGCGATCGAGACTGGCTACGCATTCGAGCACAATACGATAGTTCCAATCGTAGAGGTCGGTAAGAAATGACCACGGATTCAGGTCTTTTCGTATTTCTGAAGAAAGCAGTCGATCCGGATACTGCATGGCTTCGAAGGCCAACTCAATCGCGTCGGACGAGGCGCTATGCAAGGAAAGTACGTCGAATCCGGAAGCTCGCCAAAGTACCTCTTCCTGCTGCTTCGTAGCCGACGCAACTTTCAAAGCTGCAAGCTGATCGTGCAGGATCTGGTGCTGGAGTTGAGATTGTCCGCCTCCCAGTTTCTGGACCAGATCTGCTTTCACCACCTTAGGTTTGAGAGAAGGGGCGCTCGCATATAGCTTTTCCAACTGCGCATCGTCAAATGCTGTGCCATTGACATTGGCGTACACCTCATAGGCGAAATCTGACAATGCTGCCATTTCTTGCTTGTCAAAGCCGCATTCTCCTTCCCGGAAATACTGGTCGAGAATGCTGAATCGGCTGGGAGCGGCTTGCCCACCGCTGAACTTATTGCTGGCGGACATAAGGATGGCTTTGTTGAGCAACAGCGAAGAGGAGAGAATTGAACGCCAGCTAGAGTCACTCTCGGCGGCTCTCCGCAGTTCTTCCGGCAGCGGCGGCTCATAGGCCGCGGGCGGCAGAGGTGGAATCACAGCACGCCGGAAATCCGGCTCGGGGTCACGTTTGACCAGCCGGTCGGCAATTACGATCACTGCGCCCGACAATTCTCCTTTGGAAAAGCTGTCGATTGCTCCTGCCGCCTTCCACCAGAGGATATTCGCCTGATTGAGACCATCGACAACGAGAAGAGCTCTCGTAGCGCCCGAAGCGTCCCCGCCAAGCTTACACAGTGCGCTTGGCGATCCCCAGCACTGATACCTCCTGGACCACCAAGTCAACTGTTTTTCCGCGCCATCGTTGCCGTCGTCCGGATCTTCCTGATCGCCGGGCCCTCTCCCGGTCGCGGGTCGCGAGAAATCGAGCAGAAACGGCACGAGGTTGAAATCCGCCGCTACATAAAGGAGTTCCATCAGGAACGAAGATTTTCCTGCTCCGCCCGGGGCATGCAGCAGAACTGTCGACAGGCCGTTCCCCTTCGAGTCCTTGCCGATTCCAAGGTGCCTAGCGAACTCCGCAGGTGTGAGATCAACGCCCCGCTCGTACTCGCTCTTTATCTGACTGTCGCCTGATACGGTGTAAGTGTTCAGCGCATCCGCAAAGCTTTCTACCAGGCGAATTCGTATATCAAATGGAGCATTTGCGCCATACATCTTCCCACGCCGGCTTTCTATCTCTGCTCTTAGTTTGACGGCGTGCGGATATTCCCCGTCTATTGCTTTTGAATACGATCGAATCAACGGGCTGAGGCTCGCTGGGAACGAACTCGCGGGAACCATGTATGCAGCGCCCTGCTTGGGTGGCCGCGCTGCGGTCACCAGCCCGACGATCTGCCCGCGTACTTCGACCGGTCCTCCACTGAAACCCGGGGATATCTCCCCAGGAACAGGATCTTGCGTTCCCCAAAGCCCGGTTTTCATGCTCAGGGCGACAATCCGCGTAGCCTCATCCGGAATCAGCAAATAGACGTGTTCGTCTTGACCTTCGACCTTTCCGGTGGCTACCCCGTAATCTCCTTGCCAATATTGTGGAAAGCCGGCGGCACGAAACGAATTTCCGATTGGATTGAGGTCGGCCAATAGTGCCGGCTTTGCCTTCCCGTTGGTCACATTGCCTGTGATCCTGAGCACGCACAGATCTTTGCCGCCATTCATCGGATCCCATGCATCCGGCATCTCGTACAGCTTGGCCTTCAGAACTTCCTGGGGAGCCCCGAATAGAGTCAGCGAGAAGATTTCCTCCTTCGGAGGATCCTTCACCCCCTCGGCTTTTCCCAGGGCGGCGTTCACGACGTGTGCGCATGTCAATACCAGCCAAGTCTGACCCTTATCGACAAGCACTCCCGCGCCGACGTTCTGGCCCGTTTCATTCGAACGGATCGCTACAAGGGATTCTTCAAGTGCCATGGCTGATCCAAGCGACTAGCTTTGTGGTACGTTCAGGTACCGCAGAATACCGTTCAGAATCGGCAGCAGGAGCGTTCCCAGTGCAAGCGAAAGGTTGCCGACCCAGCTTTGCCACCATGGAAACATTGCCATCAGCATTGCACCCTGCATCGCCGAGATCCAACAGGCAAACGCGAAAGGCGCGAGCAGCACCTGCCGCCACGCGATCCCTTTGTCGTCCCCCTTTGTCCCGAAGGCGACATACAAACCAGTGATCGGAATCATGAGTAGAGTAATCACGAACAGGACTTTTACCGGTATTGTGGAAATCGCGGCTATCAAGTTGTAGGCGGCGATCACCTCTACTGGGATCAGAATCATGACTGCCTTCAGCGGGCTGTCATCGGCAGTTGCCGCAACCGCTGCACGCGCGGTTCCGGGTTTGTTGGCGCTTATCAAGCGCGGTCTCCAAGCCATATCCCACCTCCTTAGGCGGCCTCTTTACCTCTTTAAGACAGGTGCGCCGATTTTCACAAAAGGAACCAATCCAATCCCTCGATAAATGCAGCGGGGAGAGTGTCTTGGGCGGAACCTGCAGTGTGATGACTCCAAGTGTATTCCAAATTCTGCCGTTTAGCGCTCTCAAGTTTGGATCTTCTCGCTGAGTCCGCAACAGCGCGCCTACAGTCCTCGTGTTTTCCCTTGACAACCGATTTTCAAGGATGTCGCCAGCTCAAAAGTGAGGCGCGCGCTTGTCCTAGAGTGCCGGGCATCATTTTGTGCCAGTTGGAGCGAGAGAAACTGGGATGGAAGGAGC
>Ga0206829_10363_pt1 | contig 13014 bp, 8 predicted proteins | sample Alteio_BWOrgCont_75_FD_152862 | JGI IMG/M metagenome (GOLD analysis project Ga0206829, IMG submission 152862) | Enriched cells from forest soil in Barre Woods Harvard Forest LTER site, Petersham, Massachusetts, United States -... | ecosystem: Environmental > Terrestrial > Soil > Temperate forest >... | reverse complement strand
CTATCACCTCATCATTATTTTCATCCAGTTCTATGCCAAATACACCTATCGCACCACGGCCTGTTGCACGTACTTTATCTTCCGGGAAGCATATTGCTCTCCCCGATTTCACCGCCATCATAACATAGCAGCTTCCGTCGGTAAGCGATACGTCCAGCAATTCATCACCTTCATTAATGGTAATGGCATTGATACCATTCTGCCTTGGTCGGCTAAAATCTTCCAGATAGGTCTTTTTAATGATCCCTTGCTTAGTACATAATAAAATGTAGTGTGATGCTATGTATTCTGTATCCTCCAGGTTAGGAATATCTATCACCGTGCGTATCTTATCGTCCGGAGGTAACTGTATCAGGTTTTGTATCGCCCTACCCTTAGCGTTCTTATCAGCTTCAGGTATCTCATACACCTTCATCCAGTAACAACGTCCTTTTTCTGTAAAGAATAATAAGGTATGGTGTGTAGACGCTACAAACAAATGCTCTATAAAATCTTCATCTCGTGTGCGCCCGGCCATTGCGCCACGGCCACCACGGCGTTGCGCACGGTATTCTGCATTGGATGTACGTTTAATATAACCTAAATGAGAAACCGTTATCACTACATCTTCTTCTTCTATCAGGTCTTCAATGCGCATTTCATTGGCCATGTAGTGTATCTCGCTTCTGCGGCTATCGCCAAATCTTTTCTGCACATCCATCAACTCGTCTTTTATTATCTTATATCGCAAACCTTCATCTGCTAATATTTCTTTCAGGCCGGCTATTATTTTCATCAGTTCTGCATGTTCTTCACGTATTTTATCTATTTCCATTCCCGTCAGGCGCTGCAATCTTAATTCCAATACTGCTTTGGCCTGTATCTCGGTCATACCGAAATTGCTTATTAAACCTTCTTTGGCAATATCAGGATTAGCCGAATTGCGTATCAAGGCTATCACCTCGTCCAAATGGTCTAATGCTATAATATAACCTTCCAGTATATGCGCACGTTTTTCAGCTTCTCTAAGTTCATACTTTGTACGGCGCACCACCACCTCGTGACGGAAGATCACGAATTCAGAAATAAGGTCTTTCAGGTTCAAAGTCCGCGGCCGGCCACCAACCAATGCCACATTATTGATACCATAAGATGTTTGCAGTTCGCTATATTTATATAGCTGGTTAATGATAACCTGCGCTACCGCATCGCGGCGCAACTCAACAACGATACGCGTACCATCCTTATTCGATTCATTAGCTACATGCGTAACGCCTTCTATGATCTTATTATTTACTAAATAACCTATTTTTTCAGCCAGCGCATCACGGCTCACCTGGTAAGGAACTTCTGTTATAACGATCTGCTCTTTTCCATTTTTGGTATTTTCTACGTTTACCCTGCCGCGAAGCACCACCCTGCCCCTGCCGGTGTGCATCCCTTGCTTAATGCCCTCTATACCAAAGATGATGCCGCCTGTTGGAAAATCCGGTGCCTTAACAAACTTCATCAGTTCGTCAATGGTTATTTCTTTATTTTCTATATAGGCAATACAACCATCAATCACCTCGGTAAGATTATGAGGCATCATATTGGTAGCCATGCCCACAGCAATGCCCGATGAACCATTTACCAGTAATTGCGGTATCCGTGTTGGCAATACAGTTGGTTCCTGCAGGGAATCATCAAAGTTCAGTGCAAAATCAACCGTATCTTTCTCCAGGTCGTCCAGCATGGCCTCCGCCAGCTTTTGCTGGCGTGCTTCTGTATAACGCATGGCAGCCGGGCCATCACCATCCTGGCTCCCGTAGTTACCCTGTCCGTCCACCATCATATAGCGCATGCTCCAGGGCTGCGCCATACGCACCATAGCATCATACACAGCAGTATCACCATGCGGGTGATATTTACCCAAAACTTCCCCAACAATACGCGCACATTTTTTATAAGGCTTATTATAAGTGTTTCCTAATTCATGCATAGCAAACAACACCCGCCTGTGCACGGGCTTCAAACCATCGCGCACATCCGGCAAGGCACGGCCTACTATTACAGACATAGAATAGTCTATATAGGCCGTTTTCATCTGCTCCTCTATATTTACCTGAACTATTTTATTCGTTTCATTATTAGGGTCCTGCGGTGTAATTTCTCCGTTATTTTCGTCCATATCTGAGTATTAAAAAAAGATGTGCAAATGTACGGAAAAATAAGCGTTTTTCGGCCTTAAAACAGCAAAAAAGCAGCATTATTCACCTCGAAAATGCGTTAAATGTGGATAAGTGGAGAAATACAGCCATTTTATGGCATTAGGGCCTCAACAATAACCCAATCAAGTCCGTCATCCTGAGCTTTTGCAAAAGCATTGCGTTAAGCTGCAAAAGCGTAAGGACCCCTGAGGAATAGAGGCGCCGTCAAATAGATATGTTTTATATAAGCCCTTTAAAACCTCTTATTCCTTCACTATCTTAGTTATATATTGCTGCATATCTGTTTTTACAGTTAAAATATATAAGCCGCGTGCAAATGATTTCATATCAACAGATGTTAAAAAACCATTGTTGCTTACTTCCACATCTTTTTGCAACAATACTTTGCCTGTAATGTCTGTGACAGATATGTTGGCAATATTTGAATTGATATTACTTGCTTCAATGTTTACAATATCGTCAGTAGGGTTTGGAAAAGCTTTTATTAAGGCAGAAGATAGCGTGATATTTTTTACCTTAAGATTTGTACAACCTGCAATAGCTAAGGCTTTATTAAGCACTTCATCGTCCTTATGTCTTATACCTGCTTTTGTTGGATAGACTACAGAATCAGGGACTATGCCTATTCTTTGCGTACTATCTCCGTTAGGATAAAAGACCCCAAGTGATGTATAGCCTGTATAGATATCCCGGCTCAGGTTCCAATAACTGATATTGCCATCTGCTCCTGCTGTGTGACTACCAACTTTTACGGTGTTAGGTAGTGCTCCAAAGATCATACTGTAGTATTCATCATGGCTTTGGGTTTGTTCATTTATCAAAATGATAACTGTCCCAGTATAGGCTGACGAATTTGAAGAACCTATTGATTCATACCCATAGTAAAAAGTGCCTGGATAAGTGGTGTCAGGAAACATCAAATTAGCAAAAGGTAATGTAGACGGAAATATCAGATCCGCTATTTGTCCTATTGTATTAACAGCATCGTTGCGAATATCAAATATTATTGCACTTTTGTTTTGCAGATCGCTATACATTGTATTTACATCAGCCGGCTGAAGATTTTCGAGGTTTGCATATCCTATATCGCAAGGCAGCGTTGTATAGGAAATAGATTCGAGTGAATCAGCAGGGTAATAGGTGGAATAGTAAAAATTGTAGTCACCACCTGGATCTAAAGTAGGAGTATTAAATGTATGATTTGTACCAGTGCTATCTTCTATAATTAATGTTTCGTTTATCCCAATGGACTGACGCCCAAGCATAGATTCAGACATTGTTCTTTTAAATACAGATGTGTTGCCTGCCGAAATATATGGTCTCAAACTATCCTCCCATTGTGCTGTTGTCAAGCCGTCTATTGAAATAAGTGCATCTCCAGGGTAAATTCCGGGAATATTAGATTTGGTTACTACATACTGGCTGTCAGGGTAAATATAAATAAGACGAACGTAGGGCTGGTAATATCCTGGTAGGATATAATAATATGAATCATAAGTAAACCCTTCAACATGGGCATCGTCTAAGGTTGCATTGATTTTTTCATACAATGAAAAAAGTGATTCCGTATTTCCGACAGCATCTATATTTAGCACGTAATTATATAAAGTAGTATCCCATGGTGTATCAAGTACATAATTATTGGGATTTAAAAAACTTATCACATTCCAGTATTTAAATAGCATCAATAGACGATGATATTCATCTGGGTAATTAGTATAAGTGTTGACATTCAATTCTGTGTCATCGTCAGGCAAGATCAGGTAACTATTATTGCTGGTTGTATAATTATTAGTATGTATTGAGCAAATAGGATGCGGCCTGAAATTGTTTTTTATGGTGTCGAGTATGATTTGTACATCCGCTCTGAAAATAGCATTGCTTATCCAGTTAAAATTACGATTGCGTTTTAAAGCTGGCGCTAATGTATCCGGGAAATATGTACTTGACAATGCCATAGGCCCTGCTGCCTCCAGCATGCTATCCAATGCATCATTAAATTCAGAATCGTTGGCAGCATTTTTAATAGCTGGCAAACTTGCCAGCAAAACACTGTCCCAGTTTACATTACATACTGAAACATTAGAGTGGTAATATTTTACAAATCCCCAAACTTTACAGGTATAGTATAGCTTCTGCTGCAATGTCGGGATCTGTGCCAAAGCACTTAGACAGAGGATGCACGTGACAAAGAGCATAAAATATTTTTTCATCTTTGAAACATTTATGTCAATACTTTATGATCTTATAAGTGTTATTTGTATGATCATCTAATTTCATAAAATATAAACCGCCTGGAAAATTACTTAAGTCAATGCTTGTATTTACATGGTCGAATTTACCGTATAAAACTTGTTTACCACTAATCGCAAAAATGAAATAATTAGACCCTATCAACGTTTCGTTTATGGCAATATTTAAAATATTGTCTGTCGGGTTAGGATACAGTTGCACATCCCCACTGTTATTGTTCAATTGGCTTACTCTTGTAGCATTGCTATATTCAGCTACGTAAAATTTTCCGCTTGCGTCAGTGAAATTTCCGGCGCAATAAATATTCTGATTGGCATCTGTACAAAGTGTGAATATATAGCTGTTTGCACTCAGTACATTTGTCCCTGTTCCTAATTCATTCCACGATGTGCCATCCCATTTTGATACATATTCTTTTCCATACACATCCGTAAAAGCGCCGCCGACATAAATATTTCCAACTTTATCCCTGCATATTTGAGCTATAATTCCATTAACATTCAATCCATTTATACCGATGCCAATTTCATTCCACGAAGTGCCATTCCACATACTTACATGGGCTCTGTTTGAGGCATCGGTAAAACAACCACCTACATATATATTTCCTGTAGGGTCTGTAATGACCGATGTGATGAAACAATTGGCATCAAGGGCATTAGCCCCCGCTCCAACTTCGTTCCACGAACTTCCATCCCAACTTGCTACATAATTGTACAGACTTGAATTAGTAAAATACCCTCCGGCATAAAGCACTCCATTTTTATTCACGCAAATAGAATAGATAATGCTATCAGCATTTAAGGCAATGCTGCCCGTACCAAGCTCGCTCCAGCTTGTTCCATTCCACTTGGCTACATATCTTTTACCGTTTACATCCTTAAAATCTCCGGCAGCATACAGATCGCCTAAAGTATCTGTGCAAATTGTATAAATAATGCTGTTTGCATTTAAGGCATTACTACCCGTACCTAATTCACTCCAGCTTGTTCCATTCCATTTAGCAACATATCTTTTGCCGTTCCCATCAGTAAAATCTCCGGCGCCATAAAGGTTACCTGCAGTATCTGTACAAATGGTGTAAACAGGGCTGTTTGCTTTTAAGGCACTACTGCCTGCGCCTAATTCACTCCATGTTGTTCCGTTCCATTTAGCAACAAAATAATATCCACTTGAATTTACAAAATCCCCTCCTGCATATAAATTATTGCTTCGATCAACAAAAATTGAAGCAATACCCCCATTTGCATTTAAGGCACTACTGCCTGTACCAAGCTCAATCCACGCCTGGGCTTGTGCAGTATTATTGTTAATAAAAATAAAAAGAGAAACAAACAAAAATTTGCACCAGGAGTCAAAATATTTCATGTTAATCTTATTAAAAGGTCATTAATAATTTAGTACATCAATCGCTTTCTCTTATTCTTTTGCCGGTCTGCACAGTGCGGTTTTACGCCATCATAGTAAACTCTGGCCACTTCAAGGGCAGAATTCTGGGGCTAAGGCTGGGTAAAGCATACAATTCCATACTATAGACGTAATAAAGAGTGCTTTTCCTTGTATTGCTATAAGAATAATATTTATTCACGCAACCTCATTATATGCTATTCGTAAATATACAAATTAAGTGCAGTAAAAATTCTCCGCTATGCACCCACATTAAAACATCTTCAAAAAAAGCAGGGCATCCCCCGTCCGAAACACCAAAACAACCTAACTTTATGAAAAAATGCCTGCCTGACAATCGGCTAAAAAAGCCATGATAACACATTACAAAAAGTCTTCCTTACGAAATTAGGCTTCAAAAAAAACAGCCCAAACAACACATTATAAAAAGTCTTCCTTAAGAATTCGGGCTTCAAACAATGACACCCAAAAAAACCAACCATAGAAATCCTCCTTACGAATGAAGGATTTTGCACTCCCCAAAATTTTTGATTTTTGACTTTTGACTTTTAAATTACCCCACCCACATCACCATCACCATCGGAATGCTTAATATATAACCCACCCAAAATAAAAGAGTAAGCACCAGCAGCACCCAAACAATAACAGATGTTATAACATAAACACCTCTGGTAAAAGAACTCCTTATCAGGGTTCTGTAATAACGATTGTAAAAGAAGAAAATAATAATAATTAAAATGGAGTCGAACCAAATCGTATTGAACTTATTAAAAAGTATAGGATGCAGTAATTCATAAACTGATGGATAAGAATTACGCCAGCCTTTAAAAATCTTGTTGCCTTCCAGTTTCCATTTCAGGCTAAAATAAAAAAGATAAACCAACACAAAACTATATATAGCGAACAAGAGGCCCTCCATCCTGAAACGTGAATCACTATGTCTGTGGCGCTGTTCCATATTTTATTTTGCTTGTTTATCTAAATGTACAATAAAGAAAAACAGAATAATAGGTGGTATTAATATTTATTTGTTCTAAAGTACAATAACTTTAATTTTGGCAAGTTTTTCAATCAATGTTTCTTTAGAAGATATGCAGACTATATTAGTTGCCGGCGCAGGAAAATCATCCGTTTATCTTATTCAATATTTATTATCCCAGGCCTCCAGAAAAAAATGGAAGCTCATAGTAGCAGACGGAGATGCTAAAACAATTTCCGATAAAATAAAGGGCAGCCCCTTTGCAGAAAAAGCAGTTATTGATATTACCAATACAAAAGAAAGAGAGGCTCTTGTAAAGCGTGCAGACATAGTAGTGTCGCTTATGCCGGCTCATTTACATATTCACCTTGCCCAGGATTGTTTGAAGCATAAAAAAAACCTCATCACATCATCTTACATCTCTCCCGAAATGAAGGCGATGGATGCCGAAGTTAAAAAAGCCGGCCTGATGTTTATGTGCGAAATGGGCCTTGATCCCGGCATAGACCACATGACCGCAAGCCATATCATACATGGCATACAAAGAGTAGCTGGTATTATTACAAGTTTTAAATCATACTGCGGCGGACTTGTCGCGCCCGAAAGCGATGATAACCCATGGCACTACAAATTTAGCTGGAACCCCAAAAATATTATTACTGCCGGATATGATGGTGCTAAATACCTTTCACAAGGCAAAGAAGTAGATGTGCCTTACGAAAAAATGTTCGAGGACAACAAGAAAATAAAAAATGAAGTTTTAGGTTTATTAGCCTATTATCCCAATCGTGATTCGCTGCGCTACCTCGGACTATATGATGTGCCCGAAGCAAAAACTTTTATGCGTGCCACCTTGCGTTACCCCGGTTTTTGTAAAGGCTGGGATGCATTGATCAAACTGGGCCTTACTGACGACAAAGATACCGTTAATACAAAAGGGCTTACATACGCATCATGGCTTAAAAATAAAACAGGACATAAGAGCGGTACGCTTATTAGTCATATAGCTAAGAAACTGGACATCAGCGAAACCGATAAAAGTATCTCCATGCTAAAATGGCTTGGCTTGTTTGATGAAAAACCTGTAACGGAAGGCAAGTCTTCGGCCGATATATTACTTCAGGTGCTACTGGATAAATGGCAAATGAAACCGGAAGACAAGGACATAGTGGTGTTGCAGCACGAAGTGGAATATTTCCATAAAGACAGGAAAACAAAACTCACCAGCAGCATGACACTGACCGGCGAAAACAGTGAGTACTCTGCAATGGCAAAGACAGTGGGTTTGCCCATTGGCATCCTCACAAAATTGGTCCTCGACAAACGCATCAATCCTCCAACAGGAGTATTAATACCTAACATGGCTACAGTTTACCGCCCCGTACTTACAGAGCTAAAACATCACGGCATCAGTTTCAAAGACGAAATAGAATAGGCATTACTTAAAGTAGCCGCAATTAGTCAAGATAGCGAAGTCCTACTGTTATAGGAATGTAGAAGAGCCTGTAAAAATACTCATCTGGTGTCAGGCTGCCTGGCGGCATTGGATAATTATAGTTCACGTACTTCAGAGCCAGCTCCACATTTACAGCAAACTGGTCATTCAGCCTGAAAACAGCTCCTCCCTGCAAACCAAGCGTATAACCAAAGGCGGTATTATAGGCAGTGCTATATCCCGTAGGATTATAATAGGGCGCCGGGCCATTATTGTATTCCCATGTGTTTACACCGATCTTGGCAATAGCTACTCCGCCCATGCCTCCAACATATATATATCCGTTAATGACATTGCGCCAGATCTTGTTATAAAACGCATTGGGGCTTATTAATGGGTTTGCAACATAGTCATTTACCCTAACGTTATAAGGCGGCAAAAGATAATTGTACTGAACAAAATTTACCATATCAACACCCACGCCTATTTGCGCATGGGGTAATACAAGATCGGCTTTAAAACCGGCAGCATAGCCTATTTTAGCTTTGTCCTGGAAGGTATAAAAATTCTTTTCGGGCAGGAAATGAAAATTACAACCTGCATTTACGCCAAATTCAAAATTCTGCGCCATGCACGACAAAGGTAAGATCACAATAAAAAACAACAGCTTTTTCATGAAGTTCAATAACACTAACATAAAGTTAAGTGTTTTATTGTGTTTAGAACCTTCCTAAACTGTTCTCGCTGTCTGTATTTATAATTACAAACGCAGATATGCAGGATTATACATTAAGAACCAATACTATCTTTAGAAAAAATAGTCCAGTTCTTTTTGCCATTTCCTTCGGCTATCTGCTTATCCATTTCTTTGGCTATGGCAGGCAATACGGTCATGGATACACCTTTGTATTGCGCGCCTTCCATCATCAGGCGGGCATCTTTGCGTGCCATATTCAGTTCCCAGGTCGGTTCGTCATAGTTCCTGGCCATCATGCCTTTTGTCCGGCCCATCACCATAGAGGCGGGATTAAAGAACTCGAATAAAGACAAAATATCAGAACCCGGTATATCAAGTGCTTTGGCAAGTGCCACTGTATCTGAGATAGCGCCTGTCATACATATAAGAAACAGATTGCCAAGCAATTTTGTACATGCAGCCTTATCAGGCCTTTCACCAAGGTATAGTAGCTTTCCGGTCATCGCAGCAAGTTCTTTCTCTACCTTGTCAAACAATTGCTTATCTCCCGATGCCATCATAGAGCCCGTACTTTCCAAAGCATTCTGCGGCCCCATGAACACTGGAGTATGTAAGTAAGAATATCCGCGTCCCTTCCATTGTTCAGAACGTTTGGCAGCGCCTTCCGCAGATGTGGTAGTATGGTCTAAAATGATCACGTCTTTTTCAAAACCAGCCCTTGCCTGCTCCAGAATATCATCCACAGCAGCATCGTCCGATAAAGTAAGGTGTACCCTATTACATCCTTTCACTACCGCAGCAGGACTTAAAAATACTTTTGCCCCATATTCCTCCAATGCTTTGGCTTTTTCAATAGTTCTGTTCCATACTTGCACCTGCACCCCCTTTTTCAGCATGGCACGTACAAAGTTCGATCCGAGAAGTCCTGTTCCGAGATAAGCTACCATAACGTAATTAGTTTAGAATACAAATGTAGTTCAGAAACGAATCCAAATTACTCTGTTTTATATCCTAACATCACTTGTATTAATGAAAAGAGCTAAAGGCCTGACAGACAGCACTAACTCAACATCAGTTCGCTCAATTCAAGTCCTTTTTCAATCAGGTCTATATTGAAATTTTCTTCAAGCCCATGCATATTGCAGTCGTTGTTGCCTAACGAAATCAAAAAAGCATCAATGCCCAGAACATTCTTAAAGTCTGCAACAACCGGAATGCCACCACCCACATTTTTTATTACAGGTTTCACTCCATATACCTTTTTCTGCCAGTCCATTATCTTCAATATTTCCGGGTCGGTAACATTTACTTTTACGGGGTAAGACAGCTTGTCCACCGTTATCTCGTAGTCAATATATTTCGGAACATTATCCGCAACATATTTTTTGAAGATCTCAACAAAGTCCTCCGGCTTTTGTGAAGCTACTAAGCGGAAATTGATCTTTGCAAATGCACTGGCGGGTATGATATTTTTATAGCCTTCGCCCGTGTAGCCCGCATTAAAACCACTTACTTCTATTGCCGGCCATATCCCCACCATAGTATGGAAATCGTACTTACCAATAGTTGCTTTTACACCTGCTGTTGTAATAGGGTCATCAATTTTCAAAAGCGCAAGATTCCTTTCTATTTGCTCGGGCTTTATTTTATCTACTGCATCGTAAAATCCGGGAATAGTTACCGTGCCATCAGGCAGTAGCATTTTAGCCAGCAGTGCAATAAGCTCTTTGGTAGCGCTTGGCACACCGGAACCAAATAAACCCGAATGCAGATCATTCTTTGCAGAAATGAATTTAAGCGTAAGGTTTCCCCCTCCCCTAAGCGATTCTTCAATAGTCGGTGTAGCACCTAGTATCTCGCCATCTGAAATTATGATCTGGTCACACTTCAGCAGCTCAGCATTTTGGGCTACCAGGTCCGTCATGTCAGGGTTGCTGGTTTCTTCGTTGCCCTCTATCATGAATTTCAAATTGCAGCCCAGCCGTTTTTCTTTAATAAGTTTAATGGCTGTATATATATGAATAAAGTTCTGGCCTTTATTATCCACTACACCCCGTGCCACGAGTTTACCATTATCTTCAGTAAGATCAAAAGGATCTGCTTTCCAGCCATCTTCTTTTGCTGCGGGCTGCACATCATAGTGGCCGTAGATGAGTTTTGTTTTCAGTCCATCGGCTACATGATATTCCGCTACCACCACCGGGTTGGTTTTGGGACCTTTTATTATAGTTACTTTAAAGCCATTTTCTTTTAAAAGTGCGCTTAGCCACTGCACAGTGGCATCCATCTGGGGCGCAAAAGCGGGGTCTGTCGATACGCTTTTAAATGCAATATATTCTTTGAATAAGCGGGTAAATTCTGTAAGGTCTCTTTTCATTATAGTATCATTTTCAATCCGGGGCTTAAATTAAGCGTTTTAATCGATTTTTGGAGATAGGCCGGGAAACAAACTTCCACCCTAACAGCTCATAAAAACAACTGGTCTATAAATATTATCATTTCCCGTGTCTGCATTTTGCAACCAGTTTTGCCGGGAAACCTGTGCTGCGCATGGCCCATAAGTAATGATCCTGATCTTTCTCTGCATCGATTCTTTCCTCAACATTTCTAAAACGTCTTGCATAATATTACCCTTAAAAGGTGTAAACATAAAAAACACAGTCCCCGTCGTATAGTCTGCTTTGCGTACGTCGACATTAATAAACCTTACCTGGGATAAATTAAGTTCGGCGGCGCAGTCCCTGGAATAATTGCAAAAGGCAGTCTCAAACTCTATACCTATACTTGTAATTCCTGTGAGGAGGTTTACTAAGATGGCTACCTGGCCCAAGCCTGAACCCAAATCAACAAAAACATCGTCTTTTGCTAAATGAGTTCTCTCCACAAGTTCGAAAACGATCCGTGCAGGGGTCTTTTGATAATATACCATTTCCAACTCTAGCTCTTTAGTTTGTTCAGGCACAGGACTATGGAAGCACAATCCATTGACGAAGATATCCAGCTTATCGTAAGCAGGTTCTTCATAGCGCTCACTGTCGTCTAAACTAAGATCAAGATATTCGTTTACCAGCTTTATGAATTTCCCTCCCGCACATCCCTCTTGCCTTATCTTTTCCCGCAAGCTTTGAAATAGCCTGCTATCAGTGGCTTCCAGTTTAGACTTTAGTTTTTCTGCGCGATGTTTCAATAAACTCAACTCATCTACTTGCATTGTTTTTGGCAGGAGTGTTTCAAGTTGATCAATAATTTGAAATTCGATAAAGTCTATTACCTCTACCCGCTTGTCAAAGTTTTTCTCTTCATAGAGCACGGTATCTTGCTCTATTGTTTCGATATAAGATCGTATCTCCATCACAGGCATTTCTGTCATGAGGCCAGCGTTCGTATTGTCAGCTTCTTTTTTAATCAAATAATGTTTGATTTTGAGTAAACGCTAAAGGTAGATATTTTACTTATGAAACAAATATGGATTACAAGAGTTAAAACTACAGTATGGTAAGCCTTATCCCGGCCATCCAGTTAATCCCCGGCATGGGCCTCCCTGCCGCCACCTCGTATTGAGTGTTCCAGATATTATTGCATTGGGCATTAAATTGCAATGGGTATTTGCCTGCATGCATATTGTACATCAGTTGCAGGTTGCCTACATTATAGGGCAAAAGGTATAAAGACTCATCCGTAGTATAAAAGCGGTAGCCTGTGTAGATGTGGTTATAATTAAAGTAGAGCCTGTGGTACGTAAAGCCCATATTTAATTGCCCATTGTAGCGGGGCGTATAGGGTATCTGTTTGCCTATGCTTCCATCATTAGGTATATAACTGGCTTCAGTTGTGGCAATAGTATAGGATGTATTCACACCCAGGTGCAATTTCCATTTATTATTTATTTCGTAAGTAAGTTTATTCTCAGTCTCCGCTCCCCTGCTGTGCACGGTGGCAATGTTGTGAGGCGTCCATATTGCCCCACCAAACCAGATGATCCAGTCATGTATCTCCCGGTTAAAAACCGAGAGGTCTTGTTCTAAAATCAGGTGGTCCCATTCCTTAATTTTCA
>Ga0206829_10362_pt1 | contig 13019 bp, 8 predicted proteins | sample Alteio_BWOrgCont_75_FD_152862 | JGI IMG/M metagenome (GOLD analysis project Ga0206829, IMG submission 152862) | Enriched cells from forest soil in Barre Woods Harvard Forest LTER site, Petersham, Massachusetts, United States -... | ecosystem: Environmental > Terrestrial > Soil > Temperate forest >... | reverse complement strand
GTACTTCTTCTGCAGATCGGCAAAGTTCCGCTGGCCTTCGTTGGTCTGCATGACAGCAGGCTGGAACATGATGACGGCAATCTTCGTCGCGCCTGCAGGGGCAACCGCGGTGGTAGACGGGGCGTTGGACGCCGGGTCTGTAGTGGCTGCGCTGCCGGTCTGGGCGAGGGCGCTGACGCCGAGCCCGGACGCAAGCATGCAAACGAGTGTTAACGAACGCTTCATGGAAATCAGAAACTCCTTCGGTTCTTGGGTGTGGTCGCCCGCATTTCTGTGCGGAAGCGAACTTTCGCTTCCTGGCTTTCCCGTCTGATGCGCTTCGTGGGTGCGGCTTTGCAGACGCGGAGCAGAAACACGGACAGAGGACATTCTCAGGAACTCAAGCGAATTATAGGTGGGTGGAGAGGCAAGGTCAAACACTGGTTGCTTAAAGTTCGTCGAATACCCGAGCGATCCGTCTTCATTTTCCATCGTGGGTGGGAGCGCGCTGTTCATCCCCTCCCCCGGGTATCTTTTGTGCAAATTCATCCAAACAAAGATGGTTAGCTGCATTCCTGAGGTGCGCCGTCTTTCTTTCGCGCGACTCTGATTCCGATGAAACCCTTCTGTCTCTATTCTATCGGATCGAACGGATAGAATCGGCAGTCATCGTTGCAACAAATATATATTAAAATGAATAACATGCGCCTGTAAGGTGCGGCCAGATGCTTGACATGCCTGAGTTTTCTTGAGTCGCAAGAGAATAGGGGGCGAGGTTGAACCCACATGCACCGTCAGCCTCGCGCTTGCCAGGGTCTTTATCGGCAGCTCTTAAGCGGCCCTTAATCAGGCGCGCGAAATAATCTTTACGATTTCTTTATGCGGTGTAATGTAAAGGGGTACGCTACCGCTTACAGCCGTAAATACTGCAATACTGCGACGCGCATTTCCGAAGAGGGTTATGAGGCGAAGGCAGGTCAACACGGAACGTGAAGGCCGCGGTTCCTGTGGCGTGTGGAAAATTTCCACGCACCTGTTGCTGCTGGTTTCCGTTTCGCTGCTGGGCATTCTGTGCGGTCCAGCCTGTGTGGCCCAGCAGAATGCCAGGAACGTGCTATTCGTATTCAGTTCGCACGACCAACTACACCGCGACCTTGATTTATTTGAAGGAGATCTCCGGGCCCGGGTTCCGCAGCACCTCATCTTTCATACGTCATACATAGACTATGAGCGAATGAAAGATGTCGCCTACCGGGATGCCGTCGCGGAGACCTTTTATCGCGCATACAAGAACGTAAAGCTGGACATTGCGGTCGTATCTTCGATTGAGGCACTTCAATTCGCGATGCAGTACCGCGACAAGATTTTTCCCGGTGTACCCATTGTCTTCTACGCACTCAGCGCCAAAGAGCTGGAGTTGGTGGGACCGCTGCCGCCCGGCGTTACGGGCCGGACCAGCGAGGTGGGTCTTCGAGAAACAATCGAGCTGGCCTTGCGTCTTCACCCGGATGCGCAAGCTTTCGCGATTATCACGGAACGACCAGATTTCTGGTGGAGAGTTGCTCAGTCGGAACTGAATCGTCATCGCGATCGAGTGAAAGAGGTTGATCTTTACGGCGCTCCAGGAAATCAGCTGCTGGAGTCCATCGCAGCTCTGCCTCCGCATACCCTGATTCTCTTTCAACTCGCAACACTGAGCGCGAAAGAACTGGATATCACACCCAATGATGTTCTTACCGTGGCCGCCCGGCACCTGCCGACCTACTGTGCGTGGAAGGCGTCTTTTATTCTTGGCTGCATTGGCGGGGCTTATGTCGATTGGGAGAAGTATATTGACGGAACGGCAACAACAGCAGCCAGAGTTCTATCTGGTGAGCGGCCGGAAAACATTCCGGTTGTTGACGACTCCAATTTTGAGACGGAAGTAGATTGGCGGGAGCTTCGCCGGTGGCATATTCCGGAGTCGGCTCTGCCCCCGGGCACCCTGATTCTCTACCGGGAGCCGACTCTCTGGGAGAGCTACCGCAACTACATTATTCCCGCTATCTTGCTGATTCTCGCCCAGGCGCTATTGATTGCAGCATTGCTATGGCAGCGCTCGCGAAAGCGCAAGGCCGAGGCTGTTCTGCGTGAGAGCGAGAAACGCTTCCGTGTGATGGCGGATACCACGCCGTCGCTGGTGTGGATGTGTGACTCCCACGGCAAGATCGTCTATCGAAATGAGCGGTTGATCGCGTTCACCGGGTCCGACCCGGCGGCGGGATTTAGCGACACATGGGCGAGCCACGCACATCCGGACGATCTGCGGAATCTGCTGGACACCGTCTCCCAAGCGCTGGAGGATCGCAAGCCGTTTTCAATGGAATATCGGCTGCGGCGCGGCGATGGAGCATATCGCTGGATGTTCGATGTTGCTTCTCCGAGAGTGAATGGAGATGGATCATTTGCCGGCCTTATTGCGTCGGGTGTTGATGTTACGGACCAGAAGCTCGCACAGCAGGCACTCGGAAAGATAAGCGGTCAGCTGATTGAGGCCCAGGAGCAGGAGCGCAGTCGAATCGCCCGAGAACTGCATGACGATATCTGCCAGCGGCTAGCGCTGCTGTCGATGGAGATCGATCTTACTTCAGCCGTTCCGGAGGGAGACACGACGAAAGGTCTCGAGCAAATCGGGAACTTTGTAAAGAGATCGCGATGGATCTTCAGGGCCTGTCGCATCAACTCCACTCATCGATCCTTGACCACCTTGGAGTGGCGACTGCGGTCAAGGAATTTTGCGATGAGCTGTCAAAGCAATACGACCTGCAAATTGAGTTCAGCGCGCGGGATGTGCCCAAACATTTGCCCAAGGATATTTCTTTATGCCTCTTCCGCGTGGCGCAGGAAGCGCTGCACAATGCGGTGAAGTACAGCGGGACAAGAGAGTTTACAGTGGAGCTGATTGGCACCGGGGACCTAATTCAGCTCACGGTCATGGATACAGGAGCGGGCTTCGACCCGGAAGACGTGAGGCAGCATGGAGGTCTGGGCCTGGTGAGCATGCAGGAGCGGGTGCATCTGGTGCACGGGACTTTTTCTGTGGACTCGGCGCCCGGAGAGGGCACGAAAATTCTGGCCACGGTGCCACTTGGCGTTGCGGAATGGATGTATTCGGAAGAGCACTCTGCCGAGGAGATCGCGAAGAGCTGAGATTGCCACCACGATGGCAGGAATGAGCAACGCAAAAAAAGCTAACGCCGAGGATGTCTTCCGCGCGCAGAGCTCACCTCTCCCTGGGATTTTTACCGGTCGCGCCGACAGCTTGTCACGCTGGGCTAAGTTCGTCAAATTAACTCATCCCGATTTCAGACAAATACCTTGCGCTGCCGCTTTGAGCCAGAGATGTCTTTCGGCTGTGGATGAAAGTAGACTGAGGCCGTGCCGTTTGAATTGGACCATATCAGTCCGAAAACTGAGGACCGGCAAGAAAAGGGGCCATCCTCAGCGAGGATGGCCCCTTTTCGGTTTTCTTCAGGCGACTAGAAGGTTGTGCTGACGGTCAGGCGGAAGGTCTTGTTTGGCTCGCGGAGTTCGTAGAGCGAACCGTAGAGCTGGGTGGCCTGGGCGTAGCTGTAGTCTCCGGCGCCGCCGGCGGGGAACATGCTGCGCGTGATCAGGTTCTGGCCGTTAATGTTGTCGTACAACCGCAGCGGGTTGTAGGCGTAGTAAATGCGGAAAGGCGCGTTGATGATCGGCATCATGACCGAGACCTGCGCGCCGAGCGACATGCGAGGAACATAGTTCGTTCCGCCGATGGGGCGTATGTAGCGGTCGAACTGTACGCTCTGGCCGCCGGTGCAGGCGCCGTTGACGTAGTTCGGGCAGCCGTAGAGCGGGGCGTTCAGCGAATCGAAGCCTTGCGGGCTTTGCTTGAGCTGGCCGCTGTTGGTAGCCATGTTCATGCCGAAGTCGTCGAAGAACTCGAGGGCGGCGGTGCGGCCGACGAGCGGGATGCGGTATTCGATGTTGCCAGTGACCTGCGTATCGCCGCCGATGGGGCCGATGCCGTAGACGGGCAGGGGAACCTGGACGCACTGGTTGGTCTGCGGATTGGTGGGATCGCGCGGGACGCAGACGCCATCGGGGTTGGTGAGATTGAAGAGGACGCGTGTCGGCACGAATCCATAGGGCGTTGCGGTGCGGATGTCGAAGCCGCGAAGGTCGGCTTCGCCGCCTGCGTAGAAGCGGTTGAAGGGCGGCGCGACGTCGCCGCTGATGCCCTGAATGTAGTTTGCCTGGACGCGATAGCCGAGAACGTTGCGGCCCTCATTGTTGAAGCGGAACCACTTGATCGGGCGGAACTGTTTGTACTCGACGACCGGCTGAATGTAGCGGACGTTGCCCCACAGTCCGGCGAGCTGGAGTGCGCTCGAGAAGGACGATCCGGTGCGCGGCATGTAGCTCGAATCGAGCTTGTTCCAGGAGTAACTGAACGAGATCATGCTGTTGATGATGCCGTCCAGCGAGTTGCCACCCTGGATACCGCTGCGGAAGGCGAGCGTCTGGAAGAGGTTCTGCGATGCGGCGCTGAAAGTCGTGACCGACGAGCGGTTGAGCGAGTAGGTAATACCGATGCGCTTGAAGGTGTGGCGGAGCGGGTATGCGCCGGAGACGGTGAGGCCGGTGACGGACTGGTTGTAGTTCTGGGTGAGGGAGCTGACGGCTGCGGTGGTGTTGGCGTCTGCGCCGGAGAGGTTGTAAGCCTTGGCCGAGTTGTAATCGTACTTGCTGGAATAGATCTGGAAGCCGAGGCTGACGGGCTTGTTGCGCAAGTACGGCTCGTTGAAACCGAAGAGCAGGTTGCGCGAGAGGTTGCCGGCGCTGGCCTGGACGCTGAGGGTTTCGCCGAGTCCGAGGAAGTTGTTGGTCTGATAGTTCAGGCCGAGGAAGGTGCCCGACAGTCCGCTGACGCCGCCATTGAGCCCGATGGAGTTCTTGCCCTTTTCCGTCACTTTCAGGAGCAGATCGACGGTACCCGCTTCGGGGTTCTGATGCGTCTCCGAATCCTGATCGACCTTCAACGGGTTGAAGTAGTCGAGCTGGTTGAGGCGCAGGAGGCTCAGCTCCCAGAGGTGACTGTTGTAGACCTGGCCCTCTTCAAGGAGCAGCTCGCGGCGGATGACGAAGTCGCGGGTGACGGTGTTGCCCTGGAACTCAATCCGGGAGACGTAGAAGGGCTTGCCTTCTTCGAGATCGACGACGAAGGAGACGGTCTTCTTGTCGTCATCGATAGTGGGCACGGGCGAGGCCGAGAAGTTGATGTAGCCGAGCTGGCCGTATGCCTTCTGCAGGTTCTGCAGGCCCTTGCCGAAAGCGGTGAAGTTGAAGTACTCACCGTCCTTGAGCGGGAACTGCGCGCGCAGGGCGCGGAGATTGGCATCCGGAACGGCCTTATTGCCCTTGAAGGTGATGCTGCCGAGGCGATAACGCGCGCCTTCATCGACGGGGATGCGGATGTCGATGCGCTTGCCCTTGCGCGGACGGAAGGTGAAGAACGAAAGGCCGCTTTCATTGCGGAGATGGGTGAGCGGCTCGCCGGTGGAGGCGCGGAAGTAGCCCTTATCCTGATAGGCGCGGCGCACGCGCTCGGCATCTTCTTCGAGCTTGCTGGCGTCGTAAGTTTTAGCGAAGAGGTTCTCGAAGATGATGGAGTGGGGAATGCCGACCGGGCGCAGGTTCTTCATGGCCAGACGCAGCTCGCGGGAGCTGACGTGCTGATTGCCGGTGAAGCTGATGTTGCCGACCTTGACCTTCGGGCCTTCCTTGATGATGAAGTTCACCTGCACGGATGCGGGCGGGATGGTCTTCACGTCGGCCTTGATGGTGGCGAACTGGTGACCGTGTTCGGCGAGCAACTCGCGGAGGACCGTTTCCACGCGGGCGATGCGGGTGGGGTCGTACTGGCTTTCGACGGAGAAGCCAACCTTTTCCTTCTTGAGGCGATCGAGGACGTCGGACTGCGTAACCGAGTTCAGGCCTTTGTAGTTGATCTCGCGGATCGTGGCCTTTTCACGGACGTAGACGTCGAGAATGATGCCGCCCTTGGGGTTGTCCTCGCGCTCGATGCGGACGTCTTCGAAGTAGCCGGTGTTCCAGAGGGAGTTGAAGTCGCGCTCGACGGTGGTGGGGTCGAAGGGCTCGCCTTCATGACTGAAGAGACGGGCGACGATGGTCTCCTTGGGGATGCGGCGGTTGCCGATGACGCGAATCTGGGTGATCGTCTGCTGCTGTGCCCATGCCGAAAAGACGGTGAAGCAAAGGAGAACGAAGGCCAACGGCTTCAGCGTGCGGCAGAATTTGCGGCTCGCATTCTTGCTTGTTTTGAGTGGAGAGCTTTCGCTCTCTCGCATGACGGGAAAAATAGGCACACCCTCACTGCAAAAAATCAGATGGAACTTGAGGAAAAGGCGATTATAAGTGACCGGAGGCGCAGTTCCCAACTCCGGAGTATCTTTGCGTCTCTTGCCGGTCATCGGGGGATGCCAATCTCCCCGCAGCGGCTGCCGCCGGCGCCGCTAACTTTCCAGTTCTGCATGGATATCGAAGTCCTCACCATTCCAGACGATTCTGAGCAGGTTTGGTTTGCAACAGACCTGACAATCCTCGACATAGGACTGCTTTCCGCCGGCTGACGCGTCCACCACAGTTTCATTCCATTCTCCACAGCCAGCGCATTGGAAACCCGCAGCGAACGGCATCGATTGGTCCGCCTTTAGTCTATCGGAATGAAGGAGTTTTCGCTGCTTTGAGGGTGACGGGGTGGGTAGAAAAGTTTTCGCCGGGCCCGATTTGTCTTCTGCTCGAACGAAATTGCAGGGCGATACTTGAGCTGCTAAGCGCGCCGTCAGCTTGTTAAATGCTTGGCAGTTTAGCATAAAAATATGCAGGAACTTGTCGACGAAAGAAAGCAGAAGATCGATTTGGAAACGTGGGAGCGCCGCGCTCTCTTCAATTTTTTCCGGGTCTTCAGTGAGCCCTATCACGGTGTGTGCATTCGCGTAGACTGCACCGCGACCTTCAACTATGCAAAGGAATATGGCCTCTCAGTCTTTCTATCACTTCTGCATCGTTCGCTCGCAGCCGCGCAACAGGTTGAGAACTTCCGTACTCGCATCGTCGATGACACGGTTTGGCGCTATGAAGAGATCAATGGTGGAAGCGCGGTTGGACGTCCGAACGGCACCATCGGATTCGCCCATTATCGTTATCGAGAGAGCATCGAAGAATTCGTCGGCGAAGCTTTGGTTGAAGTGGAGCGGGTGCGGAAGCGGGATGACCTGGAGCGGCCCACAGAAGTCAATCTGATTCGCTATTCGATGCTGCCCTGGTTCGACTTCACTTCCATCTCGCATGCGCGAGACTTCTCCAACGACGATTCTGCGCCGCGGATAACCTTCGGCAAGATTACTGAGACCGATGGCCGCCGCACGATGCCGGTATCGATTCATGTGCACCACGCGCTGGCGGATGGCCTGCATGTAGCGCAGTTCGTAGGCCATTTTCAAAAGCTGTTGGATGCACCAAATTCGCATCGCCAATAGGTGGGCGCAATACGCCTTTCAGGCGAGTTTCGTTGGCATTTCTGCGTAGGCTTTCTCAGACAATGTGGGTCCAGTCGAGGATGACCTTGCCGGTCTGGCCTGAGATCATTGCATCGAATCCTGCCTGAAAGTCGAGGTAGCTGAAGCGATGCGTGATGATCGGTGAAATGTCCACACCGGATTCGATCATGACGCTCATCTTGTACCAGGTCTCGTACATCTCGCGTCCGTAGATGCCTTTGATGGTCAGCATGTTGAAGATGACCGCCCGCCAATCGATGGACATGGGCTTGGCGGGAATGCCGAGCATGGCGATCTTCGCTCCATGACTCATATTGGCGACCATCTCTTCCATGGCGGCGGGGTTGCCGGACATTTCCAGACCCACGTCAAATCCTTCGCGCATGTGGAGTTGCTTCTGTACCTCGGCGAGAGGTGTTTCCAGCGTATTGACGGCGAGGGTTGCGCCCATTTTGCGCGCCAGTTCCAGGCGGAAGGGATTGACGTCGGTGATGACGATGTGGCGTGCGCCCGCATGGCGGACCACTGGAATGGTCATGATGCCGATGGGGCCGGCTCCGGTGATCAATACGTCTTCGCCAAGCACGGGGAATGAGAGCGCGGTGTGCACGGCGTTGCCGAAGGGATCGAAGATGGCGGCGACTTCCTGGTTGATGCCGGGATCGTGCCGCCAGATATTGGTCATGGGCAGCGCGATGTATTCGGCGAAGGCTCCGGGGCGATTGACGCCGACGCCTGAGGTGTAGGCGCAGAGATGGCGCCGGCCAGCGAGGCAGTTGCGGCAGCGTCCGCAGGTGACGTGGCCCTCGCCGCTGACGATGTCGCCGGGATAGAAGTCATTTACGTTAGAGCCGACGGCGACGATCTCGCCGACAAACTCATGGCCGATGGCCATGGGGACGGGGATGGTCTTCTGCGCCCACTCGTCCCATTGATAGATGTGAACGTCGGTTCCGCAGATGCCGGTGTAGCGGACGCGGATCAGGACGTCATTGATGCCGATGGTGGGTTCTGCAATGTCTTCTAACCACAATCCGCGCTCGGCGCGGCTCTTTACTAACGCTTTCATGAATTCCTCAACCGGAAATTTTTATCATACTCTGCGACTATGGAAAGCAATCGCGGGCTGCGAAGCCTGTTGAGTTGAATGCTCTGCCGACACGGTCTTCGGTTCTCAAGATTCCGCGCGTTGACCGTGCCGGAGGTGCCGACCTAGTATGACGTTGCTTGTCCAGCACATTTCGAAGTTCTGGAGGATTTCATGCGTTCCTTCCTGAAGGTTTTTTTCTGCCGCATTTCTGTTTGCTTCTTCTGCGCAGTGCTTGCTGCTGCCTCAGCCTACGCTCAAGGATTAGCCAGCAGCGACCTTTCCCGTCTGCGATATGTCGGTGGCGTGGCGCTCTCACCCGACGGCCGCTCCATCGCCTACACAGTTGTAATGCTTGATCGCCCCGGCCGCCCGTATGGCCAACTCTGGGTGATGGACGTGAGTTCGGGCAAAAGCGTCCGTCTCGGCGGTGACAAGCCCGCCGGCAGCCCGCTCTGGTCTGCTGACGGCAAATGGATCGCGTTCAACGGTTCCGATGGAGACAAGCACGGCCTTTTGATTGCGCATCCCGACGGCAGCGAAACCACGTTCCTTGCGGCGCTGGCCGGCACCAATTCCCCGCTGCCCGGAACGGGGAAGGACGTCGCATGGTCTCCGGATGGAAAACAGATCGCCTTCATCTCTTCCACTCCCGGCGAAGGCGCTGCGGAAGCCAGCGGCGATCCCATGGTCATCACGCGTTATTTGTACAAGCCAACCGCTGGCGAGGGGATGACGCGCTTCAACGACAATCAGCGGCTGCACATTTTCGTGGTGGACATCGCTTCCAAGCAGGTACGCCAGCTCACCCAGGGCAATTACGACGAGCACTCCATCGATTGGTCGCCCGATGGAAAGCAACTCGTCTTCGCTTCCAACCGCGAGCCGAATCAGGATGAGTTCTTCAACTACGACCTTTTCACTTTGCAACTCTCCGACAACAGCATTCACCGCTTAACCGCTACCGAGTTCTGCGAATACGATCCGCTATGGTCGCCCGACGGCAAATTCATTGTCTATCGCGGCACACGGCGCGGCGTCACCGACCGCGAAACAACCATGGAAGACACGCATGTCTGGGTGATGAACGCGGACGGCAGCAATCGCCGTGAAATCGGCAGTGTCATCGATAATCGCCAGAGCACGCCGCAGTGGTCGCCCGATGGCAGTTCCGTCTACTTCACCGTGCAGGAACGCGGCAGCAGTCATCTGGTGCGCCTGCCAATCTCCGGTGGTCAGCCCGAATACGTCATAAAGGACACGGGCGGAGTGGGGGGCTGGTCGGTCGGCAAGGACGGAGCACTCGCTTACTCTTTCCTCACTCCGACCGATGGGCCCCAGCTCTACTACAAATCCAGCAGTGCAGCACCGCGCAAGCTTACCGACCTGAATCGGGAACTTCTTTCCGGTAAGACCATCGCCGAGGTCGAACCCTTTACCTTTATCAGCAACGACAACCGGTTCGAAGTGGAAGCTTTTCTCACCAAGCCAATTGGCGTGACCCCCACATCCAGGCATCCGCTCATCGTGGTCATCCATGGAGGCCCGCACGGAGCGAATGGTCCACTCTTCAATTTCAAGAATCAGGTTTACGCCGCGCACGGTTATGCCGTGCTCAACGTCAACTATCGCGGCTCGACGGGTTACGGACAGAAATTCGCAGATGCGGTTTTCGGCGATCAGGACGGCAATGAAGGCCAGGATGTGCTTTACGGCGTAAGCGCAGCCGTACGCCGCTACTTGTGGATTGATCGCGAGCGCATGGGGATTGAGGGCGTGAGCTACGGCGGGCAACTTACCGATTGGCTCATTACTCAGACGAACGAGTTCAAAGCTGCCATTCCCACGGCCGGAATCTCAAACCTCATCAGCTACAACTACATGACCTACTACAACCAGTATGAAGAGATGGAGTTTGGACAATTTCTCCATCAGGGAAATCTGATGGACTTCGCATGGGAGCGCTCGGCGATGAAGCATATCGCCGCAGCCCATACCCCGACCCTCATTATTCATGGCGAGAACGACAACGATGTTCCCATAGCAGAGGCCGAGCAACTTTTCATCGCCCTCAAAGACCTGGGTGTCGACACGGTTTTCCTTCGCTATCCGCGCGAAGGACACGGCCTCTCCGAGGTGAAGCATCAAATCGACGCGACCGACCGGTCGATTGCCTGGTATGACAAGCATTTCCCGAAGGCTGGTGAGGAAGGCGTGACTAACGTTCAGCCGTAGTCATGCGGTGCCGTCAGTCGTGGGCGGTCGCGGGAGCGAGTCGACGCGCTTTGATATCGCGCATGGGCGGCTGGCCGAAGAAACGGCTGTACTCCCGATTGAACTGGCTTGCGCTTTCATAGCCGACCTCGAAGGCGGCGCTGGCGGCATCGAGGCCCTCATTCAGCATGCGCTCTCTGGCGATGTGCAGGCGAAGCTGTTTCTGGTATTGGAGCGGGCTCATCGCGGTGAGCGATCGGAATTGATGGTGCAGCGTCGATACGCCCATCCGGGCCGTGGTCGCGAGCTCTTCGACCCTCAACGGCTTGGCGTAGTTCAACCGCAGCCACTCGACTGCCCTAGCAGTGCGGTGGCTCTGTTCTCCCAGCGTGGCGATGGCGCGGAGATGTTTTCCCTGCGGACTGCGAAGCAATCGGTAGATGATTTCGCGCTGGATCAACGCGCTGAGAAATGGGATGTCCTGTGGCGTATCCAGAAGATCGACGAGCCGGGAACATGCGTCCAGGAGTTCGATTGATGTGACGCCGACGGCCATGCCGCGAGCGTCAGCAGACCCTTCGCGAAGATGAAACTCGTGCTGGCTGAGAATCTCGCGGACCCGTGGCATATCGAGTTTGAGCAGTAAGCCGAGGATCGGCTTCTTTTCGGTGGCGGCGATTACCTGACTGACAACGGGCAAATCAATCGAGGTCAGGAGGAAGTTCGAGCCGTCGCAGATGTAAGTTGTCTTGCCAACGTTGATGCGCTTCTGCCCCTGTACGAAGACAACCAGACTGGGCTCGTAGGCAGCCGAGGCGCATGCGGTGGGCGCGGAGCGGCGATAGAGTCTCAGCTCGGGTATTTCAGTGAGCGTGTCACGTTCCGCGATGGCACGATCGGCAATCTTGCGCGCCAGCTTTGCCTGCAGCTCAACTATCCCATGGTCTTCCTTGGCATCCCTGTGTTTCGTTGCTTTCATGGCGCTTCGCTCCCTTAAATCCAAGGTAGCTCTGAATCCTGAGCAATGTGCATAAAAATGTATGTCTCGACAGGATCAGGCAAGAGATCGGCAGGATCGGGCTACCGGGCTGGCGCGATTCTTTCGTAGTCTTGGGACTGTTCCTCACGTTATCAATCCCTTTGGTGCGATGCGAACGATGGCCCCGGATTTGGGACGAGAGGTTCGGTTCCAACCAAATTGGCAGGTGAATTATGCAGAAGCGCAAATTGGGAAACAGCAACCTTGAAGTTTCAGCTCTGGGGCTCGGTTGCATGGGAATGAGCTTTTCCTATGCTCCGCCGTTTCCAGACAGGCAGGAGATGATCTCTCTGCTTCGGACATCCGTCGAACGCGGCATCACCTTCTTCGATACGGCGGAGGTATATGGTCCGTTCACGAACGAGGAACTCGTCGGTGAGGCCCTCTCGCCACTGCGCGAGCAGGTGGTGATTGCCACCAAGTTCGGCTTTAATCTCAATCCGGATGGAAGCCCTGGCTGGCAAGGCCTGAACAGCCGGCCCGAGCGTATCAAGGCGGTTGCAGAAGCCTCGCTAAAGCGGCTGAAAATTGATGCGATCGATCTGTTCTACCAGCACCGCGTTGACCCGGACGTTCCCATCGAAGATGTTGCCGGAGCGGTGAAGGACCTGATTCAGGAAGGCAAGGTGAAGCACTTCGGTCTTTCCGAAGCAGGCGTAGGTACGATCCGTCGCGCGCACGCGGTCCAGCCGGTGACCGCGCTTCAAAACGAATACTCGCTATGGTGGAGGAAGCCCGAAGCGGAAGTGATACCCACGCTTGAAGAGCTTGGAATCGGGTTGGTTCCTTACAGCCCGCTGGGCAAGGGATTTCTGACAGGCAAGATGGATGAAACCACCGAGCTTAAGAGCGGCGATTTCCGCAACACTCTGCCTCGCTTTACGACCGAAGCCCGGAAGGCCAACCAAGGTGTCGTCGATCTGCTCACTACTATCGGCAAACAAAAAGGGGCAACACCGGCCCAGATCGCGCTGGCCTGGCTGCTTGCCCAGAAGCCATGGATGGTCCCAATCCCGGGCACGACGAAGCTCAAGCGCCTGGACGAAAATATCGGTGCTGTGTCGATCGACCTTACCCCCGACGATCTCCGCCAGATTGA
>Ga0206829_10293_pt1 | contig 13105 bp, 13 predicted proteins | sample Alteio_BWOrgCont_75_FD_152862 | JGI IMG/M metagenome (GOLD analysis project Ga0206829, IMG submission 152862) | Enriched cells from forest soil in Barre Woods Harvard Forest LTER site, Petersham, Massachusetts, United States -... | ecosystem: Environmental > Terrestrial > Soil > Temperate forest >... | reverse complement strand
TTACAATTCCTTGCTGAAGCAGTATTTTGTAAAAGACTAAATAAGTGCCCCGGAAAATATGACAAGCCTGAAAAAGCTAATTAAAGAAACAGATTGGATTTTATTAATTTTTCTTTTTCTTATAACCAACCAGGCTATTTTTATTTTCAAGATCATTGGGCTGATTTTTATTTATGTTGTTCGCCCCAATTTCAAATTTGGTTTTTTAAAAGGCAGAATACCTAAGTTTTACCTGTTTATTATCATACTGTCTTTTATTAATCTATTCATACACATTTCAGATTATTCTAAACCATATATTGCTGCCTTCACTGTTGGCAACTTGTTTTGGCTTGCCTGTTTCTTATCTCATCATCAGCTAAAGTTAAGTGTAGAAAAATATGGGGCCAATGCGCTGCACAGCACATTGAAAACCTTTACTATTATTAATTTCATCTTTTGCATATCACAAATAGGCCGGATCATTTTAATCACTACCCACCTAAATCCATACCGGAACCTTGACTTTCCTTATGGAATGTCCACAGGCGATAATGTTTTTGGTTTTTTTATGGAGTCGTCCTTATACAATATGATGATTTGCACCATGCTTGCCATTTATTTTTTGTTCAAAAAAGATATTCTCTTTTTCTTTTTAGCTACTACGTCCTTTGTATTAGTCTTCAGTAATCTCGGTACCATTATATATCTCGGTGTAATTTGTTGCATTTTATTGGTTTACCTGTTTACCTCAAAACAAAAAAAATATGCTGCACAACCTGTAAATAAAGTAGCAAGGTTTTTCTATAATATTACACCACCATTCAATTATTCATTACTTATACCCTTAAATTTCCTTTTCATCATCTTAATATATAATGCAATTTCAAAAGACAATTTCGATTACACAACAGGCACTATAAAATCTTTTTTAGCTAAAAAAAACACAAGTAACGCATTAGAATTACAGTTGTCCTCTTCAATAGATTCTGATATACAAGTTTCTTCGCTAATGAAGAAATACTTGCAAACAAATAAAAAGGGTAACGTTTTTAGTAATAAACAGAAAAAATATGCAATTCTCTCCAGTAGCGACCAGCCGCAAAAAGACACAGGGATGATAAGGGCAAAAGAGCAAATAACACAATATTATATTAATGCCTTGAAAGGAAAGCAATTGTCTTTTTTGGAAACGTATTTGTACCTGCAGTCGTCTCCTTTAGCCTTTTTATTCGGGGCCGGGCCTACGCGTTTTTCTTCACAATTAACACAGCGAATGGCTGGAATTGATTCAAGCAGGTTTTTTAAAAAATACCTGCCAGCTTATTCGTCGCATCTTTACGATGTAAAAAACTATGAACAAAATTGCACCAAGAATACCGTATTCGCCCAACGCTTAGCTAGTGGCAAAGATCTGTATTCCAATGCCAACTGGGCAAATAGTTTCTATAACCAGTTGTTGGGCGAATACGGTATTCTTGGTGCAATTTTGTTCATAGTTTTTTACATCGGGTATTTTGTTAAAAGAGTAAAATGCTGGACTTATGGTTTTTGGATATCTATCATGCTACTTCCATTCGCGGTACTTAGTTATATGTTTGAACCATTAAGTGTTATGCTTTTTTATGAATTGCTTATGGCACTGGAAATTGAAAATAATAAGGCAATAGTATGAGTAGTCAATCGCCCCCTTTGGTAACAATACTCATGCCGGCTTACAATGCCGGACCATATATTTATAAAGCTATAGAAAGCATTTTAAGCCAGACTTTTGTAAACTTTGAATTCCTTATCATAAATGATGGCTCGCGGGATGACAGCTTGTCCGTTATCCATTCATTCAGCGATCCCCGCATCAAGATTATAGACCAGCAAAATAAAGGCTTGATTGATTGCCTGAATGAGGGACTTAAAATAGCAACAGGAAAGTTTATTGCGAGGATGGATGCCGATGATATATGTTTTCCCGAAAGATTACAGGTGCAGCTAGATTTCCTTACAAAGCACCCAGATTATGTAATTGTCGGTTCTGAGGCAGAAGTGATAGACAAAGACGGTAATTACCTTTACGACCTGGGACCCATTGGTTATTCCCACGAAGAAATATCTGCCGGGGTTAACAATAAATGCCCTTTCATTCATCCTTCAGTAATGTTCAGAAAAGACGCAGTTATAGCCGTGGGTGGATACCCTAAGAACGCACTTACTTTCGAAGATCACTTACTATGGAAAGAGTTGTTAACTGTTGGCAAAGCATGCAACCTCAGACAAAAATTATTGCTGTTCCGTTTTAACCCCGAATCGGTGACAATTGATGAAAAATGGAGGGGCAGAACTTTTCTGGAGATCCGCCGGCGCAGCATAATAAATGGTTCTGTTTCGGATGCAGATGCACAAACATTAAAAAGTATTATTGCCAAACAGAATTTTTCCTCATACAAACAGGCATCTTACTATGCTATGGTGGGTAAGAAATATTTGTGGACCAATATAAACAAACCTCTGGCAAGGGAAAATTTCGCAAAAGCCATCAGTTTATATCCTAAAAACATGGCCTTATACTTGTTCTGGTTGTTTTCTTTTTTGCCTTCCGCATGGGTTACCAGGCTATATGCTACTTTTAAAAAGCAGAAGTTATAAGCTCCATGATAAAGATAGCTTTCATCAGCCGCGCCACTTTATTTACATCTCCCGGAGGAGATACCTGCCAGATGGAAGAAACTGCCAAAAACCTACGGCTGAAAGGCGTATTGGTGGATATTTACCTTTGTAACCAGACCATTGATTATACCCGCTACGATCTGCTGCATTTCTTCAATATCATACGGCCGGCAGATATCATAAAACATATCCGGCATTCTAAAAAGCCTTATGTTGTCTCAACCATATTCGTACAATATGGCAATGTGAATGCAGGACTTAAACAAGGCATACTGAAAAAAATTTTTTCAGAAGACGGGCTCGAATATATAAAAGTAATTGCACGGGCTGTGAAGAATGGAGAAAAGATAATCAGCACTGCATATTTGTGGATGGGCCATAGAAAAGCAATACAGTATATAGCCCAACATGCTGCATATCTTTTGCCCAATTCCGAAAGTGAATACAGGAGGCTTGCAGCACAATACAGCGTTAAAACGAAGTATCATGTTGTTCCAAATGGCGTTGATGCTGAACTGGCAAATAAGAAATACCCTTCTAGCGAAAAATATAAGGATAGCATTTTATGCATGGGCAGGATAGAAAACAGGAAGAACCAATTGAACTTGGTTCGTGCCTTAAACAAAACTGCGTATAAGGTTTTTATTCATGGTAAGGCCTCGCCCAATGCAACAGCTTATCTTGAGCAATGTAAAAAAGAAGCTGCAGATAATGTAAAAATAGAAGGCTGGCTGGCCGGCGATGATCTCTACACAGCATATAGCAATGCCAAAGTGCACGTGTTGCCAAGCTTTTTCGAAACTACCGGGCTTTCGTCCTTGGAGGCAGCCGTAATGGGCTGTAACATAGTGGTTACAGACAAAGGTGATACCCTCGATTATTTTAAAAACTATGCCTGGTACTGCGGTCCCGGCGACACTCTTTCAATAAAAAACGCCGTGGATGCGGCATACAAGGCGCCTTACAATGAAGAATTCAGGCAATATATCTTAACACACTATACATGGGAAAAGACCGCAGAAGAGACACTAAGTGTTTATAGGAAAGTTTTAAAATCGGAATAAATTCCTGTGATTATTTTTGCCAAATGGCTCGTTCATTAAAGATAGGTATATTAGGTACGCGGGGCATACCTAACCGCTACGGCGGCTTTGAGGAATGTGCAGAAAACCTGGCATTGAGGCTGGTACAAAAGGGACATAAGGTATGGGTTTATAATTCTCATAATCACGAATATAAAGCGCCTGAGTGGAAAGGCGTGAACATCATTCACTGTAAGGACCCTGAGGATAAGTTGGGCACTTTCGGACAGTTTATTTACGACCGGAATTGTATAAACGATGCAAGGAAAAGAGATTTTGATATATTGTTGCAATTAGGCTACACCAGTAATAGCATCTGGTATTACCGCTGGCCAAAACAGAGCAGGAACATTGTGAACATGGATGGACTGGAATGGAAACGCAGCAAATACAATAAGCATGTTCAAAAATTCCTGAAGTATGCCGAGCGCCTGGCCGCCTTACATGGCGATGTGCTGATAGCAGACTCTAAAGGTATCCAGCAGTACCTGGAAACAACTTATCATAAAGAATCTCATTGCATAGCTTATGGGGCTGAAATATTCCTTTCCCCAAACGAAGAAGTACTTGCAAAATATTCATTGACTCCTTACAACTATTACATGCTGATAGCACGAATGGAGCCGGAGAATAATATTGAAATGATAATAAAAGGCTACTTGAACAGTGGTTCAGAAAAGCCCTTGTTTATTGTTGGCAATACCACTAATACTTTCGGCACTTATCTTAAAGAAAAGTATGGTAAAGAAGCAGGTATCCGCTTTGCTGGCGGTATATATGACAAAGAGGTGATCAATAACTTACGCTACTATTGTTCTTTATATTTACATGGCCATTCTGTCGGCGGCACGAATCCTTCATTGCTTGAAGCCATGGCTTGCAACGCCCATATTGCTGCCCACGACAATATTTTCAATAAAAGTATATTAGGCCACGATGCCTTTTATTTCAGCGATGAAATGAAAATTGCCGGGCTCATAGAGTATCTGAAGCCGAAAGAAAACTATAATACAATGATTGAAAAAAATATTGAAAAAATACGACTACTTTATAATTGGGACAAAATAACAGATGACTACGAAAAGGTCTTCATAGAATCTGTGAATTAACTGTTTACCTGCCTTGTTTTAAATTTATTTATCGCGTTTCGTGTAAAATCACTTAGCACAAGCCGGCCACTTATAGCTGCGCGCTCTGCTAGCAATATATCCCAATGGTCGGTGCCATGCCAGAACACTTTTTTCATTTGTGCCATAGCCTCAGGACTGCTGTGGGCCAGTTTTTCTGCAAGATTTCTTATAGCGTCATCCACTTCAAATATATGATGGTAGGTTTCCGAATAAAGGCCATGTTTTTTAGCCCATTCGGCAGAACGCCATTCGGTAGCATCTATTGCCAACTGGGAAAAACCCGACACCCCTATTTTACGTTCCACAGCAGGCCCAACGACAAATGGACCTATACCCACTGCCAGTTCACTTAATTTTACGGAAGCGCTATCTACTGCTATGGAATAATCTGTCGCTGCAATTACACCAACCCCTCCGCCCACTGCTTTACCCTGCACCCGGCAAATAATGAACTTGTGACATTTGCGCATAGCATTGATAACATGGGCAAAGCCACTAAAGAACTTTTTTCCTTCCGCCTCATTACTGATAGAAATCAATTCATCGAAGGAAGCGCCAGCACAAAAAGCCTTTTCACCTGCACTTTTCAGGATAATAACTTTTACCCTGTTATCTATCCCAATATCATTTATGGTTTTTGCAAGGTCGTTAAGAATGATCGCGGGTAATGAATTGCTGGAAGGGTGGAAAAATTCTATAGTGGCAATTCCGTGTTCTATCTCGCTACGTACGTAGCCTTCTGCATATAGCATGATCGTTTAATTTAGGTGCGGAAGGCAAAATTAATTTTTTTTTATTGGTTCCGATATATGTTAATGGTTAAAACTTAAAAGTGTAAGGATTTGATTTATTACATTATTATACTATTTATCGAAATGTTAAAATTTCACGGGGTAAATCAAATCTGCAAGGAACACACGATTAAACTTGGTGATTTAGTATTTTGCGCAAAATATTTAAAATGCGCTTTGGGCTTTGTTGTTGTTGTTGTTTGATGATCTCATCCGCTGCGCAGGCAAAGGGTATAGATGCGGTTGTTTCTCATACCCTTTTTTATCTGCAGGAATCAGGCAATATGCATGCATATATCGAAACTTACTGGCAGATAAACCCTAAAACCGTATATTATGTAAAACCTGACCTTACTACAGTAACCAACCCCGAATTTACTGCGAGCATAAAAACAGATATTATTTTTAGAGATGATACTGGCATTGTAAATCAGGCGCACTTTATTTTACAAACCCGGCCGGCTGCAAGTGCTGCAGAAGCCCTTACCCAAAATATTATAGAGTTACACCGCTACTTGCTCCCCCCCGGTAAAATAAAAATGCAATTGATACTTACCGACACCTTAAATCCCACGTCCAGGTTTAATTATTTGGATTCATTCATTATCCCCCCTCATGATGGCGCTTTTTGCAGTGGCATAGAAATATTGGATACGGTTGTTGCATCGCAGGAGCAGAGTATGTTCCTGAAAAATGATTTGCAGCTAATACCCTTATGCAGCAATTTCCTTGACGACAGCAGGGATAAATTGCAGTACTATTTTGAGCTCTACCATTCCAATTTAATACCTGAAGACCAATACCCGCTTATCGAACAAGTATATATAGCAAAAAAAGAAACCGATCCTCCGTTCCCCAAATTTTTCAAAAGAGATACTATCAGGGCGGGAGAAATATTGCCCATTTTAGGGAAATTTGATATTTCAAAACTGTCGTCAGGAAATTATTTTCTAAGTGCTTCCTTGGTTGACAACCGTAATGTCAAAATAGCCAGTAGTACACTTTTTTTTCAAAGATTGAATAATAAGAAAATTGCACCCGATACATTATCCCAAGCCCTTGCTGATAGTGTTATGGAAAATGTAACAGTTTTGAATCTTAATAAAACTTTTTTGGCAAAATATACACTGCCCCAAATCAGGGCTATTTTAAAAATGTTATTGCCGGTAAGCGACCCAACTGAAACGCGGAATATTAATGGCTTCTTAAAAAATCCCGAAGAATTGTACATGCGTTATTATATTTTTAATTATTTCAGCAATATTAATCGCGATGACCCGGAAAAAGCATGGGTTGATTTTTCTAATGTAGTGCGTGAGGTAAATAAATTATATGGTTCTTCCTCTGGTCCGGGATATGAAACAGACATGGGGGCTATATATATGAAGTATGGTAAGCCATCGGAGCAGTTCACGGTAGAAAATGAATCAGGTACCTACCCTTACGAGATATGGCAATACAATGCCTTGAAAGCAAATAATAAAACGATCAACAATGCCGTATTCCTTTTCTACAGGCCATCCGATATGGTAACTGGTTTCAGGCTTTTGCATTCAAATGTTCCCGACGAAGTAAGGAATAAGGCATGGCGTAGCATTTTGTATCTGAATGGCGGTAGTGGCAATTCTTATTCGCAGGCAGAACAATATATCGGGAATAAGTAAAGATTACGGCCCAGTAAAACTTTCCTAATTTTGTAAAAACAAATGGAGCATATATTTTATAAATACCAGGGCACAGGGAATGATTTTATTATCCTGGACAACAGGAAAAAACAAATATTCCTGAATACTGAACAAATAGCAAAGCTTTGTGACCGTCATTTTGGAGTAGGTGCAGACGGCCTTATGCTGCTTGAAGAAGCCGCAGGATATGATTTTCGAATGGTTTACTATAATTCAGACGGCAGGGAAAGCACTATGTGTGGCAATGGCGGACGCTGTATGACTGCCTTTGCACACAAACTGGGTCTGCTTAAGGATGAGGCAAATTTTGTAGCTATAGATGGGCCTCATAAGGCTAATATAATACCACATGGCCTCGTAAGCCTCTGCATGAATGATGTTAGCAACATCTCAATCTCTGATACTTATACCATATTGAACACAGGTTCCCCCCACTATGTATTGTGGGTAAAGAATGTAAAAGATATGGACATATATACCGGTGGACATAAGATCCGCAACCAACCTGAGTTTCAACCTGATGGTATTAATGTTAATTTTGTGGAAAAAGACGGAGATGAGCTATGGGTGCGCACCTACGAGCGTGGTGTGGAAGACGAAACATTAAGCTGTGGCACAGGCGTTACGGCGTCAGCCATCGCAAGTACCGGTGTTCACAAAGGTGAATATCATAAAGTAGTGAATACTCCGGGTGGGGCGTTAAATGTTTCTTTTATAAAAGACACAGGTACTTCTGCAAAAAACGTTGTACTTACGGGCCCTGCTGAATTTGTTTTTAGCGGAAAAGTGGAATTCCCTTAACTATTCCTGATACTGACATAGTTCTCAATTGGCAAACGCTTTGCTATAGATCTTGCCAAGGTCATTTCATCTGTATATTCCAGTTCCCCACCAAATGCTATGCCGCGTGCTATGGTAGTAATGCGTACCGGCAGGTCTTTTAATTGGCGTGCTATATAGTAAACTGTTGTATCACCCTCTATTGTCGGGCTAAGCGCCATTATAAGTTCCTCTACCCCACTATCCTTCACCCGCTTACACAGTGACGATATATTTAATTGTTCCGGACCAACGCCATCCAGGGGAGATAATATTCCGCCCAATACATGGTATAGGCCGCTGTATTGCTGCGTACTTTCGATTGCTATAACATCCCGTATATTTTCTACTACACAGACCTGGCTATGATTGCGGCCGGGGTTAACACATAGTATACAAACTTCAGCATCCGACACATTATGGCATATCTTGCAAAATTTCACTTCATGGCGCATACGGGATATCGCCCCTGAAAAAGCATCCACTTCTGCGGCATCCATTTTAAGCAATTGCAGCACCATCCGTAAAGCAGTTTTTTTACCAATACCCGGCAGTTTGGAAAATTCCTGCACTGCATCCTCGATCAGTTTGGAAGAAAATATCATCAGCTATACAATATACATTATCAGCGCACAAACAATTACTAAAATAAGAATAAATCCTTTGTTTAAACTTTGCTTGTTTCGGCACGTCTTAAATAGCGAAAATACGATAATCAGAACGTTTAAAAATCAAAAAAAAATAGGATGAAAAAGTTTTTCTTTTTAGTAATATCTATCGCCCTTGGCAACGTGGGAATGGCGCAGACAGATAAAATCGAATCAACAAACGACTACCGTGGCTCCGCACGCATAGTAACTGGCGATCGGAGTAGCATATCTTTGCTGGATAAAAGCAAACAAACCGGACTTGCTGCAAAAACCACAGGGCTCTCTGACACTCTGGAATATCTTACTAATAACGATACACTATTATTTGATTCAAGCGTTGCTTATACGCTTGGAAGTAGTACAGACAGCGGTTATGCTTTTGGCACAAATGCGGCAGGGATAATGGGATATGCAGAATATTTTAGTTTCCCATTCTCCTCTGATACAACATTGCAAATATTAGGGGTATTAAGTTACTGGCATGGAACAGTTTCTCCTACATCAACTAAAACAATAGCTTTTGAACTATGGTATACAGATACAACTGAACTGATACCCGATGCCCTGTATAATTTGCAAAATCCCGGAGCTACGGATTCTATTAGCTGGCTTCCCGGTGCTACTGCTGCATATAGCCAGTCTGTTTCAATATTGAACCTGGGAATAGGAAGCAGTGGCAACCCCGATACGGTCAAAATAACTTATTTTCCAACCCCATGGACGAATATTAATGCGAATTTTAACCTAGGTTATGAGATTAATTACCAGTTCAGCTCGTTAAACGGAGACACAATAGGATTACGCACCACACTGAACGGTGATGGAAATGGAAATACCATTGGCTACTATGCCCTTGACGCTTATAATGATACGGTGCATTTTGGGAGTAATTGCGCAGAAACATCCTCGGGTGTTTGGCAAGATCTTTTTTGGGATTTCGGTTATTTTTTAGACTATTCATTAGTCCCTATAATCCAATTCAACAGCCCGGATATCACCAGTGTTAAAGGAGTTACTAAAAATAATCTTACTTTCTATGGCAATTACCCTAACCCGGCAACTACCAATACCAATATTAAATTTGCCCTGCAAAATGGCGCTGATGTAACAATTAATGTTCTGGACATGCTTGGACGTACTGTCAATAGTATCCAGCAACCGTGCTTAGGCGCAGGGGACCACATAGTCAATATCAGCACCGCCAATTTTGCAAGCGGAAACTATATATATGTTGTGAGCACCAATACCGGCGATGCATTAGCAGGACAAATGAGTGTGAATAAATAGTTAAAAATTGGGGACTCTTAAAGGGCTGTACTCTATTGGGTATGGCCTTTTTTGTTTATCCGGCCAGCTTTTCATTGTCTTTGTGTCGTTTGGAATCCCTGCTGGTTTTCTTTTCAAAATTTTTGTTTAATGCCTCTGTCAGGTCAACGTCGGTTTGGTTGGCAAGGCAAAGCAATACCCACAATACATCCGCCATTTCATCTGCCAGTCCCTTATTCTTGTCGCTCTCTTTAAAAGACTGGTCGCCGTACCTTCTAACCATAATACGTGCCAGTTCACCCGTTTCTTCCATCAATATGCCCAGATTGGTAAGCTCGCTGAAATAGCGCACACCAATGGTTTTTATCCATTCATCCACCTTGTTTTGGGCATCGCGCAATGTAATATCCACTGTAATAAGAATTTGTTTGTTTACACAAAATAATAGAACTTCCGCATTTATATAAATAAATAGCCACAAATGCAGGAATACAAATCGGATATAGAGGCAGCAAATGCACTGAAACAAGAGTTTGAGGCGATCCGCAAAGCTATAGGACAGGTTATAATAGGACAGGAAGATGTAGTTAATAAATTGATCATCTCCATATTATGCAACGGCCACAGCTTGCTGGTAGGCGTGCCGGGCCTTGCAAAAACACTGCTTGTAAAAACACTGGCTGATGTGCTGGATCTGTCATTCAAACGCATCCAGTTCACTCCCGACCTGATGCCCAGCGATATAACCGGCGCTGAGATACTGGATGAGAACCGGCATTTCCGTTTTCTGAAAGGCCCTGTATTTGCAAACATCATACTGGCAGATGAAATAAACCGTACCCCGCCCAAAACACAGTCTGCCCTGCTGGAAGCAATGCAGGAGCGCAATGTAACGGCCGGTGGTGCTGTGCATAAATTACCTTCCCCCTTCTTTGTATTAGCAACACAAAACCCCATAGAGCAGGAAGGAACATATCCCTTGCCTGAAGCACAGTTGGACAGGTTTATGTTCCAGGTCAATCTCGACTACCCCAGCTTTGCCGAAGAAGTAACGATTGTAAGAAACACTACCGGCATCATGGACACTCAGCTACCCAAAGTGATGGACGCGAATGCCATACTTTATTTCCAGGACCTCGTGCGCCGTGTGCCTGTGCCGGACAATGTTCTGGAATATGCTGTAGGGCTTGTGCATAAAACAAGGCCCGGCTCTATAAATCCATCAAATATTGCAACACAATATGTGGCATACGGAGCAGGCCCAAGGGCATCTCAATACTTGATACTAGGCGCTAAATGCCATGCATTGCTAAATGGTAAATATTCCCCCGATATAGAAGACGTAAAGGCAATGGCAATGCCTGTATTGCGCCACAGAGTGCTACGTAATTATAAAGCAGAAGCAGAAGGAATCACCCAGGATTCGCTGATCAAACAACTTTTATAAGGCATGGAGAACATACAGGAGAAAGCAGATTTTCTCAAGTCTGAATACACAAAACAATTATCATTGCTCGATGCCAATGCCCGGCGGTTATGGGGTAAAATGAATGTGCAGCAAATGATAGAGCATATGTCGGATTACGTGCGTATAGGCAGCGGCAGGGCAATTGAAAAATTGGTAACGCCAGAAGAACATTTGCCCAAAATGCAAGCATTCTTAAGCAGCGGGAAACCCTTTCGTGAAAACACCCCAAACGTTTTAATGCCCGAAACACCCCTGCCTGTAAAACATTCATCCCTAAAAGAAGCCATCGATGAAATGCAGTCCGAACTGGATTATTTCTTCGAGGTTTTTAAAAATGAACCAGGTAAAAAAGTTACCAATCCTTTCTTTGGCGACCTGGATTATGAAATGTCTGTACAGTTATTGTATAAACATGCCACACATCATTTAAGACAGTTTGGAATTGCAGCTTAAGGCTTTTTACTATAGATATATACAAAGCGACGTCCCCATTCCTCTTGCATAAAGGTGTCAAGTTTCAAATTTTTCTCAAGGATATTTCTATAGTTCTGCAGCTCATCCATACTTAAAGCGGTGTACATGAACGCGACTCTTCCGTTTGCATGACTTGCAATCGAATCATAATTTACATCCCACCATAATAAATGTGCATCTTTAAACTGGGCCCATTGTTGCCTCTTGGGATGTATTTGCATGTAATAAATAAAAGCCGGCCTGGCCCCATTGTTCACATAAACCTGGCCGCCGTTAATATTATTGTTCTTTAAGAACGTCAACTCCTCAGTTATTTGCTCAAAGCGATAAGGTTTGTACATCATTTCTATCATATTAACATTCTTAGCACATACAATGGCTATAGTAATAAAGATAACTTTTACAGCTACAAAGCGCACCCTTAACAATATCTCGAATCCATAACCAAACAAGACAATGAACAGCGGCGTAAGAAAAAGAATATAGCGTTCCAAAATGGCATACTGATGAAAACCTGCTGCCAGGAATGTAAAAACAATAGGCAAAATAAGCAGAAAAGCCTTTGCGGTATTTTTTATAAACAAATAAACAGCTGCTGTAACAAAAAGCACAAAACCGAAAAACCATCCAAGGAAAGTACCGCCATCCACTACCATTAAAATATTGCGGAACAAATACCAGTTGTGCATGAATTGCTCCTTGCCATCTGGTAAAAGATAAATAAAGTAACCGTCCAAAGTAGTTTGCAGGTAATCCGAATTTGCTTGTTGCTTCAGGATAGTAAGATAATAAAACAGGAACTGAGCGATCCATACGCCACCTATAACCACCACTGAGATTATGTTTTTCAAATCCTTGCGCTTGATAGCCGTGAACATATACGATATGCCTACCCCAGCCAGCACAAACACACTGGGCATCGATATCCATATCGCGATTGAACCCACTATGCACCACAGAATGATAAACTTTCTTTGTCTTGTATTTAATATGTCTGTCTTCAAAGTAAGCAATACCAACAGCAACACCACCAGCATATCGCAGCCATGTTGTTTCAATTCAGTCGAGAATTTTACAAACATAAAAGCGGTAGCCAACAG
>Ga0206829_10358_pt1 | contig 13331 bp, 15 predicted proteins | sample Alteio_BWOrgCont_75_FD_152862 | JGI IMG/M metagenome (GOLD analysis project Ga0206829, IMG submission 152862) | Enriched cells from forest soil in Barre Woods Harvard Forest LTER site, Petersham, Massachusetts, United States -... | ecosystem: Environmental > Terrestrial > Soil > Temperate forest >... | reverse complement strand
TCGAAGTGTCGAGGTCCTGGCGGTGCTTTCCAGTCTGTTTTGGGCAATAGAAGCCAACGCTTGCGATAAATGTCCCTATGAAAAGAAGAATTTACGCTCAGAATCAACGGATTCATCAATGGATAGGGCTCCCGCGGGAAAAGAGCTCAGGGCTTCTACGAATCATTCTAGAAGCCCCGCGTACGTAGACCGTGAACCCGGCTCGACGCGGATGTCCCTACTTTTTTCAGAAAATTCGTCTGAAGTGAGTCGTCATCCCCATCGTCTTTTGCCCGAGCTGGATGAATTGAAAGCACCGGATTCTGTCGTCCAAGGTCAATCCCTTTCTTGGAGCTTTCGACAGAACCCTTATTTTGTGCCTACTTCTCTAGAACTTTTTCGGTTTCCGTCCCTGAGATAACCTGGATCCCCGATCTCGCTTTAGCTGAGAGCCGTTTGCTGTCAGCTTTAGGCTCGTCTCAGGAGCTACGAGCCTGCATCCAAAGATCACAGAAACCCTTATAATTTTTTGCGATCTGTTCGGCAGCTTGCTGACGAGTGATTTTTCCTTCCTTCACAGCTTTAAGCGGCTCCCAGAAAATGGTGCGCCCGACTGCAAAGCCAATCAGTCCTGGAATTCGTGCTGCAACGGAAAGCCAGGTTTTCACCTTTTCAGCATTTTCGCCACGACCTAACACGATGACTCCGACTTGCTCGCGTCCGCCAGCACGGGCCTGAGAAGCGACTTTATGAGAATCTTCGGCGGATTCAATTCCTTCGAGTTTCCACACGTCGGGTTCAATTCCATGCTCCTGAAGTTGACGCATGGCTTCAACCATCAGAGAAGGTCGCATCTGTCGATCGTAGGTACCGACGTCTCCCTTCGCGGCGGCCAATTGATCTGGGGTAGCAGGGACCAGCAGCTCAAACATGAATTTCTTAGAGTGCTTGTGGCAATAATCAGAAAGTTCCTTCAGTCGAGCGGCCTGGCGAGAATTCATCACAGGATCTGCCTGGGTATTGTAACGAACCAGAACTTTCACGAAGGTGGGGTCAAATTTATTGATATGGGCGCCATATTCTGCGCCGTATTCAAAATCAAACTCATCTTGGCCGGATTTTTCAGCAGGGCAGGCGGTCATAAAGCCTTCTGCCTTAGCTGCTTTTAGGATTTCTGTGCCGAACTGTTCGTCGACCAAAATCCCGGCCTTGTCACGAGGGACTCCAGCTTCGATTGCTAATTTGAAGCCATCATAAATGATCTTCTTGTAGCTAGCAATTTCAGCGGTTTCAGCTGCGTCGGGAACGCGGCCTTTGATTCCGAAAAGCTTTTCTTGAAAAGACCCTCGGTGATCGAAGGGCATAATGAAAAGGTCACGGGTAAATCCCAGCTCACTACGGTCCCATTGATGCGATGCCATGAAAAGTCTCCTTAAGAATAGAGTTTTGCAAATGATTCCTGAGGGGTAACAAAATTTGGGAAAAAGTCAATCGAGCAGAGGGATGATTTGACTTGGTAAATTTTTTTGGCCGCCTGCACGTGCATTCAGAAGCTCTCTCATGTAAGGTGCATCGCATGTTATCGGTCAATCCACCTTCTGGTTTTAGAGACTTTGTCAACGACGACGCGCGAAGGCGCCTCAAGCTGATGAGTATGATTTCAAACGTCTTCCAATCTTTTGGTTTCAACCCGCTTGAAACGCCTGTTCTAGAAAATCTGAATATTCTACTGGGCGGAGGAGGCGGGGAAGAAAACGAAAAGCTCATCTTTAAAATTTTGAAACGTGGGGACAAGCTCACCGAAGCGCTCAAGTCTCAGGATGAAAATCAGATTGCTGATTTTGGTCTGCGCTTCGATATGACCGTGCCTTTGTCGCGTGTGGTGGCGTTACATCGAGGACAGCTTCAATTGCCTTGGAAAGTCTTTCACATGGGCCCGGTTTGGCGAGCAGACCGTCCTCAGAAAGGCCGCTTTAGAGAGTTCATTCAGTGTGATGTGGACATTGTCGGCGCCAAGGGAGTCGGTGCGGAAATTGAGGTCATTCAAGCCGTCGTTTCTGCTCTTCACTGCGTGGGTGCAAGCGGCTTCGAACTTCGCATCAATGACCGTCGTTTGATTCAAGCGGTCGGAGCGAAATTTGGATTTACTGGCCAGAAGTTGGATCAATTTGCCATCCTTTTGGACAAGAAAGATAAGGTCGAGTTCCAAGAGCTGGTGTCCGAGCTGAAGGAGTTGGCTGGAGCAGAGCTTCCTAAAGAGCTCCTTGCAATCATGGAAGGTCAGTTGACGCTCGACCTTGCAGCGGAATACTGCCCCGATGCAGTCTCGGATCTTCGGGCGATCACCTCGACGGTGGAAGAGTTGAAGCTTCCTCTTTCACGGGTCGTTTTTGATCCATCTCTAGTGCGGGGCATGGGCTACTACACCGGACCGGTTTTTGAGCTCCGGCATAGCTCAGCAGGGTATTCGTTTGGAGGCGGAGGCCGTTATGATCGCCTCATCGGCCGATTGAGCAATCAAGACATTCCGGCCTGTGGTTTTAGTATCGGGTTTGAGCGCCTGGTCCTCTTGTTAGCCGAAAAGGAGCAGAGCGAGAAAACGGATCTGCAGGGTGTATTTGTCCCGGTTTTTGATGAATCTTTAAGGACCCCGGTTTGCATTTTGGCAAAGGCTTTGCGGGAAGCAGGCGTGACGGTGAATGTCTTCCCCGATCGTGCAAAGCTAAAAAACCAGTTTAAATTCGCGTCGGACGCAGGATACCGATGGGTCCTCATCGTTGGGGAGCAGGAATGGTCTTCAAAGGTCTTTAAATTGAAGGACTTCAAGAATGGGACTGAAATAGAGGTCCCAGAGTCTGAGCTCGTTTCTCGACTTACTGAGTTGCAAGCTCAGTGAGATTCTTAAAAAGTAACTGAATCGAGGGCCCGACCCAGGCAGGTTTCAAGTCTGGGCGACCTGGGACTGGCTGAGCCAAAACGGACTCAGGAAAGTTGGTTGCTACCGCCGCCGCAGGGATTTTCGCCAGCAACGCGGATTCTAAGCCCGTAGGGGAGTCCTCAACCGCCAGGCAATCTTGGGGCTCGATCCCCAGGCTAGCCGCTCCGGTCAGGTAATGGATCGGATGAGGTTTGAAGGCAGGGGCATCCTCACGAGAAATCACAGTTTTGATGAGCGGAGCTAACCCCAAGAGCTGCATAGTCTTTTCGATTTCGGGGCGGCGCCCATTCGAGACGATAGCCATCGCGATCTTTTGCGACTTGAGCCATTGGACGCCTTCCATCACGCCTGGATAGAGGCGCAGACTCTGTTGGACCGAGTTTGCGTAAAAATGACCCTTCCTACGGGCCAAGGCTTGAACATCGTATTCAGCCGGCGACCACCCCGGGCGATAAATGTCGAGCAGAACAGCGATAATTTCTGGAGCGGTTTTTCCTATGCCCTTGTCGATGATGGTTTTCACACTTGAATCCAACGGAAGCTCAATCTCAGCAAGGAGTTGCATCCAAGCGGATAAATGGATAGATTCGCTGGCAACCAAGACACCATCATAATCAAAAAGAACACCGCGGGGCAATTTTAAACCCTGCCCATTGAGTTTAGGAGTGATTGTCATATGAGTATTAATACTGATCATAATATAAATTCTCTCAAAGTACTACGAGTCTCTTCAGAGGCAGTCCTTCCCACTCGTGCCCATGCCGACGATGCCGGATTAGACCTCTACAATTTGGAAGACGTCCTCTTGGAACCGGGGCAAGGAAAAGTAGCAAAAACCGGCATTGCAATGGCGCTCCCCGTGGGGCATGTGGGGTTAGTCGCAGATCGATCCTCTTTGGCCAAAAAAGGGATTAAGACCGCAGGGGGAATTATCGACGCAGGCTATCGAGGCGAAATTCATATTGTCTTTTGGAATATCTCTAAAGAATGTGTACAGCTTAAAAGAGGCGAGCGGATTGCTCAATTATTGATTATTCCAATCGTGACCCCCGCCGTGGTCGAAGTGGATACCCTCGATGAAACTACCCGAGGCATCAACGGATTCGGAAGTACGGGATTATAGGGGAGGTCCACGAAAGAATCTTCTAGATATCTATAGGAATTGTCTTTGAGTGTGGCCCGAAGGGCGAACCTGTTTACCTCCGGGCCACGCTATGGAACTTCGTTCCACTGCGGAACTCATGCAATCGTTAAGCCGGAAAGTACTTATAAGTAAGCGCAATATGAGCAACTTCTTCTTCCGCAATTTTTCCAAAGATCTGGGCCGTGACCGAGTCTGTCACTAAGAGCGATTGATAAAACCGAACCCCAGCCACCCGACCCCGCTCCTCAGCACTCGACATATAAAGGGCAAATTCCCGTGCCGTTTTGCACGAAGTAAGTGAAGTCCAGAGCTGGTCTGACACGCGTCGCTCCCGAATATCTACCTTGAGCTCTTCCATCCGACGGAGAAGCCAATTCATATGCCGCTCCTCATCTCGAGCCAGATCAGCCCAAGCCTTTCGCAACCCCTCAGGGGCATCTTCAAAATGAGTGCTAGCCCAAAAGAAAGCCTCGCGAGCTTGAAGTTCCGCAAAAGCAGCCGATCTCAAACGATCTCCGACACCTTCGAAAGTATCAAGAGATCGGGGTGCATCGGCCTTGGCTCCAGTCGGAGCGACGTGAAAAGGTTCCCAGTTCATTTGAACGTCATAGCACGGACAATCCAGAACACACCAGGCTCCTTTGCGGACTTTGGGGCGCGTGGGAGCCCTTAACGCGCCCAAAGCCTATCTGGACCTCGTCCACGAAATGATTCCCCGGTCATCCTAATCGGTATTTTTTACGGTGGATGGAGTGGTAGCCCTATGTTATGACTCGCGTGGGTATTTATTATGATTAGAATCATTACGACTAAAGTTATTTATAAACTATGTGTCGCATTAGCTCTGAGTTTTTGTTATGGAGCGAGTTCTGGTGCGAACTATGAGGTTCCAAAGGTATTGCATTTTATCTGGATGGGGAAGCAGCTCCCGCAAAAATATGTAGACAATATCAGGAACTTATCCGCTATTAATCCGGACTATAAAATAAAAATATGGACAGACAGAGGGGCTCAAACAGAGCTAGCCATGGCTTCAAATGAGGGTGCTCGGTTCAGCTATGAGGTGATCCAAATCGATCCCTATTTGAAAGAGAAGCTCAGATTACAAAAACTAGCTAATGGCGTGGATTCAGAATACAAAAATTTAAAGAAGTTGATTCACTACTTTTATAGAGAAAAAGAAGGACTTTACTCAAACTACGCTGCTGCCTCAGATATTCTGAGAATTCTCATCTTGGAAGATCACGGGGGAATTTACTTAGATACGGACCTCATTTCCGGACAGAAGGCAAAAGCGAAGTTCAAGATCCTACCATCTTTTGAATCCCCTCTATTTCATAGAGGAAATCTGCTTTGGACCAGACGTCCCTCTGGCACGGGTCACTTCGAAAAGCAAGGGATGACGAAGTTATTCCTTGCTCCAGACACCCTAAGATTACTTCAGAACGAGTACAATGAAGCAAATGCTTCTGAATCGAATTATGAGGTTACGGTAAACATTTTCAACGACGGGTTTATAGAAGTGCCATTTCCCCAGCGATTGGGTCAGACTGTGAGCGACGAAAGTGAGATGAAAAGGATTATATTGGAAGCCCTTCGCGAGAATCTTTTTGAATATTTTAATATCCAAGGATTTGGGACAATTTCTACTCCATATGAAATTCTTTTAAATTTTCGAGAAGAAAGCACGAGCAGAACGAGCACAACTCGCTCGATCAATAATAACATCATTATCGCCAGTCTTTCTCGGAGCGATTCATTGAAAAGGATACGGGCAGAGGTATTCAAGCGCTATCTTGAAACAGACCCAGATATTCTCTGGGTTGGGAAGCGTCTCCCTAACCGTAAAGGTCCGATAGGATCAACGCATCCACTTCGTTATTCTGAAACGATTCGAATCTCTGGACCCGGCCCCTATATGGCTATCATGCAGAAAGAGTTAGAGAAGAGCACAAGAGCCATCGGCGCGATTGATTCTCATATTTTCGAATCCATTTTGGATAGGTGTGACGGAAATTGGCATAAACCCGCTCCAGAGGGGCAGCTGATTCAGCTCCGCGCCATGGACAGTCCTACCTAGCGCCCCAGCGGAAAAATTACAGAGCAATCGCACCCGAAAGCACTCAAATTTTCCTGAGAGAAGGAATCCAAGTCTCCATCCGATCGCCAAAGACTTGCAGAGCATTGTACTGATTATGGTTTCGACAGAGAAGGGTTAAATTATCTGCGGTGTTCTGGCCACCCAAAGCCACCGGAATCAGATGCTCAAAATCCAAAAAGTAAACGCCTCCACATTTCCGACCTGACTGAGGATCAAAATACTGGCACCGTCCCTCGTCACGAGACCAAACAAGTCGCTTAAGAGCTGCCGGAATCGCCTTTCGCCCCGAATGGGGTTTTGACGCTGGAGATGATGCAGGCATAGATTCTACATTCGACGTAGGAGGTGATTCAGTCATAGATTCTACATTCGACGTAGGAAGTGGATTAGTCATAGCCTCCACATTCGACGTCGGAAGTGGTTCAGTTGTAACCTTCACATGTTCAGTCTTAGGCGCCGCCGGCTCCAACTTTTTGATAGCCATTTGAGCCAGAATCACAACCAGCTCACCCCAACTTGCGTTTGGATACTTATGAGAAAGAAGAGCCTTCACCTTTTCAAGATTAGCCATGCCTTCCGCATTTAAAGTAACACGAAGTTCCGTCAACTCAGTTGTTACCACCCGCACCTTTTCCAAACAAGCCTGCTGAGTCTCCTGCGAAGCCATAGAAAAAAGCTTCCGCTCGGCTTCTCGAGCCGAGTGCCCTTCAAGAGAAAGCAAGAGAGCTTCCTTCTGAGGGGCCGTCCATTCTTGAGAAGTAGCTTTAGCTTCTCTCTGAATAAAAGTAGCAGCCTGAGAAACCACCGACAAAGACAATTTTCCATCCTGAATCTTCTGCTCAATCACCGCCGACTTTTCAGAACCCAAACTCTTTAGGAGCCGCATACTTGAAATCCGGCGTTGAGCGCCGCTTTCAGAATATCCCAGTTTTTTGACACAAAAATCAAACAAGCTACTGAATCCAAAAGCTGCGAAAATTCGCCGACGTTCTATTTCAAGTAAGTGATGTAAAATCTGTTGCGTCGTCTCGCGTTCTATTCTAACGAAATTTTCTGTATTCTTGATGAGCACTTCATTTGAGAGATGAGCTAAGCTTTGCATGAATAAATCCTCTTCTTGCAGGAGTTATAGCACGACTTTTTTGTCCTCAATTTTTCGCTCATAGTTCAATTGTGACGAGACATACAGCTCCTTCGAATTTTAAAAGTCTAATTCTTTCACAAATAGCGCTTAAATCAGACTATAAGGTGTCTCAAAGCAAGCTAGGGGGAGGGTTCGTTCATTTCGTCCGAAAGCCACAAAGAAAAAAATTCAGTCTTTTTATTTCTTTTTGAAGGCCGGGCTGGACCTCGGGTCTGACCAACCCACCCATAGATAAGTCGAAACTACTGTCGACGTCGGAGGTGTGATCAATCTATCAATCAAAATTGCAGAAGTCTGGAATTGAATTTATAGATTGTGGTAATCGTGAAGGCTAGATTTTGGGATCATTTCGCCTTGGGCAAACTCATTTAAGCTGTCATTTAGGAAACCTATTTTCCTTCAGGATAGCAGATTACTTTTTTAACTCACTGTGCTATCTTCGCCCGGACTTCGTTCTACGCGAGTAAGGAAATTTATGAGAAGCTCTTTGATTCTTGCAGGGTTTTTGACTTTACCAATTTATTTCGTCATGAATAAGTTTTCCGGCGATGCACACGCCGGGCTTTTTCCCTCAGACAACAACGTCCAGTTGATGCAAGTTGGGGCCGGTTGCGTGACAATTAAAAATAATTGGAACGAGGATGTCCAGTTTTGTATTGGCGAGCGCCTTGAAGTAACTTCATTAATAACTGATGCAGCCTGGGCAGACATTGCCAACATTCATCTCGGACTAGAGCGTAAATCTCAACAGGGCTCGGTAGAAGGTCAAATTGGGGACCAAGCTGGTGTACTTTCAGATCACCCTGTTACCAGTATCACGTATTGGTCCGCATTGAAGTTTGCTAATGAGGTATCTTTGCGCCATGGTTTTGCTCCAGCATACCCTCTTCAAGATTTATCATGGTCGGGAGAGTTTGCTAAGGGTACCTTGGAGACAGCTGATTTAAGCTTAGAAAAAGTAATACTTCATGACAATCCCTTTGCCGAAGGATTTAGACTTCCCAATTTAAAGGAAATGCAATATTTCGTCGCTTATGCCGTCGCTCACGGAGACAAGTTTCTTGATGCCACAGGGAGCACTGGAGAATTCCTTCATGGAAAAAATGAAAGAATATCTTGGTGGAGCAAGCGATCTGATCGCCTAGATGGTTACAACGTACTTGTTAGGGGGCCAAATTACATGCCCTGGCACTCTACAGAGAAAGAGTTACCAGGAATTTCGCCGAGCACGACCGGATTCAGACTTGTACGAGCAATTAACCCTTTATAGGGAACCCGCTCCAAAGGATGCTAGAAAACAAGCGCCTGCCTCGTCGCCCAAAGCCGAAAATCCTTAATCATTAAAGAGTGCGAGTAGGCTCAACAGGAAAGAATTCTAGAATCCGGCACTAACGGAATTCAGGAAACAGTCCCACTTGATCTCTTATTTGGCCCTGTCAGAATAATTACAAAACAACCTGGACATGAATGTTCCATATTTAAAATTAAATTTCCTGTCAATTTTTGAGATTATATCATCCACTCCGCGAAAGGCCAAATTTCCCACAGTTTCTGACTCAGTAAATAGTACGGTTTTCAACTGCATCGATAAATGATATTCGACGTTAGATATTCTATAACAACCGGACCCAAGTCCGAAATTTAAAGTTTGGATATTTTCTATACCCATTCCTGGAGATTTCAGTATGTTTTATCTACGACGGCCTCTTGTTTCATTTCCTGTGGTTTCATTCCTAATGGTCTCAACACTATCTTTTGCGGCCCCAATTCAATGGGATGGAAAAACCATGAAATTTGGAGAAAAGGATGAAATCGTCGCCTTTTTTTCGAGTCACCCGAAAGGTCCCGAAGCAATTGACCTGATTACTGAGTTTGCGCGAGTAGCAACAGGCAAGGGAGGGTCTCTTGAGACTGTTCAAAAACTAGTATTGCAGTCTCTAATTAGTCCGGCAGGACAAGTTATGAAAATGCCAGAGTCGGCTGAAAAGGATGCTGCATTGGCCTTGATGGAGCAGAAAACAGAAGCTTATGGCACCGTCATGGATGATAAACTTTTGGAAATTACAGAAGCCGTTGACAAGGATTTGGCCAACAAAGCTAAAGAATTGGGTGCCAAAGCGATTGTTCGAGAGAACGATCAGTACAAAATCGGCGATCTAGAAGGACTGAATGCATTCTTATCCTTCCATGCCTCCGCCTCCCCCAGAGACCCTTTTGGTGGACCGATCTTTCCATTAGAACAAGAAACACCGATTCTCTATTCGGAAATGAGAACCAAGCTCCCAGGTAAGAAGTTTACCAAGAAGGAGTTGGCAACTGCAATTTTTGAATGTGTTAAGGCCGAGGCTGAAGCACAAGTCAAAGGTAAGCCCGATGTTGAGTTTATGATGAGTATTTACGTCGGATTTTGGAAGGAAAAGTTACGAGAAGTCTTCTTCATGGCTGCTGAAGGCGATGATTTCCGACACGACGAAATCGTTGTGCCAGTCGGAACATACTATAAAAGCGTCCAAGGTGCCTTGGGCGGAAGATTCTAAACTAGTGAAATGGTCCCGCCCGCTAGCAGCAGTCTCGAGTGGGCGGGATTGTTCAAAAATCGAATGAAATCTCAGAGGTGCTCCACTTCCTGCCTGGAGGACCGTCTTCATCTTGAGCAGTTTCGGCTCGTTTTTGGAGATGAGGGGAACGTCACTACCGTATAATGCACGCATTCACAAACTTAAGAATCTGGGGTAGTGATGGGCCCATAAAGTTATTGTTCAATTTTAGGTTTTCAAATTGAGGTCGACATGAATTTTTTGAAGGTGATGAGTATTTCTTTTTTGGTGGTTTTAAGTACTTATAGTTTCCCTGTAGATGCCAAAGTGGTTACCGGCACTGGGCGTTCTGAGAGTATAATTAACAAAAATGTAGCAATGGATATGGATACTTTTCTTAAGTCTGTTTGTCACAATGCCTGCAAGGAGGCTGAAGCTTTGGCAACCCAGCGTTGCAAGCATGGAGCGAAACATTTTAGAACTGCCGTTACTTCGTCCGGTATTGCTGCATATGGAAATTCTGATTGGCGTGTTGCTTGTCGTGCTGAGACGACCGCAGAATGCAAATTCTTTTGATTGCCCAGGCTTTTCAGGCGGGCAGATTTGACCGGCCGTACTTACAAAAATCGGGCCCGTTTGTTATTGTATTATTATTGAATCGAATCCTTGGAGCCTATATTTTCTAAATTGTTCTCGTCGCGTCTGATAAAGCCAGTTCTTATCCGCTTCCACCCTCGAAACTTAGAGCAGCCTTTTCAGGGAGTTCAAAAATTAGTCAATTGTGCAGCCCCTTTTTAGGGCACAGCAACTACATCAGAAATAAGTACGGTTGTGTTATGCATTGCTCTGAGTTAGAACGGCGCCACGAAGGGACTGCCAAACATGCTTAAGAAACCAGAATCAAAGACTTCCATCCATACGGTCGCTCTAACGATCCTCTCCGTTTTTGTCAGTCTCTGCGCGTCGGGCAGTGTTTGGGGTGTGGACACCATTGTAGACTCTGAGCCCATTACTTTCGACGCTGGTTGGGCCTTTCGTTCCAAACTTGGCGCACCATTCTTGATTAAAGAAACAGGCCCAGTATCGGTTGAAGACTGGCTAGAAAAGAAATTAATTGGAGTTCATACACTTCAAAATCTGGAGCCTCAGAGTACGCTCAAAATTAAGGTGCGAGAAGGGGGCCTGGGGAGGTTCCATTTGGTTGCCTCTATCGAGGTAGTGAGAAAGAGAGCCAGCTTGACTCCGCAAGGTTATGTGTTCGGAGGATTGTTAAAAGAAAATCCGCCTCGGTGGGTGCTTGCGTATCCAGTGGCGTATGTGCAGCAGGTTTCCTTAGGGGGCTCTATGAAAATAGAAAAGTCCTTTTGGCGGCCCACTGAAGGATTTGACGATACGGTTTTGCACCTACGAGAAAACTGGAGTTTTGATGCGAATCCAGAAGGTATTTCGAAATTCAAAGAAATCTATGGAACTCTCATCAAACACTACCGTAGCCTGGAAGGCGTCAAGATAGCGCGTGGACGGAGGGAAGCCAATCCAGAAGTAATAATGCCTAAAGTTGAACCCTCTCTAGATAAAGAGCGGGAAGGAAATGACACAGATCTGCTCCTCAGGTATCGGGACGGCTTCTTAACGAACCCTGAATACCGTTATAGTGATCGGCCATTGAACTACACTCTAGTCACCTCTCAAGATTATTTCGCCGAACTTCCGATTTATCACCCTGTTCGTAGCGACTATTCAAGTGCACTCCCAGCTCTGGGAGACCTCGCTGAGAAATACACTATAGGACTTTATCAAACTATAGACAATTTTAGCGACAATACTACGGTTTGGTTGGAGCTATCGAGGGCAAGCGTCAATCCGAATCATATTTCTTGGATAAGTACCACAGCGTCTGGCACTTCTTGGGATGGAGCTCTGTTTGATGCTTGGGACAAACTCACTGTGAATTTGGTGGATGGATTTTTCAAATGATCACTTCACTAAATTCATACTCCTTCAATGAATTTCTGAGGAAAGGTCGTTGGATGCTCTGGATCCAGAGTCCTTTGTATTCCTTTAGGCCTAGTGCCCAACAACGAACCAAAGTGAAATAATGTCAATGCCAAAAGACCCTTTTTTTAGGGAATAAGGACCATCGTTGGTTACAAGATGCCACGCTGGCTGTGCTTAAAATATGAAGGTGGATCGCGACTACATACCTCCGCATAGTCTAACAGTAGAAAGAACAAAGGAATGAAGACAAATTATTTGAACTGTAAATATTTATCTAATCTATTTACATTATTTGCAGCCTCAATATTTATGCTCTCGATCTTCGAACAGCCAAGCTTCGGCACCTGGACAACACCGAAGGACGGCAATTCTCCGAGATTTTTTACGAACTCTGATGCACTAATGAGTCTAGATTGGCTCAACATCCAGGCATTCCCAGTGTTTAATTACATTAGTGTACATATTGCAATTAGGGAAACTCACCCGCGACGAATAGTTGACGAGCTGAGGGGTTTTTTAAGAAACTCCCAGTTCCATGTAGAAGAACCATCTCAGGGCTTGGAGTACAGAGTCCTAATTCAAGGCCTCATTGCCAATCCTGATGAAATCAAAAGACTAATAGATGAACTTAACAGGTTTGAAGCGATAGATCCGCCGGAAGTCCTAGAAAGCATGAAAGCTGAAGTTGATCGCGTGTGGCAGTCCTCTCAGCAAAATATCAGGAACATTGCCAATAGCATGAATCCAGAAGTTAGACGTTCAGGAGGCAGGGGTCTGTTCGCTGCAGCCAATTTCACCGCTCCTAACCAAAGACAAACGAATCAGGAAGTCGCGACACTCGTCACAAAATTAGATCAAATTTCACACACCAAAATCAAAGACGCGAGCCAACTCACGGAAGAGGAAATGGAAATGGAGTGCCCCGTCTGTCTAACAGCGGCATCCACAGTTCTTCAAGTATCTCACGAAAAATGGCTGGTTAGACTCTCATGCAATCATCTCCTGTGCGAAAAATGTGCGGAGGCATGGATCCAGGTAAATCCTATGCATCCGACATGCCCAATCTGCCGAGTAGATCTAAAAGTCGGTGATGCTTATAATATTCGATAGAGAATAAACAAAGTTCGATCGTTTGATCGTGCAGGGATTGATTATCTTCGACCTAGGCAAGAAGCGAGCCTGTATTGCCACCGGAACTAGGTGCTCAAAATCCAAAAAGTAGACGCCTTCACATTTCCGACCTGACTGAGGATCCACATACTGGCACCGTCCTTCGTCACGAGACCAAGCAAGTCGTTTAAGCGCTGCCGGAATCGCCTTTCGCCCCGAACGGGTTTTTGACGTAGGAAGTGATTCAGGCATAGATTCTACATTCGACGTCGGAAGTGGTTCAGTTGTAGCCTTCACATGTTCAGTCTTAGGCTCCACCGGCTCCAACATCGCCGGCCCGGCAATAGCAAAGATGCCGCTGGTCCGGATTATTTATGTTA
>Ga0206829_10357_pt1 | contig 13341 bp, 14 predicted proteins | sample Alteio_BWOrgCont_75_FD_152862 | JGI IMG/M metagenome (GOLD analysis project Ga0206829, IMG submission 152862) | Enriched cells from forest soil in Barre Woods Harvard Forest LTER site, Petersham, Massachusetts, United States -... | ecosystem: Environmental > Terrestrial > Soil > Temperate forest >... | reverse complement strand
CGATTCCGTGACGAACGGCATTTTCCACCAGCGGCTGGAGAATCATTTGCGGCACCAGAAAGGAAAGTGTTTCCGGAGCGACCAGCCAGTCCACCTTGAGCCGGCTCCCGAAGCGCATCTTTTCGAGATCGAGATATTCTCTAGCGAACTTCAGTTCACTCTCCAGAGGGATCAGATCGGAGCTGCCGCGCTCCAGTGCGGTGCGCAGGAGGTTGGATAGCCTGATGATCATGGCCTTGGCGCTGCGGGCGTCAGTCTCAATCAGCGTGGCGATCCCATGCAGGGTATTGAACAGAAAATGGGGATGGAGTTGCATCTTCAGCGCTTGTAATTCACTCGCGGCAAGCGCCTGCTGATACTCGTGTCTTTCCCGCTCTTCTTTGCGCAAACATTTCAAGTATTCATAACCGTGTGCCGCCACAACGATTGCAATATATACGAATGTGTCGTCGGCAAATGCGGATCGAACATCTTCAAGCCATGACTGGAGAGAACGCGAAACGTAAGGTGGAATCACCAGCCACGCTATTGCAGTATGGAGTAACACAAATGGAGCCGCCCCAAGTCCCCACAACAGCGCGTATCGCACACGATTCGTCGAAAAACGAAGGTATTTTTTCACCAAGAAAAAGATTGGTGGTGTCCACAAAGCAAGCGCGAAGGCGCGACCCCCTGCCTGTTCCAATAATCCGAGGAATGAGGACCAAAGATGATTTCGATCCAAAGGACTATACTGCAGCCCCATCAGAACCGAGAGTCCATACCAAAAAGCAATCGACATCACGCAGGCCCGGACGATTGGACGCAGGCGGGGCGAATGCATAAGGCTCATTCTACTCCTTGGGATCACGCTCCTTGGACACCATAGCATTCTCGGGGAGAGATAGCTGAACATGTGGATGAATGTCGACAAAGTTGATGGGCCCGGGACCAGTTGTGGCCAACGTCGTGAACCTCGTACCCAATGGATGCCGTGCCAGTCTGCGACGGGAAGAAAAAGAAAGAACATTTTAAGTGGTTCTTCCTGTTCTTGCCAGCGGCTGCGCAAGGATCGCGTGAGTTACAGCAGGATGCAAGGCGTGTTGCCAAGACATGGAACCCGTAGCCTCCTACGGCGGAAGTCAAGTCGCCCTGGGCCGACTCATCGATTTGTAATCGCATTACATTCGCTCGATAGGGTGGCTGAAACCGGACTGCCAGTGTGCTTTCCAGAGAAAAAGGCAGCAGATCCCGCCTAACGGAGCCACCGGGACACATTCTCCGGTCCAGTTTCGCAGCGAGAATCGCAGAATTAAGGAGTTTTTCACCGATTTTCAGGGAAATGCTGCCTGGTTTCTTTTGGCGTACTCAGCTTTGGCTTGCTTGTAGATCGGGATGTCGGGATCGGCGTCTTTCCAGAGGGTGAGGAAGTTCTGATACGACTTGAGCGCGGTGGCCTTGTCGCCCATCATTGCCTGCGCCCGGCCGAGCTGCAGACGGGCAAGCGCTCCCTGGTGGTGCAGCTGAGCAACTTCGGGATGGTCGATGAGCTTCTGGAATTCAGCTGCCGCCTGCCGGCCCTGCCCTAACTGCAATAGGCGAGACCGCAAAGCCTACGAATAGATCCCCGGCGCCTCATGTCCAAGCTTCTGCACGTACTCAACGTATGAACCGGGATAAACAGTGGGATGGCGGTCCGTGCCGCTCTCACCGCCGAGTTCCAGCACACGTGAGCCGAGACCGCGAAGGAACATGCGGTCATGCGATACGAAGATCATGGTGCCTTCAAAATCCTTCAGGGCATCCACCAGCATCTCCTTGGTCGCAAGATCCAGGTGATTGGTCGGCTCGTCGAGCACCAGGAAGTTCGGCGGGTTGTAGAGCATGCGCGCTATTGCCAGCCGCGATTTTTCTCCGCCGGAAAGTGCGCGGATCTTCTTGTCCACGTCTTCGCCGGAGAACTGGAATGCTCCCGCCAGGTTCCGCAACGACCCGAGACCGTCTTGGGGAAAATCTTGTTGCAACTGTTCGATGACGGTGAGATCGGAATTGAGCACGTCCAAGGATTGTTGCGCGAAGTAGCCCATATACAGGCTGGCGCCGAGCCGCACGCTTCCGGCATCGGGAGCACTGGCTCCGGCAATCATCTTGAGCAGCGTGGTCTTGCCCGCGCCGTTTCTTCCCATGACAGCCCAGCGTTCTCCGCGCCGGATGGTGAGATTGAAGCCTTCGTAAATCACACGCGGGCCGTAACTCTTGTGCAGATTCTCAAGGACGGCCACCTGTTCGCCGGATCGTGGGGGGACACGAAACTCAAACTCCACCACTTGGCGTTTCTTCGGTAGTTCGATCTTCTCGATCTTGTCCAAGGCCTTAATCCGGCTCTGCACCTGGGCCGCTTTGGCCGCGTGCGTCCTGAAACGATCAATGAAGCGCTGCTCCTTGGCAAGCATGGACTGCTGCCGGGCGAACGCTGCCTGCTGATTGCTCTCTCGCACCGCCCTTTCGCGCTCGTAGAAGTCGTAGTCACCCGAATAGGTGATGATCTCGCCGCCATCAATCTCCGCAATCTTTGAGACCAGACGATTCATGAACTCGCGGTCGTGCGAGGTCATGAGCAGCGCGCCAGGAAATGACTTGAGAAACTGCTCCAGCCAGATGATGGATTCGATATCGAGGTGGTTCGTCGGTTCGTCCATCAGCAATACATCCGGCATTCCGAGCAGGACCCGTGCCAGCGCAACCCGCATTTTCCATCCGCCGGAGAGAGCGCCCACGTCGCCGTCAATCTGATCGTCTTTGAATCCCAGACCGTGGAGCACTTCTCGGGCTTGCGATTCGAGCGCGTAACCGCCCAAATGCTCGTACTCCTCCTGAACGTGACCGAAGCGCTCAAGGATGCGGTCCATGTCATCAGCCTTGTCAGGGTCGGACATTTCCCGCTGCAAGGCTTCGAGCTCGTGGTGCAGATCGCCGACGCGTCCGCTACCTGCGATCGCTTCATCCAGGACTGAACGGCCCTGCATTTCCTCGACGTCCTGGCGAAAGTAGCCGATCGTCAACTTCTTGGGGACGGAGACCGCGCCGTCGTCGGGAGTTTCCTCGCCGACCACCATGCGGAAGAGCGTTGTCTTGCCCGCCCCGTTTGGACCGACCAGTCCGACTTTTTCGCCGGGATTCAGCTGGAACGAAGCATCCACGAAGAGCAACTGCTTGCCGTACTGCTTATTGATGTTTGCGAAAGAGATCATTTTGAAGGAGCAACTCGCGGCACGCTGCCTTTTCCAGTGTAGCTTGGGCAGAAAATTACCGGCCAGCGCTTGGCACGTTGGGGATCAGTGAACAGAAATCAGGGATCGCAAAATCCACACTTGACATTGACAGATAATCCACTACCATATGGTTGTGGATAAATTAGGTACAACGTTTGCGGCTTTGTCTGATCCAACCCGGCGGGCAATGATCGAACGACTCTCCCGTGGGCCTGCCTCTGTGCATGGATTGACGGAACCGTTTGCACTTTCGCAGCAGATGATTTCAAAACATATTGCCTACCTGGTGCGGGCGCGGATTGTAATCAAGACAAAGCGTGGACGAGAGAGTGTGTGCACGCTTAGGCCAGCGGCGATCAAGACAGTCCGCGACTGGGCGATTAGCTATCGCCGATTCTGGGAAGAGAGTTTCGACAAGTTGGACGTGGTTGTGAATCAAATGAAAAAAGCGGAGGTCAGAGATGACAAACAACACGGTTAACGAAATTGAGCGGATGGTCGTTACAAGAATTTTTGATGCCCCACGCGAGTTGGTTTGGAAGGCGTGGACAGACCCGAAGTACGTGATGCAGTGGTGGGGGCCGAAGGGTTTTACTTCGCCTGTTTGCAAGATGGATTTTCGCGTGGGAGGAAAATTTCTCATCTGCACGAGAACGCCGGATGGACAGGATTTCTGGCATGGCGGTGAATACCATGAGATTGTTCCGCACGAGAAGATCATTTCCTCCATGTACTTTTCGGACTCGGAGGGGAACAAGGTTGAGCCTGCACAATTGGGAATAGAACATGAGGCTATAGAAGGTGCGCACGACGTGATTCTGTTTGAGGATCTTGGAAACGGCCGGACGAAACTCACCTTCATTGGAAATGAACCCATGGAGAGCGCGAAAAACAGCGGTCAACTGGAGGGCATGAACCAGGTACTCGATAAAGTTGCCGCAGTTGTTACGAAGCTAGCGCAGGCGAAATAAGAAGCTGGAGCTTTGATTCGCGAAACTCAATCGTGGAGAAAGAAATGAAAACAATACCGTTTCTCGCTATCGTCCTGCTGGCATTCGCATTTCCTGCCCATGCCCAGGACGCGATGAAGAAAGATGCAGCCGTCAAACCTGCCGATCCAGAATTGAAAGTCGTGCTGGATTCCTGGAACGAGGTTGGCCGGAAACTCATTGCCATGGCCGAGGATTTTCCTGAGGACAAATATGACTTCAAGCCGACACCCGCGCAGCGGAGCTTCGCCGAGCAGTTGCTGCACGCGGCAGGATCGAACTATTTCTTCATCAATCCCGTCATGGGGAAGGAGCCTCAGGCAGTAGAAGATCCGAAGCGCGACCAATACAAGTCCAAGGCCGACATCGTTGCGTTCGTCAAGAAATCCTTCGCCGATGGCGCAGCCGCCATCCAGTCGAAAGGTGAAAAAGGCCTGACGACGGAGGTTGTTTATTTCCCTGACCAGAAAGCGCGCGTTCTCGACATAGCATACGGCCTCATCGAACATAGCGGTGAACACTACGGCCAGCTGGTTGTGTACTATCGCCTCGCAGGTCTGGTGCCGCCGGAGTCGCGGCCCAAGAAGTAAAGCTTGGTGCCCCAGGTTCCGCGTAGCCGAAGGCGAGCTAACCTGGGATTGCCGAGTAATTCGAGATTTTCGGATGGTTTAAGGAATCCCCCGGCCCAGGTTAGCGCCCCAAAACCAGAGAAGTGAAAACCGCAGGCGTTATGTGATGGGCCGCGAACCTGGGGCACCGGGCAAAGAACATGCTCAATGAGCATATACGCCTGATCTACTTCAGCCATGCGCTAAACTGGGGCCGGTAGTATTTTGGCACGAAGAGGAGTCATACGTGGAAATACGTCAGCGCATTGCTGTGATCTTGTGCCTGGGGATGGGTCTGGCGTCGTCGGGGCTCACTGTGGCGCAGTCCTCCCCCGGCTCGGGAGCAGAGATAGGTCATGCAGAAAGTGCGGTGCCGGGACTGCATGACTTCGATTTTCTATTCGGACACTGGCAGGTCCATCATCGAAAGCTGAAGCATCGCCTCGTCAACAGTCACGAGTGGATCGAATTCGAAGGGACCTTATTCTGCCAGCCACTGATGGGTGGCTACGCTAATGTCGACGACACCCTGTTCGAAGTTCCGGGCGGCACTTACCGCGGCGTAGCCACCCGGTCGTTCGACGCCAAGACGGGGCAATGGTCGATCTGGTGGTTGGACAGCAGGACGCCACTCGGGCCGATGGACCCGCCGGTGAGAGGCAGTTTCCACAATGGCCTAGGAACGTTCTATGCGAACGACGATACCGAAGGCGGGAAACCAGTCCGCACACGGCTCCTATGGTCCGAGATCACACCCACCTCAGGTCACTGGGAGCAGGCAGAATCAACCGACGGTGGTAAAACGTGGGAAACGGATTGGATAATGGACCTCAAGCGAGTGCAATAGTCGGTTGAATGGATATTTGCCTTCGAGAACCGGCGAATCGTTAGCCGCAGCCTAGCGCCCCAGGGCCCGCCCTGAGCGCAGTCGAAGGGTTCCGCGTAGGCGAAGACCAGCTAACCTTGGGGTTCTCGAGTAGTGCAAGATTTTCGGATGGTCTACGGAATCCCCCGCCCAAGTTAGCACCCCAGACCAGAGGAGTGAAAACCGCGGACGTTATATGATTTCAGTCGATCCGGCAAACGAGCTCATCCGCCTAACCTTGAGATGGAGGTGAATACATGAAGAAACGAAAGCTAGGAACGCTGGAAGTATCGGAGCTCGGATTTGGGTGCATGAACCTGGCTTCAAACTACGGCCCGGCAGCGCCGATCGACGATGCCATCAAAGTCATCCGTGAGGCCCATAGCAAGGGCGTTACATTCTTCGATACGGCGGAAGTGTACGGACCGTACACGAGTGAGACGATCGTCGGCGGAGCGCTCGAACCGTTTCGCAACGAGGTTAAGATTGCCACGAAGTTTGGCTTCGACCTCGGTGACAACTTCGGTCTGAATAGTCGACCTGAGCACATCAAGAATGCTGCGGAAGGATGCCTAAAACGTCTGCGTACTGACCATATCGACCTCTTCTATCAACACCGGGTCGACCCCAATGTACCGATTGAGGATGTTGCGGGTGCGGTCAAGGAGCTCATTGCCGAGGGGAAAGTACTGCATTTCGGGCTTTCGGAAGCGAGCCCCAACACCATACGCAAAGCACATGCGGTTCAGCATGTCGCCGCTCTTCAGACGGAGTATTCGCTTATGAACCGGGACCCGGAAAAGAACGGATTGCTAGACACCTGTGAGGAGTTGGGAATCGGCTTCGTGCCCTGGGGTCCAATGGGCATGGGCTATCTCACCCAGAATCTGGATCCGCAGGCAAGGTTTGATCCGAAATCGGACCTTCGTTCTGGGTTCGACCGCTTCCGGCCTGAGAACATTGCTGCCAACAAGCCCTTTGTCGATCGCATGACGGAGCTTGCGGAAAGAAAGAACGCAACGACAGCGCAGCTGTCACTCGCATGGCTGCTGGCGCAGAAGCCGTTCATCGTTCCGATCCCGGGAACGGGCAAGGTCAAGCACCTTCGGGAGAACATCGAGGCCACGAACCTCGCGCTAACCGCAAAAGACCTAAAAGAGATCGACAGTGCTCTGGCCGAGTTCACGGTGCACCGCGGTCGTATGAACGCAGAACAAATGAAGGTTGTTGAAGCGTAGGACTAGCTAGGAGACGCTATCGATAGGTCCTCAGAAATGGGCTTCGGGGAAGTCAGCGACCGCGCTGCCCCGAGCGGTTTGTTGGCAATCCGGAAGTAATCGGCCAACAGGCTTCCGGAAATCGCTCCGATGGTTTCCGCCAATACCTGACACGTTCTGCCTCTTCCAGTGTAGCCTGTGGATCCGCCCTGGAAAGACTACGAGATGCGAAAAGGCTTTACAAGAAAACCACAACCCGATGCCCCCGCGACGCATGTCAAGAACTACATCACGCCGAGCGGGTTGCAGCGCCTCAAAGATGAGCACCGGTTTCTGCTCACCAGGGAACGCCCGGCGGTGACGGAGGTGGTGGCGTGGGCTGCCGGCAATGGCGATCGCAGTGAAAACGCCGACTATCAGTACGGCAAGCGGCGGCTGCGGCAGATCGATGGGCGGATTCGCTTTCTCACCAAGCGAATCGAAGCCGCCGAAGTGGTGGACCCGGAAGCTCCGAGAGCGGGGCAGGCGGCGACGCGGGCATTCTTCGGAGCGACCGTGCGCTATGCCAATGCCGCGGGAGTATCGCGAGTAGTGAGCATCGTGGGCACCGACGAAATCGATCTCAACCGCAACCACATCAGTTGGGTGTCACCTCTGGGGCGCGCGTTGATGAAGTCGGCAGCGGGTGACCGCGTAGTCCTGCAATTGCCGGGCGGTACAGAACACTTGACCGTGCTGGAAGTGGGTTACGAGAGAATTTCTGTGGAACCGTTCCGTGAACCACCTGGATCCGAGGCCTCGGCAAAGAGAGTCACTCGCCGACGCTAATCCACCGGATGAAAAAAACGAAACGGACAGGTGGTGAAAGAGCGACGACCGTAATAGCGCTATCGGCTTTTGGCAAGCGACAGGAGATAGATTGGTCACCGTGCGAAGTCAGTAACCGAATTGACAGGGTTCATGACCGTTGGTAGCGTTGTGCGGGAAAACGCTGGACGTTCCGTTTGGTAGCACGCTTGCTCGCTACCTAACGACGACAAGGATCAAAAGTGGCGCCTCCCGACCATGGCAAAGGTCGGTCGAAACGGGCCCCTCTCCGCGGAGGCATTTTTGTCTTGAACGGAAGAAGGCAATGTTGACGCTCAGAATGAAATCGAGCTTGTACTGCTTATGGCGGATTGCACTTCTTGTATTTTGGTCCGCGAGGCCACTCTGGGCATTGGGGCCAGACGGCGCATCCGCTCATGGTACGAACATTTTCGTTCCCGCCTCCACCCCCGCCAAGTCAATCGCTGATTTGTCCGTCTTTGTGCTTGTCATCACCGGAATCATCTTTCTCGTTGTTTTTGCCTTACTTATCTACTCAGTCGTCAAGTTCCGTGCGAGAGGGACGGATGGTGGCCGGGAACCGGCCCAAGTGTATGGAAGTACGCAAATTGAACTGGCGTGGACGATCACTCCGATTCTGATTGTAGTGGTTCTGTTTCTGGCCACCGCGCGAGTGATCCACGCGATTCAGGATGCCCCAGAACCGGCGGGCGCCGTAGAGGTGATCGCGATTGGACATCAATACTGGTGGGAATTTCGCTATCCCAAGCTGGGGATCGTCACCGCCAACGAATTGCACATTCCGGTGAGCGATCCCGGTCATCCCACGCCAACCTTCCTGCAATTACTCTCGGTCGACACCGACCACAGTTTCTGGGTGCCGGAACTTGGTGGTAAGACGGACCTCATTCCGAACCACCCCAATAGAATGTGGATAGACCCGCAGCGCACGGGCATCTTTCTTGGCCAATGTGCGCAGTACTGCGGAACACAGCACGCCAAGATGCTGCTCCGCGTTTCAGTGGACGGACCAGAGGATTTTGCCGCCTGGGTGCGCGCCCAGCAGAAACCCGCAGTCGAAGATGCTGGTGTAATCGCCGGCAAGCGCGTGTTTGAAAGTAATGCCTGTATGAACTGCCATGCGGTGGGTGGAACTCCAGCCGACGGACGCTTTGGCCCTGATCTAACGCATTTGATGAGCCGCGCCACGCTTGCTGCGGGGGCCGCTGAAAACACCCGCGACAATCTCCGCCTTTGGATCCAGGACCCCAGCGCGATCAAACCCGGGGCACTCATGCCCGCCATGAAGTTGAGCGACGCGGACCTGGATGCGGTCGTGAGTTACATGGAAACGCTTAACTAGAACGCTCGGAAAACCGACTATGATATCAGATGCGATCACCGTTCCTGTCGGCCAAATACAAGCCAGGCCTTGGGTCGACGAGCTTCATCAGTGGTTGACCACTGTGGATCATAAAGGGCTGGGAATTCTCTATATTCTCTCGTCTTTATTGTTCCTCATGGTCGGTGGAGTCGAAGCGCTCATCATTCGCATTCAGTTGATGCACTCGCACAACAACTTCGTTTCACCAGAAGTCTTCAACCGAATGTTCACCATGCATGGGACGACAATGATTTTCTTTGTCGCCATGCCCATCTTGTTCGGGTTTGCCAATTACCTGGTCCCCTTGATGATCGGTGCGCGCGACATGGCGTTTCCACGCCTGAATGCCTTCAGCTTTTGGCTGTCGTTTCTGGGTGGACTTCTTCTTTATTTCAGCTTTCTCGGAGGAAGCGGCTTGTACGGCGCCGGAAACGCACCCGACGTTGGTTGGTGGTCGTACGCGCCCTTGGGCGCGCGAGCCTTCTCGCCTGGTCATAGTTCCGACTATTGGACTCTCTCGCTACTGGTCTCCGGGTTCGGGAGCATCGGAACGGCCATCAATATCATTGCCACAATTCTCTGCCTGCGATGCCCGGGCATGAAGCTCAGTCGTATGCCGCTGCTAGTGTGGATGAATCTTGTAATGGCAGGAATGGTATTGCTTGCGATTACGCCCCTATCGGCCGCTCAAATCATGCTGCTCATCGATCGCTACCTGGGCGGCCATTTCTTCGATACCCAGGCTGGAGGGTCGGCAGTTCTCTGGATGCACTTCTTTTGGATCTTTGGACATCCCGAGGTTTACGTTCTGATCATTCCTTGTTTTGCTTTCATGTCGGAAATCATTCCGGTCTTTTCCCGTAAACCGATTTTCGGATATCCGGTCATGGTCGCCGCGACCGTGTGCATCGCGTTCGTGAGCATGAGCGTCTGGGCACACCACATGTTCACGATCGGAATGAACTCCTACGCCAACAGTTTTTTCACGCTGACCACGATGGTGGTAGGTATTCCCACCGGAATTAAGATTTTCAACTGGATCGGCACCATGTGGGGCGGAAGAATACAGTTCAAAACGGCGATGCTGTTCAGCATCGGATTTCTATTCCAATTTCTCATCGCGGGCTTGACTGGCATCATGATGGCCGCCTCGCCGTTCGATTGGCAGCTGAGCCTGTCCTATTTTGTAGTGGCGCACTTCCACTATGTGATCGTAGGGGGAATTCTTTTTGCCCTCTTCGGCGCGTTCTATTACTGGTACCCGAAAATGACTGGCCGAATGCTGAGTGAACGCCTCGGAAAATGGCATTTCTGGCTGTTCTTGATTGGCTTTCATCTGACGTTCGACGTGATGCACATCCCCGGATTGCTCGGGATGCCGCGCCGGATCTACACCTACGAGCCAGGTCGCGGTTGGGACACTTTGAACTTCATCATTTCGATCGGCGCGTTCATTCAGGCAATCGCGATTCTCGTATTTGTTGCAAACCTCATCATTTCTTATTTCAAGGGAGCCCGAGCCGGCAACGATCCCTGGGACGCATGGACTCTGGAATGGTCCATCAGTTCACCACCCCCGGCATATAACTTTGCAACGGTTCCGACAGTAGCGAGCCGACGCCCACTCTGGGACCTCAAGCATCCTGAAGATCCCGATAGCCGCTATGAGTAAAGGTGAAAGCACATGAGCGCGATCACAACCCCGTTTCCAAATGCAACCGGCACCTGGAATCTCCCGTCGCGCGGGAAGGTGGCGATGGCCGGTCTCATCGTCGCCGAGTCGACGATCTTCACGATATTCGTCGTCGCCTATCTCTTTTACCTGGGCAAAAGCATCACGGGTCCGACGCCGCGCGAGGTCCTTGAAACGCCGATCTTCTACACGATTTGCTTGTTGTCGAGCAGCCTGACCATTCACCTTGCGGCGAAGTGTTTGGCACGCGACTACACGCGATTATTCCTCGGCTTCTGGTTGCTCACGATTGCGCTGGGTGGCTTGTTTCTGTACGGGACGGCGCAGGAATGGCACCGGCTGATCTACGAACGCGGCCTCACAATCTCGACCAACCTGTTTGGGACAACCTACTACTCGCTCGTCGGCTTACACGCCTTTCACGTTACCGCAGGTCTCGTCATGCTGTCGGTGGTCGCGATTTTCTGCCTTGCCGGACGCGTTGGGATCAGCCAGTCAGGTCGGATCGAAGTGCTCTCGATGTACTGGCATTTCGTCGATGCCGTATGGGTTGTGGTTTTCACTGTAGTTTACGTTCTCGGACGCTGAGGGTTAGATGCCAACACTAAACGAGGGTCCTCGTGCTCCGCGCGAGATTGAAGTGCCCGCGCCGACAGCGTGGCCGTTCATTTTGGCTTTCGGGGTGATGCTGCTGTTCGCGGGCTTGGTGACGAGCACATCGGTGAGCCTGCTCGGGGCTGCACTCGCGTTTGCGGGCTCCATCGGTTGGTTTCGCGAGGTTTTCCCGCATGAGCATGAGGTCTCTGTGCCTGTCGTTCCTGAGGAGATTCGCCTGACGACTGATCGCCCAGTCGTGGAACGGCTCCCGGTCGCGGCCGATCAGGTGCGCGCCTGGCTTCCGGTTCACACCTATCCAATTTCGGCAGGCGTGAAAGGAGGATTCGCAGGTAGCATCGCAATGGCCGTATTGGCGTGCGCCTACGGCGTGCTGAAGGCCGGCAGCATCTGGTATCCGATCAATCTGCTTGCCGCGGTTGCTTATCGAGAGTCGCTACGACTCGGACCCGAACAGCTTTATTCTTTTCATGCGGGCAGTTTCGCGATTGCCTTTTTCTTGCATGGGTTCGTCTCAATCCTGGTTGGATTACTCTACGGCGCGATGCTTCCCATGGCTCCCCGTCGCCCGATTGTCATTGGGGGATTGCTTGCTCCAGTGTTGTGGTCGGGGTTGCTCTACACCATCCTCGGCCTGGTGAATCCACTACTCGCGAGCCACATTGATTGGTTTTGGTTCATCGCCTCGCAGGTAGCCTTTGGAATTGTGGCGGGCCTTGTAGTGGTTCGCCAGACGACTATTCCTACCCGTGAGAATGTGTCGTTTGCTCTTCGGGCGGGAATCGAAGCTCCTGGACTTACTCCGCCGCGAGGGAGTGAAAGGGAGCGCAGATGAAGCGGATTCCATGTCTGTCTACATTTGCAGCCCTACACCTCTTACTGCTCGCGGCTTGTAGCACTCCAAACGGCCAACCTCAGAAGGGTTCGGAAGTGGTTGCGCCAAACCAGGTTGTGGATTTTGACACTCTCTTTAGAGAGAACTGCTCCGGTTGTCACGGCGCTGATGGGCGTGGAGGAGCCTCGATTCCTCTCGCTAATCCCGTGTATCTCGCGATTGTGGACGAGAATGCGATGCGGAAGATCGTAGCCAACGGCGTTCGTGGAACTTCAATGCCAGCGTTCGCCCAGAGTGCCGGAGGATTCCTGACTGACGAACAGATTGATGTGATTACGCGAGGAATGGTTTCGCGATGGGGACGCAAAGAGATTCTTAACGGTGCGGATGCACCCTCCTATGCGGCAAAAACCCCAGGAAATGCCGGATGCGGTGAGATCGTCTTTGGAACGTATTGCGCAGCTTGCCACGGATCGCAAGGTCAAGGCGGACCGAAAGGCAGCGCCGTCGGCAACACTTCGTTTCTCGCACTGGTCAGCGATCAGGGATTGCGCACGATGGTGATTACAGGCAGGCCCGACTTAGGCGCTCCCGACTGGCGCGGAAACGTTCCCGGTAAGCCCATGTCAGATCAGGAAATCACGGATGTGGTTGCATGGTTGGCAGCACGCCGCGTGGCCAGCCCCGGGCAGCCTTATTCCGCTTCGAATCATGCGCAACCTTTGGAGAAATGAAAATGGCGACAAAACCTGCGACATCCCCGTCTCCTGACACTACCCTTTCGCGACGCGGATTCTTCATGAAACTGGGAATCCTGTTCAACGGATTTGCTGCCATGGTGTTGGCGGTGCCAGTTGCGCGTTTTCTTCTCGGGTCCATTACTCGCGGCCGCGGAAATGGCTATCTCTCGTGGGTGCCACTGGGAAACGTCGGCAACTTTCCAGAAGGTGAGACGCGGATGGCTACGTTTCGCAGTCCCTTCGTGATGCCGACCGATGGAAAGACTGTAGACACGGCGTGCTGGGTGCGCCGCATTGCAGGTGATCAATTCCAGGT
>Ga0206829_10355_pt1 | contig 13402 bp, 13 predicted proteins | sample Alteio_BWOrgCont_75_FD_152862 | JGI IMG/M metagenome (GOLD analysis project Ga0206829, IMG submission 152862) | Enriched cells from forest soil in Barre Woods Harvard Forest LTER site, Petersham, Massachusetts, United States -... | ecosystem: Environmental > Terrestrial > Soil > Temperate forest >... | reverse complement strand
AATTTGCGCTACATGAATATCTGAAATCGGAACTCAAAAAGGAGGTTGATCTTTGTCGTGAAGGAGCTATCAAGCCTGTCTTTAAATCTTATATTTTAAAGGACGCAATCTATGTATAGTAAGGACGATTTGCTTTGTATCAATATTCTGGAATCAATCAATAATATTATTGATTTCACAAAAGATTTCAAGAGTGTTGAGGAGTTTAATAAAGATCGTCTGCATTTTGATGCCACCATCATGAACTTTATTGTTATCGGTGAGATGACCAGTAAACTAAGTGATGAATTCAAAGAAAAACATGTAGAAATTAAATGGCATGAAATGTATGGATTCAGGAACATCATGGCTCACGATTATTTTGGAATTGATGATGCGATTGTTTGGGATACAATTCAAGAAGATATTCCTGAACTAAAAATTCAAATCGAAAAGATTTTGGAATAAACCTGCTGGAATGCAGTTTTTTCTTTCCTCCTTTTATGATACCATTCCCCGCAGGGGTGGTGCAATAAAAGGAGGATGATTATTATGATAATAGAAGCTACGGAAAGTTTGTTGCTTATCTATTGTCCGATGGCTACTCTGTGAATGTTATTGATGATGGTGTGGGTGTCCATTGAGATGAGATTATTCAACCAGAATGGGGCGCAACCGATTGAGAGGATGGCTATGATGAGGATGGCTGATGCTAACTTCTCATTCCATGTTGCATCTTTAAGATGGAGGTAATGTTCGTTGGTTATGGGTCCCATTACTGACTTGCCTAAGGCTCTCAAGACATAGACCGCCGTTACTACGAGGGACATACATCCTAAGGTGGTGGCTATCCTTCGGAAGGTGTCGGGGTTCTGCCAGGAGCCAATGAAGACGGTCATCTCGGCAACGAATCCGCTTAATCCCGGCAAGCCTAAGGAACATAATCCTGCAATAAATATGACTGCCGAAATGAAAGGGATGGTCTTTAATAAACCTCCTAAATCAGCTACCATTCTGGTGTGCGATCTTTCATAAATCATTCCGATGGCGGCGAAGAAAAGGGCTGTCATTACGCCATGGGAGACCATTTGCAGGACGGCTCCATTGATGGAAACTCTGGTGAGCATTCCTATTCCCAACAAGACAAATCCGCAATGACTGACGGATGAATAGGCGTTGATATATTTCAAATCTTTCTGCATCATGGTGGCGAAGGCTCCATAGATTATTGCGATGGTGGATAGGACTATTATTACATGAGAATATTCTTGTGCAGCTTCCGGCATTAAATAGGTGGCAACTCGCAAACATCCGTATCCTCCGAGCTTCATGGAGATACCTGCCAAGAACATGGAAGCCGCAGTAGGAGCAGAGGAGTGACCATCAGGTGCCCATGTATGGAATGGAAAGATGGCAGTGAAAACTCCGAAGCCAAGAAAGGCAAGCGGGAAGAAAATCATCTGCATATTCATGGGGATATGTTGTTTGGAGATACTTAATAAATCGTAGATATGTTTGCCATCAGGATTGGGAGTGGTGAAGTAGATGCCGAGTAAAGCTATCAGCACTAACGCCGAGCCGCCCATGAGCATGAGGACTAATTTCATTGCTGAATATTCTTTCTTGCCGCTGCCCCAAATGCCTATCAACAGGAACTTCGGGATGACTGCGAGTTCTAAGAAGAAGAACATCAAAAATAAATCTAAGGAGAGGAAGAAGCCATAAGCACCGACACTCAAGAAGACTAAGAGGAAGAAGAATTCCTTGGCTTTATCCACCACATTCCAGGAGAAAAGAATGCCTGTGAGGACAACAAAGGATGTCAATAAAATCATCGCAATGGAGATGCCATCAACACCCAGATAGTATTCGATATTGAAGGCAGAATACCAGGAATAGCGTTCGGTGAAGAGCATCTGGGCGGTATTGCCGGCACTTCTTTCGTTGGTGTAGGCGAAGAGGAGGAGCAGGGAAAGGATTAATTGGAGGGACGCTCCTGCACAAGCCACTACTCGCACTTGCTTTGGGTTCTTGAAGAACAAAATCGCGAGGGCAGTGAGGAGCGGGATAATTATTAAGGTGGATAAATTTATCATAGGCGGCAAAAATATAAAAAGGATTCTTATAAATAAATGATTAATGTGTAAAAAGAAAACTTGCTTATATCAACAATATCCCTATTTACTTGTTGGAATAATCCACGTAACCAGTAAATCTTAAAACTTTTAATGGTGTGTTTGTATTTGAATAAACAGAAATCTCTTTTGCCTGATCACCACCTTCTTCTTCGGATTTATAAGTAATTTTTATTTGCGAAGATTCTCCTTTATTAATTGGTTTATTTGACCATTCAGGGGTTGTGCAATCGCATCCGGTAGTAACATTAGATATTATTAATGGTTGATTTCCGGTGTTTGTGAATTTGAAATTATAGATAATGACTTCTCCCTTTTTAATGATTCCGAAATCATGGAATTCGGTTTCAAAACTAATAACAGGAGCATTGGGATCAATGTATTTTTGATTTATTGAATCATTCTGACCAAAACAATTATTAATAAAAAAAAGAAGCAACCCCGTAATGAGATTGCTTCTTAAGATTTTCATCATTTGAGAATCCGTCATAGTAGCGGATTTCAGGAAGATAAATTACTTAGCGGCAGGAGTGGCAGCAGGGGTTTCCTTTGTCTTTGGAGCCTCAACAGTTCCTTTCAAATGAAGAACATGTTGTCCGCCTTTTGCATTGGAAGAAATGGTGATGGTCTTGTCCTGAATACCCATTTTACCGGTTGAATTGAAGGTAACTTCAATCTTTGCTTTTTCACCTTTCTTGATCGGCTCTTTTGAATACTGTGGTTGTGTACAACCGCATGAGCCGTGTGCTTCCGTGATAATCAAAGGAGTCGCACCAGTGTTGGTAAAATTAAATACTCTGTGAACAGTATCACCTTGTGTGATGGTCCCAAAGTTCACTTCTTCAACTTCAAATTTGAAGTTTGCGGAATCATCTTTACTAGCTGCTTGAGCAGGAGTAGGAGAAGGTTTGATTGCTGCGCCACCTGATTGTTGCGCCATTGATGTTAAACCTATTAAGGCAAACATACCGAATGCTAAAATTACTTTTTTCATTTTTACTTTTTTTAATTTAATTACTTTATTTTATTGTCAAGAATATTATCTTTCCATAGGAACACCTTCATCAACTTTCTTAAAAGGCATGTTGGCATTAGGATTTTCACCTTCTACAACACCTTTGATGGTAAGAACCTTTGTAGCTTCTTTGGCATTTGAAGATACAGTAACGGTCTTCGTAAATGCACCAATTCTTTTGGTGTCATAAGTAGCTTTGATAGCACTTGTCTGACCAGGTTTTATTGGTTCTTTTGGCCAATCCGGGACGGTGCATCCGCAAGATCCTTTGGCATTAGAAATAATAACAGGAGTGGTGCCGGTGTTGGTAAATTTGAATTCATAAGTACCATTATCACCCTGTTTGATAGTACCGAAATCATGAACATCTGTTTCATAAATTACGGTAGGTGCATCGGCATCAGGAGCCGGAGTTGCAGGAGTAGTCTGGGCTTTGCCAGTGAAACTCCATGTTAAGATTAACGCTGAAATGTATAATAACTTTTTCATTTTAATTATTTATTTTGTTAGTCCCGACCATTCGGGATGAGGTTTCAAAACTACAATAAAATTGTGATAACATTTCCAACTCTTGTGAATTTCCTTCCGTGTTCTTTTTTAATTTCATGGTACAAAATTACAACCGATGCTATGAATTTTGAATGAAAAAGAAATTTTTGTTGAGAAATATTTTTTTAAAGGCAGTTTTCTGAATCGTGATTAATATCATATTCTAATGTGTCTTTAGTCATTTTTGTTGCATTATTATAGACCCAATTTTTCATCGGTTGTTTGGATAAAAAACAATCAAAGATTTATGATAACAACTAATGCAGTTCGAAGCCTTGAGAAAGAAATTAAGCAGGTCAAACCATTCCGTAATGATTATCACAAAGCATCGGTGAATCTGATTTTTACCGGCAAATGGATCATCAATGTTCACAATGAATTATTCCATAAACATGGTCTTACGATTCAGCAATATAATATCCTTAGGATTCTTAGAGGGCAATTCCCAAAAGCTACCACGGTGAAATTAATCAGAGAAAGAATGCTTGACAAGATGTCTTTATTTTTCCAAAAAAGCTTCTTATTTTTCCAAAAAATAAGAAGACTTTTGAGAAATATAAGAAGATAAAACTAAAATATGAACTTATAAAACCTAAATATAAGAACATAAAACTTAAACATAAGAACATATTCCGGATTTATATGTTCATATTCCAAGTTTATAAGTATAGAAAGACAAAATATTAGTATCAAATTATGGAATTACATCAGCCATCGTTGCATAGAATCTTGGTAAACCCATATCCACAACAGGTAGGAATTATATAACATTATTGTATAATTATATAATAGTGCAAACCTCAAGTCAGATTGATTTGATGGCGTGAATGGAGAGAGATTTGATTTGCTTGAGTGTTAGAACAATTTTCAAAGGTGTGAGTATGATTTTCTATGGTGCGACGGTGATTTTCTATGGTGCGACGGTGATTTTCTTGGGTGCTAATACGATTTTCGAAGGTGCGAGAACGATTTTCTTTGATGGTAGAACGATTTTTTTAAGTATTTTTTATCATTGGTTAGCTGCTTTTCATTTTAGGGATATATGATTAAAAATCAGGCAGCAACCCGATTCAAAATCACTTTGCAGGGAATCGAAGAAGTAACCTTTACGCTATGAGTAAGATATAGAGGAATTTCAAAATAATCACCCGGAACAAGTTGATGTACATCCTCGCCAACAGTGATATTGCAAGTGCCTTCAATAATAAAAAACCGCTCATATTCATGTTCATGAATCTCATCAGGAGTACCTTCTTTAAGCCAAAGAACAGCAGAAATAACTTGAGGGGAATAACCGATTATCCTGGCAAATATTTCCTCAGCATCAGGAGGCAAAACCATATCTGCTCTATTCAGCCAAGGGGTATAATCTTCGATTCTGGAATTTTTATTCAATGGGGGAGGAGTCGAAACAGGCTCTCCATTTTTAATCCTTTCGGAATAGTCAATGGTTGCCAGGAGAAAAGACTTTACCAATGGCGGAGCTTCTATGGCATTAGCTTCGGCATAAACCTCAAGAGTTTTGCTGATTTGGTCAATTTCATTTTGAATTGCAGGATGAGATAATGCAAGCTTTTCAACTTCTGCAATTTCTTCAGGAGAGGCATCGCCTAAAACATAAAGTTCTAATATCCCTGATTCAATAAATTCTTTTATGGTATTCATTCTATTACTTTTCAAATATTTTAATGCCGTTCCTTCATTTTCATTCCTCCACAACAACGGCATCTTCCCGTTTCTTCAACTGTTCCAGCTTCAATACTTACGAAAATATTGAAGTTATGGTTTTGATTACCTCCTTTTACTTTTTCGGAGTTTCCCTCAATTGCACAATGTCTAAGTCTGCTATTCACAGATGCAAAATTAGAAAAAAGATTATAAATACAAGATAACAATAAGGGAATTTGGCAATTAATTGCTTGTCATGCCACGAAGAAAATCCTTTCAATGGTCCAATACAAAGCAATCGCTCCGATGATTCCTGATACCGGATATACGATTCTTCTTCGGTACCATTCCCTGTCTCCAAACCATTTCCCGACCAGAAAGAAGGCAAGAAGAATGATGGTTAATTGCCCTAATTCTACGCCGACATTGAAGGATATTAAGGAACTAAAGAAATCTCCGGGAGGCAAACCCAATGAATTCAGTGCGCTCGCAAAACCCATCCCATGTATCAGCCCGAAACAGAATACTATCAATATCCTCCAGGGTTTTAATTCGGAAGTGATCATGTTTTCTACCGCCACAAAAACTATGGAGAGCGCAATGATGGGTTCTACAATAGAACTTATTGGTTTAATGACACCATACATTGCCAGCCCTAATGTTATGGAATGTGCCACCGTAAAGGCTGTTGCCTGCCAGATGACGGGTTTTAATTTGGGGTTGAGAAAGAATATTCCAAGCACAAAAAGTATGTGATCGAAGCCATAGGGAATGATGTGGGTGTAGCCTAATTTCAGATAAATCCATGCTACATCAACTTTCGACAGCTTCGATAAATCATAGGGAATCACATGGGCGAATAGGGGAGAGGGTATTAGATACAACGTGCAAAGTATGCTGTATAAGATAACCTGCTGAGTGGCTTTTATTTTGCTCATTTTATTTAGATGCAAGAAACTGAATTCCTTCTGATTTCAATTCTGGAGACAGGAAAGGATTAATATCCAAAGCCTTTTCCATCAAGGCAATGCCATCCTTCCTGAAACCTGATTTCATCTTAATCAAGCCTGCACGATATAGCAGATTCGGGTTCTGGGAATTCGTTTTCATAGCTACATTGATGTATTTATCGGCATCAATATATTTCCCAAGTTTATAATAAACCCAAGCCAAAGTTTCATTCACATCAATATTATCTGGGCGACGATTGTACTCTATCAGCGCGTGTTTCAGAGCCATATCATATTTATAAACCTTGAGATATGCATACGCCAATTCCCTATCCGAGTAGTGCCCTGTTTTACTGTTACGCTCGTCAGAATTTGAATCGGCATTTAATTTCTCAATCACGGCTTGAGCGTTCTTATAAGCCTTTTCAGGCTGATTATCCAGGCGATATAAGTCCGTCAGTTCATCACCAAATGAATAATCTGAAGTTAGCTTTTCAGCCTTTTCAAAATCTTTAATGGCATCTTTATAATTATGATTTGCCTTCTCGATTCTTCCTAAGCCTGCATAAGCATAAGCATACCCTGCGCGGTTTTCCAGTGCTATCCGATAACACAATTCAGCAGTATCAATAGCCCCTGTATTCTCATACAAATGCCCCAGGAATATTCTAGCCCATTCGGTCTGTTCCTGACCCGGAATGCCGGAAGCAACAGCCATTTTCATAGCTACAATAGCACCTTTATAATCACCATGAATCTCCCGCAAATAAGAAATACGGGAATAGGATTTTAAATCAGGACGAATAGAAACCATCTTATCAGACATCTTCACGGCTTCTTTATAATCGCCCAATTCCACATTAGCATCCACAAGCAGTCCATATATATAGGCATTGTGAGGATTCAATTTCAATGCCTGCATCGCGATTTCCTTACCATCCGTGAAATGATGTTGCGACAGATACACTGCCGCCTTGCAAGACAGAGCCTCAAAATTATCAGGTTCTTTCTGCAATAAATCATTCAGTAATTCCATTGCCGCCTCATCATAATAGACATGGTCGCCCGTGATACGAGCTTCCTGAATATAGGCTTCCGCCAATTGCAACTGAGCCTTCCTGTCATCTGGATTCTTGCGCAAAGCCGCCAGAAGACCTTCAATGGCAGCCTTTGCATTTACCCATTCACCTGAACCTGAAACTGCCGCGGAACGTTCTTTCAACGGGAATACGCGGAACTCATCTTTTTCTTTATTCTTAAAGATTATCAAGGCAATCATGCCACCAAAAAACACTACTAACAAGGGGTATAAATACTTTTTCATTTCAATTATCTAATATCATTAATACTACAAAATACGAAGTAGAAATGATTTTGGTTTTTGATAATTGAAAAAAGAATCAATTACGAATCAGGGAAAGTACATGGTACTAATTCGTAATTTCTAATTGAGCTTCACTACCTTCCTCACATTTTTTTCTCCATCCATAATTACTTCAAGGAAATAGATGCCTGGACTCAAACGACCCAAGTTAATTGACAATTGATAATTGACAATTGACATGGTGCTCGTGTTGTTGTCAATTGTCAATTGTCCATTGTCAATTGCTTTCAATTGTCCATTGTCAATTATCAATTGCCCAAGCATATCATAAAGATTTATGATGCAGGATTTTATGTTTTTATTGGGAAGAGAAATATTTAGCACAGAGCTGGCGGGGTTGGGATAAATGGTTAAATTGTTATTGGCTTGAACAACTTCCTCAATCCCATCATGAGTAACAGCCGGGGTCAATGCTTCTATAAGGCTCCCCTTGGGCATCGAGCCATCGGTGCCATTAAAATTATGCAAGGTAATAAGTGTATCGGCAGTGATATTATATCTAAAGACAGTGCCGAGATTATTCGTGCCTCCTATGCTGGTCATTCCATACAGGTTGCTATCGCTGGCTTGGATAAGAGAACCCGTGGGCCACGCTCCGTTGCTGCCATAAAAGACAGCTAAGTCGGTAATGGTATTTGCGCTAATGTCATATTTAAACAATACTCCCTTCGCACTATCGCCTCCACCCCAAGTCAAACCATAAAGCTTTCCATCGGCAGCCTGAATCAAACTACCTTCTGGATTTTGACCATTCGTGGTATTGAAATGAATCAAATCTGTGAACACATTCGTAGCAGTATTAAAACTAAAAAGAGTCCCCGCTCCGGTTGTCCCGAAATAGATACAGGTCCCATACAGCAACCCATTACTTGCCTGGATAAGGTCGCCAAAAGGATTGAATCCGGTTGCGGTTGAAAAACTATGCAGATTGGTGACAGTATTTGTGGTGGTATCAAGGCTAAATAAGGTTCCAAGCTGATTGGCACCCCCGCCTTGGCACATTCCATAAATGGTACCATTAGAAGCCTGCATCAGGCTGCCACGCGGGCTTTGTCCATTACCGGTTCCATTAAAAGTAACAAGCTTAGTGTATATATTATTGTCAGGATTATACTTAAAGATGACTCCTGCACCGATACTATCGTCATAATAAGTCATTCCATAAAGATTGCCGTTGTTTGCCTGAATCAGCTTCCCAACGGGGTCGTTGCCAGCATTGCCGGTGAAATCGTGAACATCAGTCAAAACATTGCTGGTATCGAGGCTTAAGATGGTTCCTTTATGGATGGCACCGCCTGTAGAAGTGACGCCATAAAATTTCCCATTCACGGCATGCAGCAAGGTTCCGCCAGGAGTATTCCCTGTAGCGGTGTCGAGCGATTGCAGGCTTTGGAAGCCTGTCCCGTCGCCCCTGATTTTAAAGATAGTACCAAGACTGTCGGTACCTCCGGCAGAAGTCATTCCCCATAGTTGTGGATTTTGGGCATTCACGCTCAAGCCAATCAAGGCGAGCAGGATTACAATTGTAATAATTTTTCTCATCGTTCTAAAATTTTTGTTAATAAATTTTTCATTAATTTGAGCAGCAAAAGTAGGGAATAAATTAGGAATTGAAAATTAGGAATTAGGAAAGGAACATGTTTCCTAATTCCTAATTTTTAATTCCTAATTGATCTTCACCACCTTCCTCACCTGCTTCTCGCCATCCATGAGCACTTCGAGGAAGTAGATGCCTTGGGGTAAGTGGCTTAGGTCAATGGTAGATTGTGTTGAAGAAGTCGAGTAGGAGGGAAGCACCTTTTCTCCAAGCATATCATAGAGATTTATTGTTGCTTTTTGGTTGGTATTCGGGAGGGAGAGGGTGAGGAGGGAGGTGGTGGGGTTGGGGTAGAGGGAAAGGAAAGATAGAACTTTTACAGAATTTATTCCTTCAGAATTACAAACATTGAAATAACTTGATATAAAGCTTGGTAAACCAGACTGACTTTGTCTTCCTGCTAAACTTAATGCTGTATCGTTATAGTTACATAATAATCCAGGCTGATTTGGATCTTCAATCACACCGAGAGTATCTGATTCTTCTTTAGCAACATAAATTCTACAATCCATTCCAAGTTGAAGTTGTAACATAATATGCATTGTTGGCGAAAAGGGTGTTTGATGAATAAGAGTTTGCGAATTATTTATTGTTTGATGATTCCATGTTGTTAAATCCCATTGATATAATTGAGAATTCCATCCTGATGAATATAATTTTTTGCCATCAGGTGAAAATTCCACTCCATAAGCATCAAGACTGGAATCCAAAGTAATTACATTAGAAACCACTCCTGATGAATTATCAAAATCAAAGATGTCTATAATCCCATCCTGTGAAATTGAACTTGCAAGTTTTGAACCATCCGATGAAAATTTCATTGTTCCTTGAGCACCTCCATCATCATTTATTGAATCATTATGACTTGTCCCAATATTGCTGATAACCGGAGTAGTATTAATGCCACTGCTGGTTACTGACCAAGCATATTTAGAATTCGTTCCCCATTGTTGTCCCATTACCCAAATATCAGTTCCATTAGCATGTTTAACTGCACAAATTTGTTCGGTAGATTTGCTTAAAAGACTATCGTTTTTAATCGTTACAGCACCAAGACCTCCTTGAAGACTCATGTCAACAACTGAATAAGCAATACCTCCAAATCCTCCCCAAATACCTGCCTGTCCGCTTACAGTAAAAATATAATAGATAGTATTACTCGAAGGTTGAGGAATTATGATTGCTGCCTGGGTCGAGGAAAGACTTAATAAATCTCCCCATAAACTATCTCCATTTGACATTATTTGATTGTTTTTATTCCATACCGTAACTCCATTGGTATAAAAAAGCAGATGCCCAATTGAATCACTTATAGCGGCACAGCCTTCCTCCGCACCAAGTGCTCCGGTTGTATCAGCTACTGGATGCCCACCATTAAAAACCAACCCTGCACCGCCTCCAAAGAACCAGTGATTTGTTTGCATTTGTCCCCTTGCACTCAAGCCAATCAAGGCGAATGCAACTAACATTGTAATAATTTTTCTCATCGTTCTAAAATTTTTGTTAATAAATTTTCCTTTAATTTGAGCAGCAAAAGTATGGAATAAATTAGGAATTAAAAATTAGGAATTAGGAAAGAAACATGTTTCCTAATTCCTAATTTTTAATTCCTAATTGATCTTCACCACCTTTCTCACCTGCTTCTCGCCATCCATGAGCACCTCGAGGAAGTAGATACCTGGACTCAAACGACCCAAGTTAATTGACAATTGATAATTGACATGGTGCTCGTGTTGTTGTCAATTGTCAATTGTCAATTGTCCATTGTCAATTGCTTTCAATTGTCCATTGTCAATTGTCAATTGTTTTTGCCCCATCATATCATAGAGATTGATGCTAACTTTTTGGGTGGTATTCGGGAGGGGCATTAAAATCTATTTAAAAACTGCTATTTCTTTGGAATTAACACCTTATATCTTGGTATATCCTTTTTTTGTTTCTTACCATGAGAATTAGACACAATATTTCTTGCTTGAGCTGCTGTTTTAGTTTCAATTACAAGATTACTTTGTCGAAGTTTAAGCATTTCTCGTGTCAATATTTCAACATCTTGGGTATTCATTGCTTTAAGGATTTCATTCGGAGAAAGCTCATTCCCATTCATGCCAAGAATAAGAATTTTCTTTTGATTATTTGTCAATTTATATTCTTCAAACATTTTTAAGAATTCCAATTGCTTTTCAGAATAAACAGATTTATTAAAAAGGGTAACAGTGAACCAGGAAGTATTGGAATATAGCTTTGGTTTATCGAGTTCTCGCTCACTCATCACGGTAAATATCCGTTTCATTCCTTCACCAATTTCTCTCATAAATTCATTAATCTTTAATACATAAGTGATTTTCGAATTCCTTGATTCATGCCTGTTATCTAATGTCAACAAATCATGTATTGTCAAAGTAGAAAGTAATGCTCCAGGGCTTTTTATTTCCATCCTGTCATCATAAATATAAACTTCAATTCCATTATAATTTGCATAATCTCTATGTGCGATAGCGTTAAGCAAGGCTTCCCTGCATGCTTCTTCAGGATAGGTAAATTGTTGTTCAAATTTTGATTCAGAACTAAAAATAGTTTTAAAAGCAAGGAAAGGTCGTAAAGCCTCCCACGACTTAATAATCAATTCAAAAATATTTCCCTGAACAAATTCATCACTTATCACATTATACTTATCGCCTGAACCTAAAGAAGTTCCGGCTACTTTTAAAATTCTTACCTGGCTTCTCGGATACCACTTTTGAATATCTTTTGCAAAAAGTAACAATGCCGCTTGTCTCAATTTTAAACCACTGACTGAATATTCTGCAAGACCGATTTGCTGTAAATATTTCTCGACAGTAAGACCTTTAAGGAATTTGTCAGCATACGATTGAATGAGCGGAATATCTAAATCATTAACATTCGCACCATCAACAAATTGCCTGTCAAATTCTCTTGATTTACTTTCTTGTCTGTCAAATTGCAATCGTTTTACATGAGCAGGAACCGTTCTTTTATCTTTCCGTATTACAATTCTACCATCAGGCAATTGATAAATTTCAGTAGTCCCTTTTTCAACTTGAAAGAACAATATTATTTTATCATCGATATTTATTTTTACGTTATGAACAAGTGGTAAATTATGCCCTTCCATGATATGTGTCCTCACCGAATTAAGCATCGTCTCAATGTCTTCTTCTGAATGAGGAATTCCTGTAATCGTTGCATCATCCTCTACACCAATTATTATTTCGCCGCCATCAGTATTTGCAAATGCAACTAATCCTTCAGCAATATCTTCACATATTTTTTTTACTAATCGAGGCTTCTTGTTATCAGGTCTTCCTTCAAGAGCGGATTTGAATTCCCTAAAGTCACTTTCCCCAACAAGTATTGCATTCCTGACTCTTTCCTTTAATTGTAGTACATCTGCCATTATTTTTTTTTAAGGCAGCAAAAGTATGGATTCTTTGGAATATACAAGTAGGGTAGGGGATTTTTTTAATCATTTTAGGCATTCTTTGATTCATTCAACATATCCGAGGCGGGATAATTAAAAATCGAAACGCCATAACTTCCCAGCATTTCGGCAAAAGCATATTTAGAATATCCTGCTATTTCTGCCGCCTCGCCAAGGGTTAATTTTCCTTTTTCATACAGGCGGGCGGCTATGAGCATAGCTGCATCCTTGGCATCAAAGTCCAATGAATTAGGCACTTCTATTGTTATTTTTTTCATCGTTTATAAATTTAATATTCCATTATTCAAGATGCAAAAGTAAGGATTCTTTGGAATATCCAAGTAGGGTAGGGGACATTTTTGTCGAAGGAAATGGGGTTTTCAATCCCCCGCGCAAGGGATTATAACCTGAAATCGCCATCCCTCGCGCGGGGGATTGCCATAATAATGGTATTTCTTCAATCCCTCGCGCAGGGGATTGCTATTGTAATGATATTTCTTCAATCCCTCACGCGGGGGATGACAGTTGTAATGATATTTCGGGAATCCCTCACGCGGGGGATGACAGTTGTAATGATATTTCGGGAATCCCTCGCGCGGGGGATGATAGTTTTAATGATATTTTGGGAATCCCTCGCGCGGGGGACGACCCCTGTAAGAATTTGAAGGATTTGCCGCCAGTCACCC
>Ga0206829_10264_pt2 | contig 13410 bp, 8 predicted proteins | sample Alteio_BWOrgCont_75_FD_152862 | JGI IMG/M metagenome (GOLD analysis project Ga0206829, IMG submission 152862) | Enriched cells from forest soil in Barre Woods Harvard Forest LTER site, Petersham, Massachusetts, United States -... | ecosystem: Environmental > Terrestrial > Soil > Temperate forest >... | reverse complement strand
GACACTTTATTTAAGCCAAAAATACTGCATCCACCTTTGATGGTATGAAAAAGCCGGAAAAGCTCATTTACGTCGATGCTGGAAACTGGTTGAGAAATGATGACGTCGATTCGATTCAACATCATTTGCACATCGGCCAAAAGCTGAATAAATCCTTCTTGGTCAATAGCCACTCTTACAATCATATTGTTGAGTTGCTCTTCAGCAGCAAATTGCGCTGCTAGCTTCCGTTCCTGGGTGACTTCTCGCATGATGACGATGACCTTTGATTTTTTGAGATCTGTCTCATTATTTAACCAACGGTATTTTAATGCAAAAAGGTTCTCGCCTAGTTTTATCTCCGTGGGAAGTAATTCCACTACGACATTGAAACCGCAGATCCCTTTGAAGGCCATATTCATTGTTTCTTTTAGGGAGGCTACGTCTTGTGTTTTAAAAAGAATAAAAGGATCTTTGTATTTGATGTCTTGGCCGAAAAACTCGTCGGCAATTTTAGATTTCTCTTTGTGGACGCTATAATCTGAACCAAAGCTAAAAAAGCCTTCGCCGATATTATCTAATAGGTCCCGGATTTCAGCAGTTCTTTCTTCTACTTTAAGTTCAAGCTCATGATTGATCTTGTATTCGTCTACGATCTTCAGAAACTCCTCTGGCTCGGGGCGGACGGTCATGTCGTCTGTCTGGTCGATATAGATCACTTCTCCCCGTTCATTGGTAATAATTACGGTAGGAAAAATCGTGTCTGTTCCGTATTTCGAGGTAGGAAGTCCCATAGGAACTCCGTTTTTATGCACGAGCGATAGTTTCTTGGACAATATCAGCTCGTCGTCCAAGAGATAGGTCATCTTTACGTCGTGGATTTTTGCTAATTCTGCCGAGCTTTCCTGTTTTTGGGGAGTTACGACGATAATGGAGATTCCTCGGGCTTGGAGTTCTTTGTAGAGTCCCGCCACTTCCTTAACTTGAGCGTTACAGAAGGGGCACCAGCTACCTCGGATAAATAGGATGAGTGAAGGGAGTCTTAATAAAGTTTGAAGATTCCGTAAATTCCCTTGGTAGTCCTTTAATTCCATTTCTGGAAATTTCTCACCCACTATTAGGTTCGTGTTTTGTTTCGGTCGTTGCAAATGATTGTATCCATAAATATCAATGACGATAACGAGTGTCGAAAAAACCGAAATGGCCATCTGAGGGAGAAAGAGGTGTTGTTGGGAAAATGAGTAAACGAAAGTCCAAAGGCAGCCAGATACGCCAGTTGCTATTAAAGGGCTGCGATTGATTCTGAGCATGTTTTTTCGAGCCTGAATGCGGAGCATTAAAAAGGTAAACGGCAATGTAACTTGAATGGGGCCTAACCACTGTATGAAAGTCCCTGTAAAGCCGTGATAAAGTGAGAAGCCACACATCGCGAATACGGCCAAATAAGCCGGGATTGGAAACCATCGTTGACCGACTCGATGAATTTCTCGAAGAAGTTTAACGAAAATCATGATCTCATCCCTCGACGAACTTATCGGAAGGGCGGGGTATTTTGTTATGCCTATTGTTTATACGCATTGCAGTAAATCTTCGGCAGAATGTCGGTACGGCTTTTTGCTCGTTGCAGGAAAATTAACTTTACAAATTGAAGTATTCATTCAAAATAAAACATATCAATTATTACAGTATTATTAATTTGATTGTTGGTGAAGGTAGTGTTGTTTTGTTATTTGTAATTACTTTAAATGAAAGAGAATAAAATGAAAAACTTAATCAGTGTAGCATTATCTGTAGTAGCGGTTTGTGTTATTTTGACTGGTTGCGCAATGCCTTCCAATAGGCTTGGTCATGGCGGAATTTACGGCGATGCCATTGAGCCAGTAGCTGCTACTAGTTCAGCAAATTCCAGCAAAACTGGAAAATCATGCAGCAGTAACATCCTTGGTATCATTGCAACAGGCGATGCTTCCGTGGATGCTGCGAAAAAGGACGGCGGAATTACCACCGTTTCCACAGTGGATGTCGAAACCACCAATATTTTGACATTCTATGCTACCGTTTGCACCATCGTTCACGGCAGCTAAAAACTGGAATTAGGTTAGTTCTCAGTAGGGCGAGGGAATACTTGTTATTCCCTCGCCTTTTTTCATTGATTTAGTGAATAAAAATAAATAATCAACAAGGATGTTTTTAGTTACCAATCCCGCCGAACAGATGCCCTTGGCTCGCGCCACTCGCATAAGTGAAATCCGACAACTATTGAAGAATTTGGATGCCAAGCCTGAACATGAACGCCGAATGCTACGGGCTTGGGTTCGTGGGCTCCCTCTCGATAGGTGCCGGCACGATCCGGAATATTATTTTCCCGCTAAGATTCGAAATTCCTTGAATGATTTAACTGAGAATTTTGCAAAGTTGGGCCGGATCCGATCGGAACATCCAAGCCAAGATGGTTCCGCTCGTCTTTTGGTCGAACTTCAAGATCGCCAAACGGTTGAGACTGTTGTTCTTCCCAGGCAAGGCGTGTGCGTTTCTACCCAAGTGGGATGTGCCGTTGGATGTGTTTTTTGCATGACGGGTCGGAGTGGTTTGATTCGCCAGCTGGGGAGTGCAGAGATCGTAGCGCAAGTAGTCCTTGCCCGGTCCAAACAATTGATAAGGAAAGTCGTTTTCATGGGCATGGGGGAACCCTCCCATAATCTGAGCAATGTCCTTGAAGCCATTGAACTTTTGGGCACAGAAGGAGCTGTCGCTCATAAACAGCTTGTGTTTTCTACCGTAGGTGACCGACGAGTTTTCGAGAGGCTCCCGCAAGGAATAGTGAAACCTGCTTTGGCGCTTTCTCTTCACACGACTCGACCGGAACTGAGGGCAAAGCTTTTGCCACGTGCACCACAGATTGAACCAGCTGAACTGGTGGAGCTAGCCGAAGAGTATGCTCAAGCGACTACATACCCTATTCAATATCAATGGACTTTGATTGAGGGCGTGAATGATGGGGAAGACGAAATTGAGGGGATAGTTAAACTTTTGAGCGGTAAGCGCGCAATTCTGAATTTAATACCTTACAACACAGTCGCAGATCTCAACTTTAAACGCCCCGGCTGGGATCGGGCTGCCGCCATGGCGCGGACTTTACACCGACGTCGTATTCTGACCAAACTACGGCGTTCGGCCGGTCAGGACGTAGAAGGAGGATGTGGTCAGCTTCGTGCGCGTGCGCTCAATTGATAAATATTAGTTACCTCCGTAGGTGAAGATCTCGGCGGAACTTCCAGCCTTCTCGCCCAGTCCTCCGACAATGAGTACAATTCCGGGTTCCAATTGAATGGCAGAATGATAGGCACGGGGATATATCATTGGGCGATTCAAGAAGGTAAAGTCCTCGGTGACTGGGTCAAATAGCTCGGCCTCTTTAATACAAGTACTACAAGACATTCCTGAAAAGTCTTCTTCAATCTGTGAGTGTCCACCTGTAACCAGTACCAAACCATTCGAAAGTAAAGTGGCCTGATGCCCCCCTCGATTCAGATTCATCAATAGTCGTGTAGGGCGGAATAGATTTGTAAGTGGATCAAAGATATCTGCAGAAGAGAGAGACCGTGTACCATCCAAGCCTCCCGTAATCAACACGGTTCCATTTTGAAGTAGAGTGGCCTGATGGGCTCCTCGTGGCTCACTCATTCGACTGGTAAAGAGGCTACTGACTTCATTCCGAACGGGATCAAAAAGGTCCGCCGTTCCAACACTGCCTTGGTCGGTGTAACCTCCAGTGATCAGAACTCGCCCGTCATTGAGGAGTGTTGCAGTATGCATAGCTCGGGCAACACTCAGTCCGGTGGATAGCTCCGAAAACCCCAATGTCTTGGGATCAAAGATCTCGACACTTTGAGAAGGGATCTGCAAAGTACTTTCGCGCCACCCCCCGGTTATCAGGACTCGTCCATCTTTTAAAAGAGTCGCGGTATGTCCGGCTTTAGATAGGCTCATTTCATTTGAAAGATTTAGAAACTGACCGGTCCGAGGGAGGTAAATTTCTCCATCGGGTCGCCCTGCGCCACCCAAAATCAGAATTCTGCCGTCTTGAAGTGAGGTAGCAGTGTGAAATCTTCTTCCCTTAATTCCTGGATTTAGGACACTATATTCGCCCGTGTTGTAATGGAATAACTCAGCGTATTTGTGAGCCGCGTCAAAGATACCTCCAAGAATGAGTGCGGTTTTTTCTCCATTGTTTTCCATTAAATTAGCGGTCAACCCGTAACGGTAGCTTCCAGTTCTTCTTTCTGAAAGCACAAATTGCCCGGAATTCCCAAAATCTGAAGTCAAGCAGGAGGGAATACTTGAATTTGGACACCTGACTTCTGGGCCGTTATTCCTTAAGTCAAGCCTATGCAGTTTTTGCAGAGAACTCAACGTGCTTGCATTTCGAATTCTATTTCCGGATAGAATGATGATCTCCAGACTAGGTATATTCTCCAAGCCCTCGACAGATTCAACTTGGTTACGAGCCAAGCTTAGAAATTTGAGATGGTGGAATCCACCGAAAAGGGGACTGCTTAAGGGTCCCACGTCTACAATATTGTTTCCATCTAAAATTATTTTTTCAAACTGTGTAAATTCAAGGAGGGGTCTTAAGTCCTGGACCCCGCTGTCTGTCAAATTCAACTCCTTTTGGTGAGCCAAGATTTGGGACGAAACAAAGCAAGAATCAATGACCTGTCCTGTTTCCATCGGTCTAAAAAGCTCTGGGTTCTTCTTCTTAGCCAGCTCAACACACGCATTAACGGTACCACGAATGGATTCACTTCCTTGCGGGCTCAAACCTTCGTCGCAAAACTGGGCAAAGCTTTCGTTATCAATGACCAAGTCTTTAGGAGAAATAGAATAAAGTCCTTCCGGGTAAGAGGGGTCAAGAGCAGTGACATCCTTTACGCACTGGAGTGATGGCGAATCATAGCATTCCTGGGCTAAATCCAAGATTCTCATTTTGTCATCTTGCAGATGTGCCTGGATAGATTTTAATACTTGGGTTTGACGTTCACTGAGGCGGCGTGTGGGGCTGCTTAAATAGCGATCTACCAGGGTGGAGTTTTTATAAAAAACAGTTAAATCTCGATCGAGGGTACGTCTTGCTTGCTTGACCTCGGTGCCTACTTGTGGAGCATTCAGGAGGAATATTCCTGCGTCCGCATAGGGCTTAGTAATATACTTCATCACTGCGGGACCACCCGGTTTAGAGGGATCGAGTTGAGAGTCGCTCAACTGTTTAGGAAAGACCTGAGTAGCATAGGTCAGGGCGGCGCTTAGGACTGATGAACACTGGTCAAAAGCTCCAAGCGAACATTTAACAAAAGTTTCCGTATTTCCAAAAATCTGAGAAAGTTGCTCTACATTGCCGCCAATCTGCAATGCAGAAACGGTGACTTGAGTTCTTTTACTGAATGAGTTCATGGCGTTCTTTATGGAACCGGAGACCCCGAATAGGGGGCCTTCGATGCTAAAGTTCGCTTCAAACGCCTTTTTGTCGGCCTTTGATGCAAAGTCGATTCGAATGGAAAAGAATATTTTGGCGCCCAATCGAATTTGGTCCACGTACTCGTCGCCACAGGCAGAAATCCAGCGCTCGTCGTTTGAAGGCCCTCGCATTCTAGCTCCGATTTCCGTAAGCTTGGGTTCTTTTAGAATAATATTTTTAAATTGATAATCGCCGCTGTAATTTGCTGATATCGAAAATTCATCCGACTGAGCAGCGGACTGAAATTTGGCGGCTGCACTCGCAGAAATCACTCCAAATCTTGCACGCCCAGCCGCTTCAAAGCCAAGTTCACTTGCCAGCTGAGCTTCGCTGATGGCTTGACTGAAACTGATATTGGATTGATTGATTCCACTTTCGACAGTTTCTCCGCCTAGACAATTTCCTTGAAAACTCTGTTTGTCCGATGCGTACCCCGTTCCTATAAGAGCTTGCGATTCCGTAGCAGGGGGATTGATTTCTCCAGACCAACACGGTTGAACAGAATGCACTAGGGCAAAACCAAAGCTGAACCCGATTCCTAGTAGCTTCTTCATATTGATTCACCTAAAACCTTTTCTTTAAGACCATACATATCGAGTGCGTAGAGATAGAGTTTCTCATCTCGCGTTCCTGATGCGCCTTCTAGGATCTTTTTCGCAGCGCTTGGCTCTGCTTCGGCCAAGATTCCGAATAATTCAATTCGGTCTCCACCAAGTGATCCCTTTTGTTCTCCTGGGATTTCAAGTTCACTGACCCGAATTTCGAGCAAGTTTTTCAGATGAGATAGGACCTGATTTCTCTTTGGATTGTCCTGCCAATCTATGGCTTGTTCCATAAAGTCTATTGCACTTTTTCTAAGCTCCTGATTTTTTTCACTGAAAGGTTGTTGATTTGAATCAGCTAGAATTTGCTGACTTTTTTGAATCAAGAATGGATCTTCTAGTAATTTATGAAATTCTGATTCTTGATCGGCGCCTTTGAGAACAATTGAATTGAGATTGCTGAATTGCTTCAATTCAGTTTGAAATTTTTCACTGTTTTCGGCGAGGAGGGGGATAACTTTCCCTTTAACTAGAGGTTGAATAACTTGTCCTTGCCCCATAGGGGAGGGCTCTCTAGCAGAGGAAGTGGCTTTTAATTGAATGCGCCTATTTTGAAGGGGAGAGAACGATACCGTCCTAAGAACTAATACTATCAATACTAATATAGCAACCGGAACTGTTTTTTTCCAATTCAAGTTCATACTCCCCCCTTCAAAATACAAGTTAAGCCTACCGTTAGATTCGAATCTTAATTCAAGTTCAGGATTCTTTTTGCGACTACTGATCTGAGAAGATCACGATTCAAATCCTTTACAAACTCGTTTTGATAACGAACTGAGCCATTAAGGAAGCCCTGCGCGACTATGATATTTTCTTTCAGGTCATTGCTAGCTACCGACAAGTTGTAGACTTTTCCAAAGTAGTCTCCCGACTTGATCTCTATGATTGGGTCGAGTTGACCATCTTCTCGAACCAGGGAATTCCCTACTTTAAGTGTATTGGCAGCAACTACCTTTCCTTCTTCATTTACCAAAGGATGATTCAATGTGACTCGAATCTCACTCCCGCTTACTGTTTTGATTTCTAAGATGGTTTGATGTGCGTCGACGATATCAGTAATAAAGGATGCAATTTCCGAGTTTTGAAAGGCCAGCGAACTTGGCTGCGAACTTCCTGAATTGAACGAACTTTGAGCAGTAAGTGTTTTGACTCCTTTTTTATTGGCACTCATTCCGTCCGCAACACCTTGATACCCATCTGAAAACAAGACCATTTGTTCGGGTGTGTAGCAGCCTGCGGCGCACATATAAGCTACTTCGTAGTCCTTGGGGCGGTAGCAAGCTCCTCCCGCTTTCGCTTCAGCAGGCTGAGCAGCAGGTGGAGCAAACCATTTCAACGGGTTAGTATAAGTGTTTTTATTTTCGTCAAATACTCCATAGGTCGGGTAGCCTTTGGTGATTGTACCAGCTCTGTCGAATATACCGTTAATAAAGGCTTCTTTTATATCGTTCACGACATGACGCTCGGTTTCGCATTTGAGGGCCCAGGCATATCTGGCTTTTACGCCTTCTCCTTGATCTAGAGAATCTCCCCAGCCTTCACAGCGTCTGTCATAAATGGGCGCTGCCTGCAGAAAATTTGGTGCTAATAGCGAAAGTCCCAGCGTGACAAAAAGATAACTATTTCTTTGATTCATTCTTCCCCCTTTTGAGTCAAATTGTGATTCATGCTAAAAAACAGTAGGTCTACATGAGTATTAAATAATTCCTCTCTTTCTAAAGAAATCGATTTTGTCTTGATAGTTCCAATCAGATCTAGCTTTGAATACTTCGGTTATGACTGTCTCCGCATTTTGTTTAGGGTCATTGGCCCATTCCCTGCAGATTGCGGAACTCACTTCTTCGTTTAGGCTCCCGCCGGATAGAACGTTTAATGGAAAGTAGATATTCACATCCACTCCAGTCAATAAACATGTTTTCACTTGAGATAGACTGAGCTGAGGAAAATCAAAGGTGAGACGAGCAACGGCCCCTGCCACTCTTGGTGCGGCATATGAGGTGGCACGACTTTGAGGGTCTAGATTATCTGCTCCATCGGCGGCGAGATGCACGAATGTACTAGAATAGTTACTAAAATAATCTAAGTGGTTCCTGTTGCCTGAACCTACGACAATGAGGTTTTCCATCTTTTTCAAATCGCCCAAATTTGCAGGGCAAAGATCAATTGCTGGATCGTTCAGGTTAGCCCCGTCATTTCCGGCGGCCACTATCCATAAAAGTCTGCCCTTCGTTTTGGTAATGGCTTGGGCTATTCCAGACGTTTTACAGGCAGTGCGGTCCAGCTCACTTAGGGTTGACATTGAAACAACGCGAATTTTTGGTTCAGCTATTACATTTTGCAGCCACTTGGTTGGCTTTTCTAAACATTCATTTCCACCAATGGGAATAATTCCGAAGTTACTTCTTGCGGGTGTGGTGAGGTTCGATGCTACTGTAAACGCATGGTGTTCCAGGTCACCTTCTGTATCGACTGCGCCATATTCGTTTCTGCTTTCAATTCCTGAAAAGTAGAGCGGAGTCAATGGAGTTGTCTCCTTGGGTAAAGAGACCCAGCCCAAAAGACCTTTCAGAAGTGCTTCGCCTGCGTCCATTGACCCAGAGATTGTACGAGGAGTTGAACTCGGCCTCAAAAATCGGTCCTGGCCAATGCTATTGATAGGAGTCTCAGAAAATCCGTATTCGCATAGCACGGTATTGGGTAGATAAGTATCGGCCGCTAGGGGAGTGAAACCGTCCCGCAGCCTAGATAAATTTTTGATATTGAAAGGTCGTTCTAACCGAATCGGTTCTTGAAAGACTTCTCCGTCTGAATTAAAAACTTGCGTAGTCGTAGCAACTTCTCCGGTAGGTGTACTTTCTGTTTGAAAAAGATAAATAAAGGAAAGCTTCCCGGTCGGAGTGTACCAGAGCATTGTGCTGGCTTGGTTCATCGCAGGGCTCTGGTAGAGTGTCAGGGTATTCGCCACAACATTGCCGCCATGGTAGGTTCTGCGAAATCGAGCATAGATCGGATCTTTTCCGTTCCCGCCGCTTTGATAGGTCCCTTCTACGACGCAGCTTTTTAAACAGTGATTTGCGTTATTGCTGAGCACCATGAATTGATCTGTTGAAAGTCCCCGAATGGCTTGAACGGTTGACGTGATTTGTTTCCATCGGAGCGGCGAGATCTGTGAGCCGTGAGCTTTCTCCGAAAGAGGCTCAATCCATTCTTTATTATTAGATTGGTAATCCTGTCGGTTACGGATAGCTTTAGGTAGATAGAATACAATTTGTCGAATGTTTTTTCCTGTTCTTGGAACAAGACCACTGTTTTGGCTCGCTAAAAGGTTGTCAATTCTGACGGCTCTCTGAGCCCGCTTAGTGAGTTGAGATGACTGTCCGCTAAATAGAATAATATCCACGGAATTCGGCGTCGATGGTATGTTAGGATCAAAGTCCGCGAAAAGTTTCTCTAGGGTCAACTCTGTGTCTTCACCCTCTATGTCGATCGAGGTTGAAGAGGATCTCTCAGTTAACTGAATTAAAAGGGTTTTCACTGGATTTTGTGTATCCTTTTGGTACTCCAATTGGAGACAATTTTCGGACCAGCCATTGAAAGTCTGCTGTGAAGGGCACTCGCAGTTGAGCTTAGTCTCGTTGAACTTTCCTCCCGCCTTGAGGCAAGTTGTTCTATAGCTGGCAAAGGCCTCCCCGAGGCTGATGTATGTCTGGTCAGTTAGGCCGGTGAGGTCCACAGTTGAAATATTGGGAGGCAACTTCTCAAAGTGAGACTGATCAGAGTTAGAACTGACAGGGAGGATGGGGCTAACTCCTGGGACGACGGTATTTTGAGTTCCAGCAGGACTATCACAAGAAGTGAGGACTATAGCCAACACTAAGCCCAAGAATCTCTGCATATCCCTCCCCAGACGCTTGTAAAAAAGCGAACCCGGCCGCAACTTGAGCAGGGTTTGGAGCGAGAGTCAAGAATTAGTTTCGATAAATTTTTAGGGGAGAAGTCTACTCGTCATTCTGGTTCAATTTTTTCAAAAAAATCACTCCATCGCGATACCAAGTTAAAGCGGTACCTAGAAAGTTACCTAAGACACTATAAGATTTCTTGGCTTCTTCATCATCCTCATCCATTTCAATTTCTTCGTTATCGCTTTGGGAGTCTGTATCTTTATATATATTTTTCGACTTTTGATCGACATTGGTCGGAAGAGCAGCAGCAGGGTCTACCGAGTTTTCGATTCCCTTCATGAATTCTTCGGAATTAATCCGCGTATTTGGATTGGGATCGAGCGCTGCCGCTAGCAATAAATTGATGGCCTGATTTTTCGATATCTGGCTAGGATTTCTCAGGAAGCGCAGCAAGTCTTGAAGACCCTGTTTACGACATTCAACAAACCACTTATGGCCGTTTTCAACATTGCATGTAAGCCATGGTGCATTTTCATTATGAATGATCCCGTAAGTAATAGTTGCTAGCGCAAAAACGTCTTCTTTGCAGATGTTCTTGCCTTTTTCATTACTTACAAGCGGTGCGTTTTCTAGAAGTTCGGGCGCTGAGTAGAAGGGATCTAGCTTATTCAGTGGATGAGTGTTTTCAGTGGTAACCGTAGATCCAGGTTCGTAAGCATTTTCAAATCCCGATAAGGCCATGTCTTTCAGAGTTGTCCCGCCCTCTCCTCTATTAATTAATATATTCTTGGGATCTAAATCTCCTACACAAATGCCCTGAGTGTGGAGTTCGTAGAGTGTGCGGGCAAGTCTCTTTATAGTTTCTCTCCTAAATTCTTTCGGAATTTTTGCTTCAGATTTTCTATTCAAAGTTTTAAGCAAATTCGATTCATAGCGCGGTAGGTATAGGTCTTTGCCAATATGAAGGGGCTTTACTATTCCGGTGATGTTATTTACTGAATTGCTTTCTTGAATCTTTTTAAGTATTCGTTGATTTCTTCTAAAAGAGCTATAGGCCGATTCTCCTGAATCTTTCTTCATTACTTGACGAATAGTGGGAGTCCAATCCGGAAGTCGAGCAACCTCGTACTCAGTTTTGGCATCGTCCTCTGCGATAGAGGAAGAATTAAAATCCAGGTAAATAACGCCATTTTCGTCTTTGTTCTGTTTAACGGTTTTTAAAATTCCATTGGTGTCGGTAATTTCAAGATCGTCGACGATTTCCCATTCAGAATCACCTGTCGTAGTAGCGGCCTGGCCAGAGTCCTGAGTGATGGCTAAGACCGTGGCTTGAGCTGAAGGCTCCTTTTCCGAGTTTAATTTCCTGAGTAGTTCAAAAAACTGAATCATGGAAGTGGAAGGAATTTCTACACCGAGAAGCTTATCCATATGCTTGGCCGCGCCTAGTAACCAATCTCTGGTTTCGGGAGTAATGAAGGCAAGTTGATTTTGAACCGCAAGACTCTCCGGAATGAGTTTTAAAAGCTCAGAATATTTAGCGGGGTAATCTTTGTTGTTCTGGGCGACCTTCGCTATCTCGTTCTCAATTTTCACACAATCAACTGGGATTCCGAAGGCGGTTCCCGTCATCCCTAAAACGCTGTACATGGTCAAAGCAATTAAAAATGTCTTGAGCAAACGAATTCTGGAGTAAATGATTTCAAAGCTTTGACCACACTTCATGACTTCCTCCCACTCAACGAATGAATCTTCAGAGGAGGCTTTTAATGAGTTTGGCGCGCTTTGTCAATTATCAAAAGCACACTTTATTGCGTCCGCCCGACTTAGCAGCATACAGCGCCTTGTCGGCAGCCTTAATCAACGTCTGTGCAGATTCAATATCTGCTCTAAGTTCGGACACCCCCAGGCTGGTGGTGATCGGGAGTCTCTTTCCTTCATAGATAAAAGCATGCGCCTCTACTGCAGCACGAATTCTCTCGGCAAGTTCTATTGCGGCCTTGGCACTCGTGTTGGCTAGTAGGACAACGAATTCTTCGCCGCCGTATCTTGCGAAGATATCTTTGGGTCGAAGGTGGCTGGTTTTGATCATGCTTGTGAATTCTTTTAAAACATAATCTCCAGCATCATGACCATAGGTGTCGTTCACTTTCTTAAAGTGATCTAAATCAAAAAAGATCAGACTAAAATCTGTGTGAAGGGCTTTCGCACGTTTAAACTCTGCTTCGAGCGCCTCCAAAAGGTAACCTTTGTTATAGATTCGAGTCATCGAATCTGTGTAAGCTGCCGAACCCATATTCCCGTAGAACAGGATCTCAAGTTCGCCCTTCGGCAGAAATTTGAAGATGGTGTTTCCAAGTTTCACCATATCTTCTTTGGCTAGAATCGCTGAGTCGCCCGGATTGATTTTCTTATCGTTTATGAACGAGCCATTGGAGGAGTTCAAGTCTGTGAAGCGGACTTTGTCCCCTTCTTTGCTGACTTTTGCATGCTTCCTCGAAATTCCTTGATCGGCGACGCTAATATCAGCAGTAGGGTCGCGACCGATGGTCATTTCTCCCTGTGTTAAGAAGAATCGATGACCTTGGGGAGTACCACGGATAATAATCAAACAAGCTTCTTGTTCCTTGGCCTTCTGGAGTTCGGCATTCAACGTGTTTTGATCGGCTTGAAGGACGGTTGTTTTTTCCGTTCCATCATTTCCGGTACCTCCGGAATTCGAATTACCTTCCATAGTACTTACAAGAGTAAAATGAGATCCTTTCCAGCGTCAAGAGAAGGAACTAGTTTTTTCTTAGACGCGCAACAGCAGAATTTTCGTCCACTTCTTTTTCGCGCGATTCTTGACTCAATGCTTGTTTGATATAAATCTTCCCTTCTTCGACGCCGGGTTGATCAAAGGGATTAATGTCCCAAAGAGTACCTGTATAAGCAGTCAACACGGAAAAAGTGAAGTAAAGCGCGCCCAAGGATTTTTCGTCGAGTCGGTCCAGAAGTATGGAAAAATGAGGACGATTTTGCCTTGTCAATACAGTCGCCGTTGCTCGGTATTCAATTGCTAATAGTTCGTGAAGCGTGTGATTTTCCAAAATTCGAAAAGCGGGATAGATCTTACGATCTGCCATGATAGGAGCTTTCGGAATCTTGATCTCATCATCGACTTTGTCCACAGTTATGAAAAAAGTCACTTTGTCATCGGGACCATCTTTCAATAGTTGAAGAATGCTGTGTTGATCGGTGGCGCCTAATGCAGCAAGAGGTGTAAATCCCTTACCCTCTTTTCCTAGGCTCTCACTCCAAAGCTGGACAAACCAGTTTCCAAACTTTCGAAGCCTTGAGCTGTAAGGCATGCAAACGTGAATCAGCTTCTTCGGATAATGTTGAGTTAAGTGATGGGCTAATATGAATATTGGAT
>Ga0206829_10354_pt1 | contig 13507 bp, 8 predicted proteins | sample Alteio_BWOrgCont_75_FD_152862 | JGI IMG/M metagenome (GOLD analysis project Ga0206829, IMG submission 152862) | Enriched cells from forest soil in Barre Woods Harvard Forest LTER site, Petersham, Massachusetts, United States -... | ecosystem: Environmental > Terrestrial > Soil > Temperate forest >... | reverse complement strand
AAGCGTTTTTAATCGGGCTATTCAGGCCCGCCGCCAACCCGGCTCCGCTTTTAAACCGATTATTTATACCGCGGCAATTGAGAACGGCTACACCATGGCGGACGTATTTTTAGATTCTCCCGTGGTTTATCCCGATCCTATTACCGGTAAACCCTGGAGACCTTTAAACTTTTCGGACAAGTTCCGCGGCCCTACTACTTTGCACACGGCCTTGATGTATTCCATTAATGTCGTGACGATCAAACTACTGGAAAAACTCGGCATTCAACCCGTCGTCAGCGTGGCCCGCCGATTAGGAATTACCAGTCCTATTAAACCCAATCTATCCCTAGGCCTAGGTACTTCTGAAGTGTCCTTGCAGGAAATGGTTCAGGCTTTTTCCGTTTTTCCAAACCAGGGCGTTCGGGTGGAACCTTTCGCGATCCTGACGGTTAAAGATGGTTCAGGTCACGTCTTGGAAAACAATACTCCCGTGGCTGAAAGTGTTTTGGATCCCATGGTGGCTTATAGTATGGTTCATACCATGAAAGACGTTATTGATAACGGTACAGGCCGCATCATCCGCCGGCTGGGATTTACCTATCCTGCCGCTGGGAAAACTGGAACCACCAACGATAACGTAGACGCATGGTTTATCGGCTTTACTCCTGATCTAACCTGCGGTGTTTGGGTGGGTTATGACGAGCGGCAAAGCCTGGGTAAAAAGCAAACAGGCGGTGAAACCGCCGCGCCCATCTGGGCTGAATTTATGAAAGCCGCCACCGAAGGAACATCTCCTAAAGATTTTGAGCCGCCTAAAAATGCCGACACCGAATTAGTCGAAAAAAAGATTTGTTTAACCAGCGGCCTTTTGGCAGGACCTTATTGTTTTGACATTCGAGACGAGGTTTTCAAGAAAGAAACCGCGCCCACCAAATATTGCAATATCCATACCGGTAATGGAGCTAGTATGCCTGAAGCGGATAACTCTAGCGGTGTATCCACCAGCGCTCCAGCGAATGGTGATATTTTAGAAATGGATTCTCAACCAGTGATAAAAGCCGAGCCTGTCGCTTCCGTAACACCGGACGCTTCTACGACCGTGGAAATCACTCCCACTGTGGTCATTGAAAAGAAAGCTGGCGGCGAATCCGCTTACCCCGATGAAGGCTTCTAGATTCTCACTCAATAATTAAATAGTTTTTACGGATATCGTCTTCAGGCAAGGCGTTGTAATGCCACCATTCATGGGGTAACTGTAAAAAACCGCTGTTTATCATGCACCCGCGTAAAATCAGGCGGTTTTCAACCTGCCTATTTGATAACTTTCCCGCCTCTAAAAAAATCTCTTCAAACCGGGGCTCAGAAATCTCTCTAAAATCATCAAACCCCGCGCCCATGTCAACCGCTTCCCCATTTGCATCCAACAAACCTAAATCGAGAGCCATTCCAAAATTATGAGGCGATCCCTGTTCAGGATTAGCAATGTATTTTTCTTGCGGGGTATTTTTAACCTTTGCCCACATTTTCCATTGAACCGCCCTGGGACGAAGAGCGTCAAAAATGACGAAAGACCAAGTCGGCTGTTTCTTTTTCAAAAAACCTATCGCTCGCTCAAATTTAACCGCCGCATCCTTATGCAAAAAAGCTTTTTTAAAATCTCCATAAAGATCTTCGCCCATAAAGTTATCAAACGAAGCATATTTGAGATTGATTTTGACATTGGAAAAAATCGAGAGATCAACGTAATCCGAAAGGTTAGGAAACATGCAAAAGATTCTAATTCTTGACGGGGGAATTAATTTTTAGGGACCGCAAAATCCAAACCTGAATCCATAGGGGGAGCCTGCATACCATCCACATCCGGAGGTGGAGAGGCCGGCTTAGCGCTTTGATCACTGGATGGAGCCTGCGGCGCAGGCGCAGTATTGGCATTCGGCATCGGCAGTTGGGTTGTCAGGTTGGAGTTGTCGCCAAAATCAGGCGGAGGCGGCGCGGTATTAGGCGCGATAGGCACCAAGGAACCTGGTGCGGCGTTTGAAACCACCGGCGTGGGAGTGGGAGTTGAAATTAAAATAACTGGAGTGCTGGTGGCTGTTGCTATCGCCATGGGAGTGCTTGTAGGCGTATCGCTTGGCACAGAACTAGCCGCTGGCGATGTCAAATCCGAATCTAAATCAGGTAATGCCACTGTCGGAATTGCTGTCGGAGTTGAATTAGCAGCGTTGGTAACAGCCGCTTGGGCAGTTGCCACAATTGAAGCCAGATCACCCGATGTCCCCTGCGGTGTCGGCATTTCTTGCGTCGAGGACGTCGCTGGCACACTGGAAGTCAAATCCGCAGGAGGCGGAAGAAGCTCCATACCCGTGTCTTGTGGCACAGGCGTATCCGTCGGAGCCGGAGCTGGCGTGTTGGGCATAGGAGTCGGCGCTGAGGTCGCCACACTTGCGGCCAAGTCACCCAAAGCAGGCGGCTCAGGAGTATTTGAATCTGAAGAAGGCGGCATTGGTATATCCGCTCCAAAATCATCAGAACTTGTCGAAGCACTAGAAGCAGAAGCCACTGGGGGAGCAGCCTCGGTTGAAGGCGCAGGGGGCACTATTAAATCGGAAGCTGGCGCCATAGCCGGTACAACAACAGGAGTAAAAGTATTCGTGGGAGTGGCTACAGCTATAGCTGTTATCGATCGATTGTTCGTTTCGATCGTAGAGATGTCGGATTGGTGTTGTTTCTTTCTAAACTCTTTAAGAGCTTCCTTAGCGGCCTTTTCTTCGCGCAAGTCTTCTTTTTCAGCTTGGTCCGACATGGCTTTGGTAATGACAGGTAATTGGCTGCGTAAATAAGCACGAAGAATATCTTTAATGTCTCTCATGGGGCTGAGGCCAACGGTTCCTTTGATCTTATCCTTAACCGTTTGGGGATTCATAGCTCCCCAATAATTACCGCCCAATTTGGCTTTTGATCCAGTATTTACCACTTCTGAATCGTTATCATGAACACTATTATTTAAAAAAGTCAGTTTGGAAAAGTTCTTTAAATAAAGACCGTAAGTATTTTGAACCAAAGTATTAAATTGCATGTCAGCCGCAACTGCTCCATCCAAAACCACACCCGTCGCATTGCCGTAAAATTTATTGTTTTTTAAATGCGCCGTGGTATTTCCCTTTAAATAAAGCCCTGATCCCTTTGTGACTTCGCAACCATCCATGCGTATAGTTGCGTCTTGGGTCAAAAACACGCCGCTTAACACTTTTGCGTTGCTCAACTGGGCTTCGCCACCATCAATAAAAAGTGCGCTCTGTAATCCAGCGTCCGTCATGTTAAAAACCGCCGGGGCGGCGGCTGAACCTTCAACTATTAATTGACCGGTGATATGAAGAGTTGCGGGACCTTGAAAAACCACCTGAACGCCGGGACCTATTTTGAGTGTCACGCCAGGAGGCACTAAAACACGGCTTTGAACGATATAAGGACTGCCGCTCTGATTCCATTGAGTATTTTCGCTCAATGAAGCTCCCACGTTGGTAGACGCAAAAAGCCTAGGAGGAACCAAAAGAGTGATAAAAAGAAGGAAAATAAATGAAATACGCTTCATAAAAGGTTAGTGGCCTCGAATAAGGTATTTAGAAGCTAAAAAAACAACACCCATGTAAAACTATTGAAAAAGCTCGGTTACTATAACACAAATCGTTATCACTCAAACCACAAACGACCATTCAACAATAAATAAAACCCTATCAAATTAAGTAAATTTGACAAAAAGAAAGGGGTGGCTTACACCACCCCTTTTTAACCCATTTTACTTGGACGAATATTCTTTACCTTTTCCTGAATGCTTCAAAGCGGCTTGAGCAGCAGCCAAACGAGCGATAGGCACCCGGTAAGGGGAACAGGAAACATAATTCAGGCCGACTAAATGACAGAATTCCACCGAATTAGCGTCCCCACCATGTTCTCCACAGATACCCACCTTGAGCTTCGGCTTTACCGAACGACCCTTTTCAACACCCATACGGACTAATTGCCCAACCCCGTTGCGGTCCAGAACCTGAAAAGGGTCTTTTTCGTAAATTCCATTGTCTTGATAGTAACGAATAATCTTCGCAGTATCATCTCTGGAGAACCCGAAGGTTGTTTGGGTTAAATCGTTGGTTCCAAAGCTAAAGAAGTCGGCTTCTTCGGCGATCTTATCAGCCGTCACTGCTGCACGGGGCAATTCGATCATGGTTCCAATCGTATACTCCAGCTTCACCCCGTATTTTTTAATCGTTTCTTCAGCTTTCTTGATCACGATGGCCTTTTGGTTTTTCAATTCTGCCACATCGCCGACCAACGGAATCATGATTTCAGGAACAATCTTCTTTCCTTGTTTTGCCAATTCACAAGCGGCACTGATAACAGCTTCCGTTTGCATTTCGGTGATTTCAGGATAGGTGATTCCCAAACGGCAGCCGCGATGGCCGAGCATCGGGTTGAATTCATGAAGTTCTTCAACACGGTGCAAAAGTTTCTTGGCCTTTTGCAAATCGGTTCCCTCTTCTTTAACCAACAGCAATGCTTTCTTAATCGTTTCGTTAGAGGTTGTTGTTTTACCCGAAGCTTCCATACGGGCAACCTCAACCATTAATTCTTCCCGTTTGGGAAGAAATTCATGTAACGGCGGATCTAAGAAACGAACTGTAACCGGAAATCCAGCCATAGCTTCAAACAAGCCCATGAAATCAGCCTTTTGCATCGGTAAAAGTTTTTTCAAAGCTTCACGACGAGAAGCTTCATCCGTAGCCAAAATCATGGCCTGCATGTGTGGCAACCGGTCTTCATCAAAAAACATATGTTCAGTACGGCATAAGCCGATACCTTCTGCGCCAAAAGCGCGAGCCACCTTCGCGTCCCGCGGTACATCCGCATTAGCACGCACCTTCAAAGTGCGGACTGCGTCAGCCCAACTCATCAAAGTTGCGAAGTCGCCAGAAAGTTCAGCTTCTTGAGTCGGCACTTTACCGTGAATAACCTCACCGGTCGAACCGTTCAAAGAAATCCAATCACCCTCTTTAATAGAAACGCTTCCAACTGAAAAATTCTTGCCGTGTTCGTTGACCTTGATCGATTCGCAACCAGCCACGCAGGTTTTACCCATTCCGCGAGCCACAACAGCCGCGTGTGATGTCATTCCTCCACGGGCAGTTAAGATACCTTCCGCCGCATCCATACCGTGAATATCATCGGGCGATGTTTCTAAGCGAACCAGAATAACTTTCTTACCTTCCGCTTTCCAAATAACCGCTTCTTCAGCGGTAAAAACCGCCTGGCCTGTTGCCGCACCAGGAGATGCGGGTAAACCCTTGGTAATTACGTCTTTTTTGGCTTTTGGATCAAAGACTGGGTGAAGTAATTGATCAAGCTGAATCGGTTCCACTCGGGCCAAAGCTTCCGGCTTAGTAATGAGCTTTTCAGCCACCATGTCGACGGCGATCTTCACCGCGGCAGCGGCTGTGCGCTTACCCGAACGGGTTTGGAGCATGAACAACTTGCCCTTTTCAATCGTAAACTCGAAATCTTGAATGTCACGATAATGCTTTTCCAGCTTCTTAGTGGTGTCATAAAGCTGCTTAAACACCTTGGGCATATCTTTTTCGAGGTGCAAGATCGGCTGAGGAGTACGAATACCCGCCACCACATCTTCTCCCTGAGCGTTCAACAAATACTCACCGTAGAACTTCTTTTCCCCGGTGGCTGGATTGCGGGTAAAACCAACACCCGTTCCAGAATCTTCGCCCATGTTGCCAAACACCATGGACTGCACATTAACAGCTGTGCCGATATTATGAGGAATGTCATTTTGCTTGCGATAGAAGTTGGCCCGATCGTTCATCCAGGAACGGAAAACGGCGTCGCGGGAACCGCGCAATTGAGCCAAAACATCTTGAGGAAACTCTTTACCCGTCTTTTCTTTAATGAGTTTCTTAAACTTCTCGACCAATTCCTTAAGATCGCTGGCGGACAAATCAGTATCCAGTTTTACGCCCTTCTCTTCTTTTACGTGATCGAGCACGCGTTCAAATACTTCTTTACCCATTTCCATCACCACATTGCCGTACATTTGCACAAAACGGCGATAGCTGTCATAAGCAAAACGCTCGTTATTAGTAGAGGCGATTAAACCCTTAACTGTCTGGTCGTTCAACCCTAAATTGAGAATGGTATCCATCATGCCCGGCATTGAAAATTTAGCTCCCGATCGCACTGAAACTAAAAGTGGATTGTGACTATCGCCAAATTTCTTCCCCAAGGCTTTTTCCAACTTAGCCAAATGCTGCTGCATTTCCTTATCAATGGCTTCGGGTGTCTTTTTGTTATGTTCGTAATAGAGACGGCAGACTTCAGTAACGATGGTAAATCCAGGCGGGACAGGCACCCCGGAATTGGTCATTTCAGCCAATCCAGCTCCTTTTCCACCTAATACATCCTTCATTGTCCCATGGCCTTCAGCCTTTCCGTTTCCAAAGAAGTACACAAACTTCTTGGTGGCGCTTTTGGCAGAAGATTTCTTAGCGGTTTTCGGCATGACTCATCCTCCTCGATAATAAAAACATGAAATTCAAGCAGACAAATAAGACTGGTTTTGGAAAGGGGCATATTGTAACAAACATCGTTTTGATTTCAACGAAAGCCCGCATGTTTCAGGGCACAAAAACATAGTGTTTTAGCGAGAATTTAAAGAAAGAAAGCTTAAGCCTGGGAAGAAGTCTCGGCACCATAGACCAGCTTACGAAAATCACCTACTAACAAGAAGAGATCACCCGCCTGTTTAAGCAAAGCTAAACGATTGGCTCGAATCTTAGCGTTTTTATCCATCACCATAACCTTTGCAAAGAAAGCATGAACCGGTTCAACCAGGGTTTCTAAATGGCCCACCACATCTTGATAGTAATCGGCAGTTCCTGCTTCTTGATCATCGATGAGTTTTTTAACGAATTTAATTTTTTCGAAGAGTTCTTTTTCTTCAGACATTTTCAATAGCGTCTTTGAAACCTTATCAGAAAATTTCTTTTCGGGCAAAATGCGAAGCACACGACCAGCGGCTGTAACTAATTTTTGAAAGTCTTGATCGGCCTTGTTTTTTTGAATGGTTTCGGCTTTGGATACCATTTCAATTAATGTTGGAGCATCAGTGGCAACAGCCGCATTAATCACGTCGTAAGATAAATCACGGGCTTCCAAAACTGTTTGTAAACGGCCTTTTAGGAACTCAACAATTTCTTTACTTTCGTTGGGTTTGGTTTTACCCGCATAAGCTTTTTGGGTTAGTTGAACCAACTCCTCTAATGAAATGGCATAACGATTCTCGAGAATAATTTGAAGAATCCCTAAAGCTTGGCGTCTTAACGCAAAAGGATCCTGCGAACCGGTCGGAATAATGCGGGCTTTAAAACAACCCACAATGGTGTCCATCTTATCGGCCAAACTCAAGATAGAAGATTCCTTTGTATCCGGCAGTTTGTCGCCAGAAAATCGCGGATAATAGTGTTTTTGAATGGCCGCGCCAGCTTCGGACTTGCCTTGTTGAATAGCGTAAAAACCGCCCATATAACCTTGAAGGCTGTTGAATTCTTTTTCGCGGATTATGTTGGTGGCCAAATCAGCCTTACATAAAAGACCAGCCGTTTGAACGATCTTTATGGTTTCTTTCGAGGCTTTGAAATTTTCAGCGATCTTCCCAGCTAACTTTGAAAGACGTTCGGACTTGTCCGCCATCGTTCCCATACCTTCGAGCCAGGTGATGCCAGAAAGTTTTTCCGCCCAACCTTCCAAAGAAATCTTTAAGTCTTCTTGTACAAAAAATTTAGCGTCTTCTAATCGCGCTTTTAAAACCGCTTCATTAGAACGGATAACCACTTGTTTGTCTTTGGGTGTGCCGTTAACGACACCGATGAAATAAGGCAGAAGAGTCCCTTGCTGGTCACGAACCGAAAAATATTTTTGATGTTCACGCATCGCAGTAACAATCACTTGATCGGGAAGTTCTAAATATTTCGGGTCAAAAGAACCCATAATAACATCGGGGAATTCCACCAAGTTGTTCACATCATCTAATAGTTCCGAATCAGGCGGCACCACAGCATCTTTTTCGGTAGCGGCTTGTTGTACTTTATTCCAAATCAAACTCCGTCGTTCAGCTGGATCCGCGACAACACCCGCACTTTTAAGAACTTCTAAATAGTCTCCTGCTTCCACCACGTCTAAAGCGCCTTGTTTTAATGAACGCAAACCATAAGTATCGCGGCTGCTGTAAAGACCCGCTATTTCAAAGGGAATAACCGACCGGGAAAACACTGAACAAACCCAGCGAATAGGCCGGGCAAAGAGAAAATCGCTATTACCCCAACGCTGTACTTTTGGAAACCGGAGCTTCTTTATCACTTCCGGAAAAACAGTCGCCATGATTTCAGAAGTTAGCCGCCCTCCGCCTTTTTTAATCGCCACGACAACTTCACCTTTGGGACTTTGCATACGCCGAAGCGAAGCCGCCGAAACACCTTGAGCCTTAGCAAATCCCTCTCCCGCGCGGGTCGGCAAGCCATGTTCGTCAAAAGCGATAGAAACTAGCGGTCCGGTTACTTCTTTCGAGGTGTCTTGCTGCATTTCAGGAAGACCCTTAAAAAAAAGCGTCAATCGGCGAGGTGTGTAATAGGTATAAAGATTCTGATAAGTAATTTTGTGTTCGCGCAAAGAAGCTTCGGCTGCCGCAACCATTTGATCCATAGCGGGACGTATATAAGAAGCTGGCAATTCTTCACAGCCGATTTCAAGAACGGCATCTTTTAAAATGGTCAGATTTTCCATTTAGGACCTCTTCATCAAAGGGAATCCCAATTCTTCCCTTTCTTTCACATAAGCCGTAGCAACCCCTCGAGCCATCGCTCGAACCCGAGCAATATAGTTAGTACGTTCAGCCACCGAAATAGCGCCGCGAGCATCTAATAAGTTAAAGGTATGAGAAGCCTTCATGACGTAGTCATAAGCAGGGGCAACTAATGCCAAAGCAAGAAGCCGTTTGGCTTCCCCTTCGTATTCTTTGAAGTGTCTTAAGAGCATCTTGGTATTAGCCTGTTCAAAGTTAAAAGCTGAAAACTGTTTTTCGCTTTGGAGAAATATGTCCCGATAAGTAATATTCTTACCGCCATAATGAAGATCCCAAACGCTATCCACACCTTGAATAACCGTCGCAATGCGTTCTAAACCAAAAGTAATTTCACCAGAGACGGGCTTAAGCTCTAAACCACCAGTCACTTGAAAGAAGGTAAATTGGGTAATTTCAATTCCATCCATCCAAACCTGCCAGCCTAATCCAGAAGCGCCCAGGGTGGGTGATTCCCAATCATCCTCTACAAAACGAATATCGTGCTCATCCTGCCGGATACCGATTTCCTCAAGACATCCCAGATAAAGCTCAATCATGTTTTCTGGTGAAGGCTTAAGAATAATTTGATATTGGTAATAGTGTTGCATGCGATTAGGATTTTCACCATATCGGCCGTCTTTAGGTCTGCGGCAAGGATCTACATAAGCAACATGATAGGGTTCGGGACCTAATACTCTAAAAAATGTGGCGGGATTAAATGTACCAGCGCCCTTTTCCAGGTCGTAAGGCTGTTGAATAACACAGCCCTGGCGGCTCCAGTATTGATTCAGGGTCATAATGAGTTCTTGAAACGAAAGCGCCATGGCGAAATCTCTCTTAAATGTGATGCGGCGTGCGAAAAGAGCTCTTGATGAAAAAATAGGGTATTTAGCATGAATTCGCAAGCTAAAAACGGCATTAAATAAGACGAAAATCGAGAGAGCGCTGGGAAAGTGTATAGCCAGAAGGTAAACTTCACTTCCAAAAATGACTTAAAAGAATTTTCAGCTTGTTCAACGCCAAATTGTTTTTTTCAGTGGTTATTTTGCTCACATTTATCGGGTCTCTTCAGTTCTGGGCTCAATCTATTGAGAACAACAATCTTGCACCCATCGAAACTAAAGCCGATCTTGGATTCATGGCCATTCTAGGTGGTGATATGCAATATCACTTGAATGGTCAAAAAATCGTTAACTATAAAGATTTTAAAAATCCAATTTATCCCTTACATGATCCCGAAACCTCTCAACTGATTCGAAAAGTAGAGGCCACCGATCTAGCTTCTTGGATAATTCTTACCGCAGGCATCACCGCAACTGCTGACATTGCCCTTTTTTATCAACCCGACATAGTCTTTCATTCAGACATTCCTAACCTTATTGTGACAAGAATTGTAACTGCTCAAATTGGTTTTGGAATTTATTTCATTGTTCTTAATGTTGCGGAAGGCCGTAAATATAATGCAGTACAGCGCTACAATCGCATACTTCAAAAACATCTCGAGCAAGGTTCATTAGAACTAAATCCCAAACTCTACGTTTGTTCCAATGGATTAGTTTTAGGCGGGCAGTTAAGCTTTTAATTAATTCGACTAATGAATTGTCCAAGCGAGAATAAAAAACTCAAACATCACTAGCCCAATCATTAAGAAAAAAAATGACACAATCCAATCCATGCCTTGCATCGGAGCGGCAGCCACAAAAGGCTTTTTCGTTGGCCAAACCCGCACAACATCATCGACGATAGGTTCAACGTGATTCGGCCAAGTAGGATAAAGACAAAAGACACCTTTATATTCAACATGATTTTGAATAACGGTTGATTTAAATAAACCAGTACCCTTACATCCAAACTGATATTTTCCAATGTGCACATGGGTTACGTTCGACACACTCATCATTTGAGCGTTTATGCCCGCCGCATTTGTAATAATGTCAACAAACGCATAACCAAGAAAAAGACAACTGATGGTTAAAAATAAAATTGAAAGAATAATGGCTAACACTTTATGAAAAATGATTCGAAAAAGGGACTTCCAAGAGAAATCAGCCAACTTGGCTCCAAATGACCATTTAGGCCAAGAAAAATGGGAAATCGACTTAAAACTGATTTTCATAATAACCCCAAAAGAACAGTATTAGACTTTCAAGAACACTCATTTTATCGGCAAAGCCAAAACTTCCCAGCCAAATACATCTTAATTAATTCTTCAAATCAGAGAAAATCTGAACTATTTAAACAACCAATAATTACAATTTGATATAAAAAAAGCGCGACACCTTGCGGAATCGCGCTTCGAGCTACTTTTAAATCTAGGTTCCCATTTCCCAAGACGACAAATAATGTTCCTGCTCTGCTGTTAAAGTATCGATTGGAATACCTAAAGCCTTTAGCTTTAAACGGGCAATTTCGTTATCAATATCGGCCGGAATGGAGTAAACCTTATTTTGAAGACTCTCGTGATTGTTCACCACATACTCCGCTCCCAACGCCTGATTAGCGAAACTCATATCCATCACGGAAGCAGGATGGCCTTCAGCAGCGGCCAAATTAATCAAACGACCCTCACCCAAGATAAATACCTTACGTCCATTTTTCGTTGTGTATTCTTGAACAAAATCCCGAATTAAACGGACTTTTTTAGATATTTTTTTCAAACCCACCAAATCTAATTCCACATTAAAGTGTCCGGAATTAGCCACTATTGCGCCGTCTTTCATCTTAGCGAAATGCTCTTTGCGAATAACATGAATATCCCCGGTTAAAGTCACAAATATATCGCCGACAGGAGCGGCCTTCGCGATCGGCATTACATCAAATCCGTCCATAACCGCTTCTAAAGCCTTCATAGGGTCAACTTCGCATACGATAACCCTGCCACCTAAACCCTTAGCTCTCATAGCCACACCGCGTCCACACCAGCCGTAACCAGAAACCACAACAACGGCACCCGCAACCAACACGTTGGTAGCCCGGATAATGCCGTCCATGGTGGATTGACCCGTACCATAACGGTTATCAAATAAATGTTTTGTCTTGGCGTCATTGACCGCTACTACTGGAAATTTCAAAACTCCATCATTTTCCATGGCGCGCAAACGAATAACACCCGTGGTTGTTTCTTCAGTAGAGCCGATAATTTCAGAAGCTTGAGAAGCTCGCGCCGAATGAAGTTCGGAAACCAAATCCGCTCCATCGTCCATTGTAATATTCGGACGGGCATCCAAAGCCGCATATAAATGTTTGTAATAAGTCTTGCGATCTTCCCCTTTAATTGAAAAGGTTGGAATGCCGTAAACCTTGACTAACGCAGCAGCCACATCATCCTGCGTAGACAAAGGATTGGAAGCACAAGCATAAACATCGGCGCCGCCCGCTTTTAAAGTAATTAGCAAATTAGCGGTTTCAGTAGTGACATGCAAACAAGCCGCCATACGGATTCCTTTGAGCGGCTTTTCTTTCTGAAACCGGTTCTTGATCAAACGCAAAACAGGCATACTGCGTTCTGCCCATTCAATACGGTCTTTCCCCTTCGGGGCCAACTTCAAATCTTTCACGTGATATTTCATCTAAAAACTCCTCCTAAAAAAATAAAACCACCAAAGCCTACGGCCCGATGGTTTTTAAAGAATAAATTAACGAAGCTTAGCGGCTTTACGCAGCAAGGCGGCTTTATCCGTGTTTTCCCAAGTAAAATTTTTGTCGTGCCGGCCAAAATGACCATAAGCGGCAGTTTTTTTATAGATGGGACGGCGAAGTTTTAAGGAAGTAATAATACCTTTTGGCGTCAAATCAAAATACTTGCGTACCAATTGGGTAATCTGCTCTTCCGGCAAACGGCCAGTACCAAAGGTGTTGACCAAAACGCTGGTTGGTTCGGCTACGCCGATCGCATAAGAAATTTGAACCTCACATTGATCAGCCAACCCAGCCGCCACAATATTTTTGGCAACCCAACGAGCGGCATAAGCCGCTGAACGGTCAACTTTAGAGGGATCTTTTCCCGAAAAAGCGCCACCGCCATGCCGTCCATAACCGCCATAAGTATCCACGATAATCTTACGGCCAGTTAGTCCCGTATCTCCCAAAGGCCCGCCAATTTCAAAACGACCGGTTGGATTCACAAAAATCTTGGTCTTGCTGTCGATCATATTCGCCGGAATAACCGGTCGAATTACATGGCGGATAATATCCTGTTTTAATTTTTTTTGACTAATGGGAGCGTGTTGAGTAGAAAGAACCACTGCGTCCACGCGAACCGGTTTACCACCGATATATTCCACTGAAACCTGACTTTTGCCGTCTGGACGCAAGTAATTCAATTTTCCGTTTTTACGAACCTGACTCAATTTTTCGACCAAGCGGTGAGCCAGCATAATAGGAAGTGGCATCAGTTCTGGGGTTTCACGATTAGCGAAACCAAACATCATACCCTGGTCTCCCGCGCCACCCGTGTCCACCCCCATGGCGATATCAGGAGATTGACGGTTGATAGCTACAGTAACACCAGCAGTATCCGCATCCAATCCAGCCTTGGCATCGATATATCCAATTTTACGAATAGCTTCCCGAATAACTTCCGGCCAATTAACATTAGCTTTAGTTGTAATTTCTCCCGCCACAACC
>Ga0206829_10353_pt1 | contig 13509 bp, 14 predicted proteins | sample Alteio_BWOrgCont_75_FD_152862 | JGI IMG/M metagenome (GOLD analysis project Ga0206829, IMG submission 152862) | Enriched cells from forest soil in Barre Woods Harvard Forest LTER site, Petersham, Massachusetts, United States -... | ecosystem: Environmental > Terrestrial > Soil > Temperate forest >... | reverse complement strand
GATTGTCACTTGCTCTAAGAGGGGCACTCCCTTGCACACGGCGCAATTGGCCGATGGACCAGGGCAACTGATTGTGGTGGCTGACGAAAACACACACGATATTAGCGCCGAAGTAGTCGAACGATTCGCCGGCAGGGTTGACTTCGCACACATAGAGATTCCTGCGCGGTCATACAATTACCAGTTCCGGTTGTTGTCCTCTATTGTGATGGCGGAGATATCACGTCAGGTAGGGCAGAAAGCCCCGTGGCGTCCAGCCCCTCAAGAACTTCTCTATGAAAGCTCTCTGCGAGCTATATCTGAAGAGCAAGGCGAGCTGATTTCGCTCAAAGACTTGCAACAATACTAAGGCGCACCGGAAGGGTGTGCCTTTTAACCGAACACTGAATCCGACTTATCTTGCCTGCTCAGCGAACGTCAAAACACCTTCAACGTTTCAATGTTCTTGGAAAGCACAAAACAAGACTAGCCTTGACACCTCCATGACGTTCGACAAAGTTATTGATAACTGAGACAATGCACGGAGTTGCAGGGGGAAAGATTGTGGAATTCGCAGGTTTTTCGTCATTCTTTTTGTCATTTTCGTGTTTGTCCTGGTCAGATGCGTGCGTGTTTGCTCTGAATGGCAGAGGAAGGTTGTATTGAGTCTCGGGCGTTTCGCAGGTGTGCGGGGGCCTGGATTATTCCTTCTCTTCCCATGGGAAACGACGCCGTACACCGTTGACATGCGCCTGAACACCAGCAGTTTCACGGCCGAACAGACGCTCACGCGCGATAACGTTCCCGTGAATGTAGACACGGTCGTCTACTGGCGCGTAGCTGACCCCCGTAAAGCTGTAATCGATGTAGCCGATTACAACGCAGCCGTTATGGGCGCGGCGCAGACAGCGCTTCGCGATATCATCGGCAGAACTAATATGAACGAGGTTCTTTCCGATCGCGCGACGCTCGACAAAGCTATGACAGACACTCTGGACACGCAGACTGAACCGTGGGGAATAGTTGTTCAGTCGGTGCAAATGCGCGATATCAAGATTCCTGATGCCTTGCAAGATGCAATGAGCAGAGTGGCACAGGCAGATCGCGAGGGGGCAGCGCGTAAATTGCTAGGATCTAGTGAAGTCGCCGTAGCAGAACAGTTCGCCGCCGCAGGCCGGGTTTACATGGATAATCCAATGGCTCTACACTTGCGTGGTATGAACATGCTCTACGAGGTTATGAAATCCGGAGGAACCGCGACGGTTATAGTTCCTTCCGCTGCGGTAGAAAGCATGAACTTCGGCACCATAGCCGGTATCACAGCCGCTAGTGCGGATACTAGCCTGTCTGCCAAGCCGCCTGTCAAGTAACAGATTCGGTACCAGAGAAGTAACCGGGCGCGTGCTCGCTCACTCTAACGGCGACCGTCAGAAGTCGACAAATCGAGTTGTCGTGAGACGACGGTGGCGTCGAACCAAGCGGGTAGCTTGCCTTTGAAGACTTTCGAAGCGACGGTCGGCAGTCGCTTGGTCAAGAACGAAGAGAGTGAGGTGCCGAGATTCTCCTCAGCCCATTTCACGGAAGGTTGCGAGAATCCGAGTTCGATCGATTGGACAGGTCCGTCCTTGGACACGAGAATCTGCTTCGTCACAGCTTGGAACACCGCGAACTCAGCGACTTGAGCCTTGCTCATCAACTTCGCTGGATGTGCAACCGGCGGATAGTCACAGTCGGAAAGCCAACGCAAGATTGATGCTCGGTCGGATTTACTCGGAGAGAGAGCTTCCATACATTGCTGAAGCATGATCTGATCGATGTTTTGTTCATATGTATTCAATCGATCATTCAGATCTACAATTTGTGAGCTCAGTCGATTAAAACTGGACTCGGGATCATCGCTATTCAATGTCGTCGCTAAGGGAAAGCTGTCAGTCAGCCGGAAATGCGGTTGCGTAAAACTATCCAGCCTGGCTTTTGCATCAACACAGGCACGCGCCAATTGAGCGAGCGCATGCTTCGATTCTGCATTGAAACTCAGAAGTGGAACGCGCTTCACATCGCCGACCTGCATATTGATCGTCGGATTCAGGAGTTTGCAGATTGAGCGAATCAGAGTGCTGTTGAGATACGCGAGAAGAAAATCGGACGAGTCACCAGCAGGGAAAAGCGCCGACGCCGCCACGTCGAAAATGCATCCCGCAGGCAAAATTCGAGCGCAGAACTGTTCGGTGCTGACAAAAGAAAAACATAGCCCGGCACGGAAGTAGTACTGCTCGTTTTTTACCACCCACGCAGTCTTGCCGTTCAAGTACGGATACTTGTTTGCCACCGTCTCCTTAATCTCGCGACCGTTGTCGGCGAAGTTGACGACGTTGAGAACCGGGCTTGTCCATCGTTCCGAACCGGCACCTTTGACATACGGAAACCAGGTGGTGCCAATTTCTTTCGGATCGACCTCCCACATATATCGAAGAAATCGCTGATTGTCGGTCGTAGCCAGCCCTTGCCTTACATCGGCAATTGACTCAAGCGTCTGCGGCGACAAGAGAAGTTCCTGAATCGGAGGAGGGCATTTATAATGGAACGCAGAAAACGGAGTGCGCTGGAACTCAGACTGATCGCGAATGAAAACCGCAGATTCCGCAGACCGATCGGGCGCACGGCATATCAATCGCAGCGAATCTTCTTTGTCTTCGAGTTGCGAGAGATCGACAAAGACTGCTTGCGCGCTTGATCCGTTCCTCACCAGAGTGCCACCATTCTTGGGCGGAACTGGTGCTTCGGCGACCAGAAGGACACTGTTGACTTTGTCTCCGGCTTGCAGGGGAAACACTCCAGTTCCCAAATCGACGACGACCTTCAGACTGTCGTGTTCCAGCAGGTCCTCTCGCAGTGACTGAAAGCTGGGAAGGGAAAGAAGCGACGCTTGGGTGATGAATCCGAGGCGTCCTCCCGGTTGCAACTGCTCTAGCGCCCGCACCACGAACGGTGCGGCGAGATCGTGAGCGCTTCCGGGGTACTCTTGTTTTAAGGCCGTCTTTAACTCTCTTGTGATCAATCTGCGGCCGATATAAGGAGGATTAGTGACGATGACCGAATAGGACTGATTGAGCGGATGATCCTTGGCGAGGGAACGGCTCAGACTGCCTAGAGCATCTGCATCAACTACGGTGAGGCAGCTCCAAGGTTCACGCGGAAACTCTCCACAAGTTTGCTTGAACTTGATCAGCAGTGTGAGCGCCGCCGCGTGCAGCGCGATGACATCTATGTCGGCACCATGAATTTGAGTAATCGCTCGGCGCGCGGATTGTTGGGAAGTTTCACCTGTCAGTTTGTGACACTCGACAAGGTTCGAAAAGGCGTCGTGCAAGAAGTGCCCGGCACCACAGGCGGGGTCGAGGACAGTAATATCGCTCGTTGTGCGAGAGAACTCGTTCGGGGCATTTTCAATCAACCAATGATTTGCAAGGCGCGCTCGCAAGTCAGGTGAAAGTTGTGGCAACAGAGTGTTTTGTAAGAGAAAGTCCACCACCCAGTAAGGCGTATAGAGTTGAGTGAACGCAGCTAACTGCTCTGTGTCCATCTGCTTGTCTGCAGATTGTGCGTTCTTTTGCGCTTGCTTTCTGGAGGGCAGGCGGAAATACTGATATGCGTATCCGACGGTTCGCGCGTCAGAAAACAGCTCGCTATCTTCAGCGCTGAAGGCGGACCATATTTCTTCTATGTGGTTGCGGGAAGCTACAGATATGAGCGGTAAGCACGATCCGATCGGTTCCGGCGCAATATTTCGAACAGCTTGCTGAAGTTCGCCCACGGTAGACCAGAGATCGTTCGATTCCATTAGTCCATGATGCGAAAGATACTTCGCTGCGACCGTATAGAGAACGGTGGCGAGTCGATCCGCATTGAGGGCGACATTTGTAGGGGCGACGCCATGCGTCGCCCTGACGACATTGACACTAAGCGCGTCTGCGCCAAGCGAATTCGAAGCCCAGGCGACGAGCTCTGCGAATCTGCGGTGCTGACTGGACAACTTACCCTACTTCTGACTGGCGATCTGACTTGGTGTCACGAAGCATCGTACCAGCTCTTCGGCATAGATTGCATGCCCTTTATTGTTCGGCCGATCGTTGCCGTCGATGAACAACACATCAGGGCGCAGACCTTCTTTGGTCAAATGTAGAAATCGGCTGAACACGTCGGCAAGGGCAACGTAGTCATTCTTGTCAGTGAGTTCGTGCAGCACCGGAACGAACGGTCTGTCGACGACCGCGTCCCAATCCTTTGCCCGAGCAACACGCGGTGATGGGCAGTGAGGAGCACAAAGAATTACGCGCGCCCCGGCCTTCTTCGCTTCCTCGAGAAGCGCTTCGTAGTCCTTCTGCAAAACGTGCGACGGGAGTCCGAAGTCGTCGACGAATTCGGCTACAACCACGTCGGGCTTGAGGGCGAACAGTTCGATTGTCATGGATGGTAGACGTGTAGCGCTCGTGCTGTTGCTGATGCCGAGGTTGCTAATAATCATCTTCGCTTTGGGAAAGGCTGCACGCACCTGCTTGGAAAAGATACTGATAAAAGCGCACTCTTTGCTTCGCGCATCAAAGCCTTGAGTGACACCATCACCCCAGAAAGCTATGTGGACCGGATCCCCGTCTTCCAGCTTCTTTATGATCGGAGCCAGAGCCCTGCGGTTGTGGTCGACCAACTTCGGATCGGGGGTGGGCGCAAGCTCGCAGATAGGCATGACATCGGTGCGCGGTAGCGGACCGTCACCCCAATCGGAGTAAACGTTCGCCAGTGGGATCAGATCTAATGACACATCGGGAGGTTCCGGGGCCGAGCGAGCCGGTACGCCCTGAACAAGCACGAACTGTTCCGTCTGAGGATCGAATGCAATCGTATCGATGCGCCTGCGCCAGCATTGATAGTCTACAAAGACTCTATCTCCGGGCTTGAGGTTACCGAGCGGAGTTATTCGGATAGCGCCGAACTTATAGTCGAGGGTGTAATCTTTGACCTTGCTGAAAGTCGGGGCATCAGCTCCGGGAGCCGACTTCACTTTAATGCTGTCCACCACCACGACTCCGCGCAAAATGGCAAAATCGTTCGCGGCAGCTCGAGCTTTCTGCAGAATCACCGTATCCACCGGTTTGCTGGCGTCGATAAACCGCGCCATCTCATCGTTGACGCTCAGTGCTCCAGCCGGAGGGACGCTGACTTTCACAGGATCGGGAATGTTGACTGTTTTTCCGCCGACTTGTATTTGCCCTGGGCCGATCACAATCTTACGTTCGGTGATCCGCATCTTGAGTCCGCTCTTTACCGCGGGATTGGTCAGGGTAATATCGTTCTGTTCGTTTTGCTGATCGTCTGTAGTTTTCGGTTGAGCAACGGTGCTCTCTGACTTCTGCTCCGTGATGTCGGCAAAGACCGGCGACGTAGAAGCCGCCAGGCTCAAAAGGATAGAAAGGGTAGCAACTGGTGCAATCTTCAACTCAGTTCTCCGTAAGTCAGCCGGAATCTTGGCACGCGCCCTCGAATCGAGACTGCGTTGGCTACAAGATCGGTCAACAGCGTTAGGATAGCTGGACCGCCGTGCCCATTATAGTGATTTCGACTCATGACGTCTCGACAGAAGCGCCGTTTGAGCGAGCTTTAAGCTGGCAAGAGCAAGCAGCCCGAGCCCAGGTATCCGGCTGCCATGCGTTTTGCGTAGTTTTCCCGTTCCCGCCATCCCACGATTCTTGTAAAGTCACTGCGAGCCCATATGAGAAATCGATCATGACACTGGAAAGTTTTCAGCCAAATACCGCCCCAGCTGAGCCTGCCCGAGAGCGATTCATGGAAGAGCTGAGCGGGAGTGGAACCAGAGTGTTAGGGGCTGACAGTTCACCAAAATCAGACAAAAACCCGGTCCAGTTGGCATACGGCGCTGGAGGTCTATGGTTTCTACTACTTCAAGACAGAAACCCGCATCACACCCAAGACAAACCGGCTGCGGACAATAATAAGTCCACCAGCACACCGGGCCGGCTAGCCAAACCCAGCCATTCATGCTCCGCCGGAGAGTACGAAGCGATAGCCCATCAGCTTACGGAAGGCAAGAAGGGTGAGGCTGAACAAAACCTCGGCCAATGCACCTTCGACGAAGTGTGGAGGATGCAGTGGCTTAGGCAGGAGTCCGGGCAAAGTACTCCTGTAACCATGAAGGAGATGGCCGCTTCCCGCGCTAGTATATTCCAGAAGGTTGAAGATAATCTGGGAACTGACTCCCAGTGCCATCTCGATATCAATCCAGACGTTGGATCAGCCGAAGTGATCGCTCGCCCCGGACAAAGTTGCAAGTAACCTCAACGAGCAGCTTCTGAAGCGTGCTTGCTCTGGATAGCGATGAAATCCAGAGTCAAACGCCACGCGTCTTTGGAGGCCTGCTCATCGTAATGCGGTCTCTGGTCGTTGAAGAAAGCATGTTGAGCATCCTCGTAGACCTTGATCTGAAAAGTCTTGTTGGACTTCTCCAACACGGAGGCTAGCTCCTCCCTGTGATCAGCAGTGATGAGCTCGTCTTTACCTGCGAAAATACCAAGCAACGGACACTTCAGGTTGGTGGCATATTCAATCGGATGTTTGGGCTTCGTATCGCTCGTGGCACCGTATCTGATGCGGCCGTAGTAGTCGATCACCCATGCCAATCTTGGCTCGCTGCAGGCGAGCATAAAGCCAACAGCTCCGCCCATGCAGTATCCAATCGCGCCGATGTTTTGCGTAAACACGCCGGGATACTCCACGATCATCTGGAAGACGGCCTCAAGATCCGATATCAGCTTACTGTCAGGAATGGACATCCAGCATTTGCGCATAGTATCCAGATCTTTTCGCTGCGCGGGATCGGCAGGGAAGTTCGGCGAAGTAGCGAAAAGATCGGGAGCAAAAGCTCTCATGCCTTGTCGGGCGAAACGCCTGGATACATCTCGAAGGTGATCGTCGACTCCAAATATCTCCTGCAGCACGATAATGGCAGGCAACTGCCTGTGTGCCTCTGGTTCCACACAAAAAACGGGTAGCTTCTGCCCGTCCCTATCCAGAGTGACAGTTTTTTCCTTCAATCCAATTTCCATATATACGCCTGCCTTTAACCGAGGTTACCATCCGGTATCACTTGAAGTGTTGCAAGGCGAGCGCTCATCACGCGCGCCGTAACCGTTTGGTTAGACCCGAATCTTTCCCATGTCGAAGGTAATCGCGTGTTTTTCCATGCGATCGAACGCTTCCTGGAGGCGCTGCTTGTCGGTGCACAGCGACAGGCGGAAGAAGCCCTCGCCTCCCGGACCGTACGCCGTGCCGGGCGGAACCACGATGCCGGCGGTATCGAGCATGTGACCGCAAAACTCCGCCGACGATACGCCTTTTGGCGTCTTCAGCCACATGTAGAAGGTAGCCTTGTTCGGCTTCACCTCCCAACCGAGTTTCTTCAGAGCTTGAATCGCCACATTGCGACGTTCCTCGTAAAGACGGTTGCAGAAATCGATATGGTCGGTCGGACCGTTCAAAGCGGCGATGGCTGCGATCTGAATCGCCTTGAAGATATCGGTGTCGACGTTGGACTTAATCTGACCAAGAGCTTTGACGGCTGTGGGATTGCCGATGGCGAATCCGATACGCCATCCGGTCATGTTATAGGCTTTGGACAGGGTGTGCAACTCCATGCAAACATCTTTCGCTCCGGGAACCTCGAGCATGGATGGTGCCTTGTAGCCGTCGAAGGTCATTTCGGAGTAGGAGAGATCGTGACAGAGGAGCAGATCGTACTTGCGGGCGAAGGCGACCGCCTTTTCGAAGAAGGCGAGATCGGCGACGCCGGCAGTCGGATTGTTCGGGTAGTTGAGGAGCATCAACGTAGCCTTCTCTGCCACCGCTTTCGGTATCGCATCGAGATCTGGCAGAAAACCGTTCTCGGGTGTGAGAGGCATAAAATGCGGGGTTCCGCCAGCGAGAATGGTTGATGTCTTATAGACCGGATAGGCAGGATCGGGAATGAGGTTAACATTGCCTTCGTCGACGAAAGCCATGATCGTGTTATGGAGACCTTCCTTCGAACCGATCAAAGAAGTAACTTCATTAGCCGGATCGACGGTTACACCGAAACGCTTTTGGCACCATGCCGCCGCCGCTTCCTTATACTCTTTCATGCCGCCGAAGGGCGGGTAATGATGGTTGGCCGAATCGTCGATGGCTTTGTGCATCGCCTCGACAATGTGGGCTGGAGTCGGCTGATCGGGATCACCTATGCCAAGATTGATCACATCTACGCCCCGAGCCACTGCGGCCTGGCGCTTTTTATCGATTTCAGCGAACACATAAGGCGGGATTGATTTCAATCTGCGGGAAACTTCCATATCGACAGAGCTCCGGATTAGAAAAGACAAAAGTAGCGTTTTTGAGATTATCACAGAATTACCGCCGATCGGCTGATGACGCAGATTTTGGAACATTTGTTATCGGAAACCGGCTTTCGGATGACTCCGGTAATTTACGCTCAAAAGCCAGGAGGAGCGCGGGTTTTCAGTCATTCAGCCGACGGGGTGGCTGATTTGAACTTTTTCCGCCCAATTGACGTAGTTGTGAGTAGGTTTAACCCCGAGATAGTTGGCATAAAGTACTAGCGGCTCTGGGTTCTGGAGGTCACAAATGTCCAAGATTCGTCGATCAAGTTGCATCCTGCGGGCGACTTCAGCCGGATTGTCACTTATCAGTTCAATCGGAATGGCGTCCTTTGCGGTTGCAATCGTGGGAACGCTGACGGCGCCTCCAGCCGCGTTCGCCTATGAGAGCCCGGCGTACGACAGAGCGTGCGCCAGAATGGGTCGAGGTGACTACGACGGCGCCATAGTCGCGTTCGGCGAAGCCATAGGCTTCAACATGAATAATATGCAGGCCTACTTCAAACGTGGGCAGTGCTTCTACCACCTGAACAATTTGAACGACGCGATCAACGACTTTAGTCACATCATCGAATTTGATGATAAGAACGTAGATGCGCATCTATGGCGGGGAACAGCCAACGCCCGCAACGGCAATCATGATGCAGCCGTGAAAGATTTTCTCTCTGCTATTCGATTAGATCCACAGCTGGCCAAGAAATTCGCCGAGGGAAGCGCTACCGAAGGTAAGGCAAACGGCGGCAAGACAGAGAATCAAGGCGCGGTTCGTGACTACGAGAAAGCGATGGCTCTGTTCAACAATCAAAGAAACGCCGATGAGCTGCCCGATCAAAACAATCTTGACGAAAAGGGCGTGCCAAGAAGAATGACAACAAAAGACGAGCTGGCACAACCGGGGCAGGGCAATGAAACTCCCGCACAGAGGCGTCGCCGCAGATTGGCTGAGAGATCGGAGAAAGACCAAAACGATCTAGACGTAGTTGAACCTGAAGATCGCAAGCTGGATAAGTCGGCGGTAAGAGCTCGCATCGCCAAGTTGAACAACGCAATCGAGTTGGACGAGAGAAATTCCAGTCTGTTATATAGGAGAGGGCTTCTCTATGAGCGCCTGGAAAACTACGATCAATCGCTTGCAGACTTGAATCGAGCCATCGATTTGACGCCGATGGACGGTCGTTTTTATGTAGAACGCGCCCGCATCTATCACCTCACCAATCAGCCCGATCTAGAACAAGCCGACCTGGTAAAAGCGCGCTCCGTCGACCCGACTCTGCCCAGCCACATCAAATTCGTCGACAGACAAAGCACACCGCAGCGCCAAAATCACGAATTCAGAGAGCCGGTGCAATAACCAGCGCTCTCTGAAATCTACGCTCGCAATTCCGGTGATCCCTGCGGAATAGTCTGTCTATCTCTGGAGGAGCGATGCCATGCATCGCCCCAACTCCGCCTCCAAACTCGCCTTAGAAACGATGGCTCTTGAATACATGACACCAGATGCGATATCACAAAATAGCACTACGCATACATCCGATGTCAATCTAAAATCGATCACATCCTATTTTCAACCTGTTAAAAGGTCGTTAAATTACAGAGCTTGTACTGTAAAAGTCCCTTGTCCAAAGGGTTTCACTGAATGCATATCTGATAGGATGATCAATTGAGTCCGCATGATCATTGACTATAATGATTACGCAATCGTTTTTTGGAGTTGCATAATGAAAAATATCGTTTCGCTTTTCCTAGCATTGAGCATCGTTGGCGTTGGCGCTTCGGCGTTCGCCGCTGATGCCACCACCGCTGCACCCGCCGCTGCTCCTGCCGCCGCCCCCAAGAAGGCTGCCGGCAAGAAGCACTCCGGTCATCGCAAACATGCTGCCAAACCGGCTGCCAAGCCGGCCGCCGCTGGTGGTGCTGCACCGACAGATGCCAAGTAGGCACTGCCACTAAGGAATCCAAAAGTCCCCAGGGGAAACCTCGGGGACTTTTTTTCGATTAGAAAACTGATATTCCGACACATATGCGGAAGGATCCGCCCACCAAATTTGCAACCCCGATTGAGAGTATTCGAGACAGCCGGCAGATAGAGAAGTATCGGAGAGTTCGCAGACCCGATTGAGAAGCATCGGAGAGTTCACAGCCCCGATTGAGAAGTATCGAAGAAGTTCGTAACCCCGATAGAGAAGTATCGGAGAGTTCGCAGACCCGATTGAGAAGCATCGGAGAGTTCGCAGCCCCGATTGAGAAGCATCGGAGAGTTCGCGGTTCCAGCCGCATTAGGCCAAGAACCGACAATCTAAAACATGCGCATACGATGGAACGGTTTCGAGCTTAGCCTCGTCCTTGACAGCGGTTTAGTTTGGGGCGAATCCGCATGAAGAAACCGATTTCTCTAATGTTTGTCCTTGGGCTCGGTCTATTTGCCCTTCCATCGATTGCTCAGAGCCACGGCGATTGGCCGGCACCGATCCAGTCGTCTGTACAGCATGACTCCGCGGCGCCGACTATAACGGTTCCAATCACTCCACCCCCTGGTGTCACGGCTATTAATGCGGAAAAGAAGGACGCCAAACAGCAGATCGATTCGAGCCTTCCCGCCAAGACAAAAGTTTCCGAGAACATGCCGCCGGGCGGCAAAATAGTAGTCTCGAATAAAGATAAGCAAGCGGCGGCGGCGTTAGCGGTTTCCGTTCTCCCGCAAGGAAGACAGCCGACAATTCCGGCGGCCGTTAACGGGCGACCCACCGTTTGTCTGGCTCTCGGTGGTGGTGGCGCCCGCGGCGCTGCCCACATCGGTGTGTTGAGAGTGCTGGAGCGCGAGGGAATTCCTGTCGATTATATCGTCGGGAACAGCATGGGAGCCGTTGTCGGCGGACTTTACGCGGGCGGAGTGTCACTGGATCAGATCGAAACTTGCATGACTGACGGCTCGTTGCAGCACGGCTACGTGCCTGGTCCGATTCCGCCGCAAGTGTTGGCGTTTCCAGTTCAGAAGGCGCTTAACGTCATACACAAGCATTATGCCGGGCTGTACTCCGGCAAAGCGTTCACGAAGTTTCTCGCAAAGACCTTGCCGGATCCCGACATGAACGTGCAAGACACAAAGATTCCCTTCGCCTGCATCGCCACCAATCTCATTGATGGCAGAGCGTATAAACTGAGCGAAGGCAGGCTGGCAACCGCTATTAAGGCTAGCTCTGCGATTAGCCCGATACTTCGACCGGTGCCGATCGGTGACAAACTGTATCTCGATGGCGGCATCAGAGCCAACCTGCCCGCCAAAGCGGCGCGGGAAACGGGCGCCGGAATCGTCATTGCGGTGCTCGTCGACGAGCCTCTGACGAAGCTTCCAGCCAAGCGATTCATGCATCTTCGATCGATAGCTAACCGCCTCATTGACGTCGTACTTGCCACCACCGATGAGCGTCAGCTTCAATATGCAGATATCGTATTGAACCCGGATGTTAGCGGCATTCCAGTGTTTTATAAGCATAACTCGGACATCGTCAAAGCGATACAAGGCGGTGAACTAGCGGCCGAGAAAGCGTTGCCGCAGATCCGTGAGCAGTTGAAGCATCCGCATACGCAATCGTCGGTTGCCTCGACTGAGGGCAAAGGCGCGGTTCGGTAACCGAAAAGTCGCCAAGCGTGGATTTATTCTCAACCGGCGGTCATAATGCGCGCGGTGTCGGGTCCGCGTTCACTTGCTCGTAGAGGTATGGCGATGGATAGTTCGGTTAGCGGGTCGGGGAATCACCCTGACATTAAAGTCACAACAACACTGGCATTCGAAGGTTATCGCATCAAAGAGTATAAAGGTATCGTGCGCGGAATCATCGTGCGCTCCCCTACGATTGGGCAGGGGTTGCTCGGCGGTTTGAAGAGCATCGTCGGCGGTGTCATCGGCTCGTACGTCGACATGTGCGAGATGGCTCGATCGCAAGCTTACGATGCGTGCATTCAGCATGCTCGCCAAATGGGAGCGAATGCGATTCTCGCAGTCGCGTACGACTCATCCGAAGTTGGCCCGGGAATTACCGAAGTTCTGTGCTACGGAACTGCGGCGGTGATAGTTAGAGAATAGAAGCCGTCGTTACCGTTACTTCACAGACGCTCATCTACTTCACGGGCGGCTCAACCGCAACAGTGCCGGTGGCGCTTGGAAGCACGTTGCAGCGGCCAAAACCGTCGAGGTCGTTCAGCTCCTCGATGGTGATAGTCCTTATGTGTTGCTTTATCTCTGCTGATTTCTTCTGCAGAGTTTCAGCCAATCTGTTCAGTTCCGCCACCAGTTCACCGTTGTTCGGCTCCCAGCTTCCTGCAGCCTTAGCTGGATCGAACGCCCTTACCGCTGAGCAAAGCCACCCAACATATTCTTGCTGCTCTGCACCCGGCCGGTTAACATCGCTTTCAAATTCCATGTGCCAATCCTCAAGACACTATCATCGGACACAGCCATAGACGAGGCCCACGGTAGTTTGGAACATTAATTGTGAGTGGATATGGTCCATTGTTCACTGCCTGGTTCCGCCCAAGGGAAACCGATGTCGGCGGACCGAGTGTCTCTGAATCTTACCTACGAGAGTGCTACTTATATGATGCAGCCAATAGTTGGCTAGATTGCCCCATACACACACCAGTCAGGCTCTGTGCGGCAGCTATGGTTGGTAGTGTCAAGAGTAATTTTTTTGCCTGTCAACAAATATGGTTCTCTCTCGTAAGGAAACTTTCAGAGCAATCCGAATTGAGCCCCAACGAATTTGACACCTGTAGAGAAGCGCACGGCATCGCCCATCACACTTAACGGGCAAAGCCTTGGCAGGGGCGAGGTATAGCGTCGCCTTCACGGCATTTTCGCCTGTTCTGGAATTAGGGTCGGTTCGGTTGGAGTCGAGGCGTCATAGCAGGCGCCTATAAAAGGAAGAAAGGCGACAAATGTCGCAAATTATGCCTCTTTTTAGACCCAAAATTAGGTGAAAGCGCCACTCTAGTCATATGAACGGCGAGAGAACGTGACCGATCTGTCGCATCGGCAATTTGTTTAAACGTCGTGAGGGCAACGCTTGGCGTTGCCCCTACAGCATGCCGC
>Ga0206829_10352_pt1 | contig 13593 bp, 12 predicted proteins | sample Alteio_BWOrgCont_75_FD_152862 | JGI IMG/M metagenome (GOLD analysis project Ga0206829, IMG submission 152862) | Enriched cells from forest soil in Barre Woods Harvard Forest LTER site, Petersham, Massachusetts, United States -... | ecosystem: Environmental > Terrestrial > Soil > Temperate forest >... | reverse complement strand
ATTTATTAAGCAGCATTATTGTATTATATTTTCTCAATTTTAGCGCCTTCGTTAAGCATTTTACTTGATCTGTGCCAAGATAAAGAGGCTACAATAAACAAAAAAGGAGACAAGAAAATAGAAAAAATATAACCAAAAATTAATTTCTTTTTATTGCCTTTAAATCTATATGGAACGATAGACTTAGGCAAACCCATTAAAAGTCCCTGAATAGCAATACGCCTGCCAAAATATTTTCTGTATAAATATAGCACACTCGGTATTGGGCGTGGCGCAAATAATTTCTTAGGCCTGAATTCGTCCCAACTGCCCATTTGCCTCAATCCTCCTTCCTCAGCTTTCAAGTGTAGCCTTTCTGCCAGGGGGTTATTAATATTTTTGAAACCCGCCAGGTATGCCCTTAAACCAAACTCGCCATCTCCCATACGTTGCTTTTCAAATTGGCGGTCAAATAATCCTATTTTTTTAAACACCTCTTTTCTTACCATCACATTGCCTGTATCTAATTGTTCGGACCATTTAAAAATACGATAATTTTCGGTAATTCTTCCACCAACTTTAGAAATGGATACTCCAGAAGATATGTCAGCATTGAAATAAACAAGACAACGCAAGTGTTGCTCAATCCAATCAGAATTAACCCGGGAATCATCGTCATACAATAGAATTAATTCTCCTTTTGCCATTTTAATTGCGGTGTTCCTGGCAAGCCAAAGTGCTTTTTCTTTCTGTTTTTCAACAATAAATTTTGCTGAAAGCCCTTTATAGAAATCCTCATTAAACGGCTCTGTCTGATCAATAATAATTACTTCGAAGTTTGGATAAGACTGGTTCTCCAAATCATAAATTACGTCTTTAAGTAGCTTATATCTATTTAATGTTGGAATAATTATTGACACAAAAGGATGACTAGTCAATTTTAATTTACCTACCTCTTCAATGATATTTTTTGAAGAAGTGAAATCATACAAATACGGCGTTACTTTAAAATTTTTTATAAAACCCCTAAATTCAATAATTGGATTCTTAAAAGTTACTATTCTCAAAAAAAGAACATACCAACTCCAATAAGAGCCAAAATATTTACGAATAAACCTGTACTCATCCTCAACCGGTATTTTTTTGTTATCCCAAATATTAATAGCCTCACCGTTATGTACACCAATCCAGCCCTCCTGAAACATCCTCCATGCTAAATCTCTCTGCGAAGCAATTTTGGATTTATAATTCCTGTCAGGCAGAAAATCAGCATTTTCAATATTTAAAACATCCTTGTTTAGAAAATAATTATGATCCTCTTGTGGTTTTAGATTGTAATACCAAGTTGGATTTAAATATCTGATAAAATTAAAAATCATTGATCGTATATTAATACTAAGCTAAAATGCCATCCCCATCATATATATCAATATGAACGTTGTTTATGCCGCTGAAGAGATTGTCTTGGGAATAAACGAAAAACTCATTCGGGGTTCTTAATGGTATAAATGAAAATGATTTAAACAATCGTAGTTCGCTCTCGGAATTAGCATAAATTTTCAATAGTCCGGTATCTCTATTTTTCTCCTTTTTTATCAGGAATTTAATGAATGAACCAATATCTTTTTTTGTTTCGTAATAATGTTCAAAGATATAAATGATCTTACCAATAACGCTATATATTGCATAGCTCTGGTTTTGATCTGAAATCAAATATTTAATATCCTTCTTTGCTTGTTCAGGTGGTTTAGTCCTCCAATCTAAAAAAGTTTTATCATGAAGAATGTACGGAACTTTAAGTTTAGTTTTTCTATTTGAAATTTTATCTACTATAGTTTCTTGGTTTGTATAACTCCAATTATTTTCTTTGTACATCCTTAACCTCACATTTAAAAAGCAAGCCCATAAAGGATCAACAAAATATGAAACGACATCAACTGCTTTCCCGACCACAGCAGGCATTTTCTTAATCTTCAACAAGTCCTTGATCTTAATTGGGAAAAAAAGAATTGCTGACCCTTTTATACTTAACCAACCTAATCTCTTTTTATATTTCGCAGATTCATCAGAAGGGCTCGTTGCCATTATCATCGGGTAATGTTCTATAGCAAAAATATCAATTGCTGCCCCAAGCCCTATATCTTTATAAATATCGTCTATTTTGAAATTGCAACCCCAAAAACCTTGATAAACCTGGCCTCTTATAACAATTTTTAAAGGAATTAATCCAAACTGCCCAACAATGTTATTATCTTTTTTACAAACAATGATATTTATTTCGCCATTTCCCCTATCTCCAAACTTCCATTTATTATAATTATAGTCTGATTTTAAAGTAGATGCAGGCCAATTTCTTTTTATAAACTCTTTGTGTAAATCAATATCAGATTCTTTTAAAAAAGAAAAAGAAAACCCTTGTTTTATAATAACTCTTAACAATCTCTGATTATCCATATATCGTCTTACGCAGCCTTACAAAACTTAAAAAGTACACCTAAAAAAACTAAAAATAAAGAACTGTACCGCCCCATGAATAACCCACCCCAAAACCAGAAAGCAGTATTTTGTTACCCGGATTTATATTTTTTGTTTTGTAAGCCTCTTCAAGTGCTATTGGTATGGTAGAGGAAACTGTGTTACCACAAGTTTTAAGAAATAGATAAAACCTCTCTTCCGGGATGCTTAGTTTTTTCCTTAAATGATTTAACATAAACCTATTTGCCTGGTGAAAAATAAATAGATCAATATTGGACATGATCAGGTTATTTTTAGTCAATGTATTATTAACGAGGATCGGCACCTTTTGTGAAGTGAAATTAAAGATCGCCGTTCCATTCATAAAAAGAAAATTCTCGTTTTTAGCATTCCCATACTCATCAAAACTCACTGTTTCATTATCCCCGGTCTTTGGATATCTCAATCCGCCTCTTTTAACAATGAGGTTTTCCTCGCCTTTACCATCAGTTCCAAGGTCAAACTCCCCTATTTCCGCAAAACCATCCGAGGATATAAGCGTTGCGCTTGCAGCATCCCCAAAAATGGTCCTATTACTTTTATCTTGGGGATGAATGAATTTGCTGTATGTTTCAGAAGTAATAAGCAAAATATTCTTTGCAATATTACCGGCAATTAGGCCTTTTGCTATGGCAAGCCCATATATATACCCCGAGCACCCTAAATTGAAATCAAAGGCTCCGGCACTTGTTGGAATACTAAGTTTATCTTGTACAATACATGCCGTAGTTGGCAGAAAATAATCGGGGCTTTGTGTACAAAGTATTATAAAATCGATATCGTTTCTATCAATATTATTTTCAATAAACAAAATATTAGCAGCTTTAATTGCCATGTCCGATGAATACTCATTATCTGCTGCAATTTTTCTTTCGAAAATGCCAGTTTTATCCGAAATTTTTTCAACAGACCATTCCGGAAACTCTGCCGAAAGTATATCATTAGACAAAATTTTCTCGGGAAGATAATGAGAAATAGCTTTGATGTACGCCTTCATATTAATTGATTGAAAAACCTCCGTCTAAAATTATCGATGCCCCTGTCATCCATTTCGAAGCATCTGATAGCAAATACGAAATGCAATATGCAACGTCTTCCGGTGTTCCATAACCAAGAGGATACAGGGATTGATGCTTTGCCAATTGCCCTGCAGAAATGGATTTTAATCCATTTTGTGTTAGGGGACTGAAAACCATTCCCGGACAAAGAGAGTTAGCCCTGATTTTCTGAGAGGCAACTTCCAGTGCAATCACTTTACAAATAGCATTTAAAGCCCCTTTTGATGCCGCATACACTCCATTTCCCATTTCAGCCTTTAAAACACCGCTGATTGACGATAAGAAAACAATTGAGCCACCCTTATTAATTTTTTTATTTTTTAATAATTTTTGACACAGAAGTATGGGGGCTTCAAAGTTTGTACTCATTATATTTTGTATCTCATCTTTATTTAAAAATTTAATCGGTAAAGTCTTAACTATTCCTGCAGAAAGTACCACCCCATCCAAGCCATCAGTGATTGACAATAAGTTGTTTAAAATAGCATCATCTGTCAAATCGCCAACAAAGAGAATATGCTTTTCTTTGTTAATTAGGTTTGTCTGAACTTCCTTTAATCTGTTCTCATCTCTTCCACATATTATTAAAGAAGCCCCCAAATTCGATAACACTATAGCGGTTTCTCGCCCAATACCAGAAGAAGCACCTGTTATTAGTATTCTTTTTTCATCCACGTTAAATTTATTATTAAACATAGATTACTAAGCTATTGATACTTTTTTAAGAACAATATTGTAAATATCCTTAACTGTAGTGCAAACTCCTAAATCATCCGCAGTAAGTTCCACGTGATAATCTTCATCAACCATTGCTATTAGCGACAATGCCACTAATGAACTCCAACCATCCACTTCTCTAAAGTTTGTATCAGCATTAAAGAAATTGGGCATATCGTCATATTGAAGCGCAAATTTTTTAATAAAATCATCGAGTATCATAAATTTTTATTTTATTTTTTACGAATTATTTTTTCAGACAACCCAAAAACTATTTATTAGCTGATAGCAGCGAAAAACAAATTTCCTTCTGTTCAACCATTTTAGCTGTAACGTCAAGAAATTTCAGAAAATTATCTTTGCTTTCTTCTCTGCCAAACATGAATGCTAATGGATGCCCGCTAACAACTATGTCCGTATTGTTTCTTACAGATTCTTTTAAATACCTGATCGCGGTATCATTAAAGCCTGTGCAGGTATTTTGAACAATTTTTAGTTCTTCATTATACCATTTATGACCGGCCGCATCTACCTGAAGAGCATTTGCATTTATCCATGCTTTGCTCGATATCCTTATCCATTTATACCCTTCCCCCTTCAATGCATTTATTATATTTCCAAGATCACCGCCCCAAAAAAATGGATATAGTCCACGGTCACCTTTGCTATACGCACCTTTTTTCACCCATGTCATTGGCCTGTTATGAGGTGGTACAAAGCCAACAACACTATTTTGTTCGCCAATGCATTCTTCAAGTATCATCTTACTTCTACGCATAGAAGCCATTATCTGTTCTTTAGTGAAGATAGGCAACCATTCGTGCCTCCATGAATGCGATGCTACCTCATGCCCTTTTGCGTATATTGATTTGATCAGGTCTCTTTGGTCAAACAAACCAGTTGATTTTTCTGCTGTAAATCCTGTAACAGCGAAAATATTTTTTATTTTATACTCATCTAACTTTTCCAGTATGAAAAAAACATTTTCTATTTCAGTTACTAATTTTTGGGAATCAAATTTATATGGAAACGTTGCATTTACCTGGCCAATTGGTCCATCAAAATCCCATATAAGATATACGTTGATCATGTAAATAATGTCAGTCTACTTCTCCTACAAGGAATTTATACTTGGAAGCTCTGCTAAGAATAAAAATCGACAAATTGCTTTGTTTGCGTTTCTAAATTAAATTCATTTTCAACACGTACACGTGCATTGTAAATAATTTCTTGTTTGTCTTGTTCTGGTAATTTATGAACATTTAAAATAGCATCTGCAATAGCTGCTGGGTTTCTCACAGGCACTACCCAACCAGTATGCAAGTCAACTACGCTTTCCTTCAGCCCCCCGCCATCCGTTACTATACATAGTAGGCCCGCTGCTTGTGCCTCTAACGAAGCGTTGCAAAAACCTTCATGAACACTGGGCTGTAAATAAATTTCATTGTCAGAAAAAAGGCTTTTTATTTTTTCACTATTCAATTTCCCGGCTAAAAAAACATTTTCTTTCAAGCCTAGATCTTCAATCATAAAGAATAAATTCCCCCTGTCATCCCCATCACCAACAATAGTGTAACGAAAATCCACTCCTTTTTGCTTGAGTAAGTACATCGCATATATGGAATATGATAAGCCCTTTATCCAAGTCAACCGCGATATCGTGAGAATATTTATCGAATTGGACACGGTTTTTGTATTTTTTTTTGCAAAATGATTAACATCAATTGCCGGAGTTATTTTTACAGACGCTATATCTTTCTGCAACCCCAATTTATACGCTCTTTCAAATAAATCATTAGAAATACTGTGAACTTTATCTACCTTCTTCCATAGCAGATCATAACAATCCTGATGTTTTAAAGGATACACAGCTATATCATATCCCCGGAAGCTAACAGCAGTTTTAACCCTCATAGCAGCTCCAACATTTTCCCGTCTCAGTGCAGTTGTTGCAAAACCAAAATGCAACCAATCCAGTTTTTCAGAAAGTATATGCGCGTTGATAAACAAATTTTCCAGTATTATTTTCCAGGAATACCCGTCAGAACGTTCGAGCGCAATAAATCGTTTAACGACCAAGGGTGATTTTAGTATTAAAAAAAAAATAACAAACGGCAACGCAATACTCCTGGCTATTTTATTATCAGATAAAAAATATGGAGTAACAACATTCCAGTCATCCGAAACTTTCTGTCTGTTTTTCGCAGCGAATATCACAATATCAAAACCCTCATTCTGCAAGCAGTTTATTTTATTAACAAAAAAAGTCTCAGAATATTCAGGCACTTTATTCAACACTAATCCAATAACTCCTTTTTTCAAAACAGTAATTTATTATGCCGTTTTAAAAAAAAAGATAAGGTTAAAAGCATACTTACCGGGTGGCTATTGTAAACCTGGTTTTCAGTTTTAAAGGCAGAATAGTATTTTTCCACGAGGTTTTCTGGCACTACAGAAGTAAGCGAATCTTTAAATAAATATTCAGTTAGCTTTTTATCATTTTCTTCACCCAAAAACTGTAGTTCCCAATTCCTGGTAATTAATTTCTTCTTAAATACTTTTTCATTCAATAATCGCTCCCCTTTTCTTAATACCCTTCCCGGTATATTATACCAGGAGGAATATTTTTGATAATTAAACAAATTAAGAGGATCTGTATTTTGCCATGCTACTTTTGCCATTGCCGGCTGATAACGTTTTAAATATTCAATTTGGATTTTACGCCCTTTTAAATATTCTTCATTTGTTTCGCAAACAAAATTGCACATACGTTCGTCATAGTATGGTAATGCAATTGAAGCGTATTTTGAAAATATTTGCAGATTTACATTTGTCCACCTCGTAGCCCAGTACATTGACTTAAACGCCCTTACCTTCGAATTTACATTGTCAATCTTTATATTTCCAAGTAATTGGCTGACACGTTCATTTATATGATCTTCAAAATTGCCTTTTAAGTCAAAAGCCTGCCATAAATCTTTGCCAAGCTCCAATCCTCCCTTCTTCAACATTTTTTTCACAACAATCTTTACAAGTTCATCTTCACCAATCCCTTCTTCAAGCCCCATATCATCAAAAAGTACATCACCCCAGTGTCCTAAAAGAAACATATCTCCATGAGTCGCAACATCTTTTACTACTGCCATTTGCCTTGGATGAGTAAACTCTGCATAGCATTGGTTTATTTCTGCAAGCTCATCTATTACATTCCATAAATAGCCATGAGATAGTGTATATTCTTTAAACTCCCACCCTGCAATTTTTGCTAACTCAAATCCATATTTTGTTTCGTTAAAACTATCCTGGAATTTATAGCTGAAAGTAAACGGTTTACCTCCAATTCTTGATAAGGCAGCTGCCAATGTTCTGCTGTCTAAGCCGCCCGAAAGCGGTAGAATAACCTTTTTATCGCTTATTTGTTCCTTTATTACTTCTTCAAAAATGCTGGCATATTTATCCACCGTTTCATCAAAAGAAAAGTTTCCCGGGGTGTAGTGCCATGCGTTATTCGTGGGCTTATTCCAAAAAATATTTTTATAGAAAGTATCTTTATCAAGCATAAAACCAAATGCAGCCCAAATACAAATAGCCTCAAAATTTAAATCTCCGCCAACTTCCTCTTGTCTGACCTGTATAGGTATCATGAATTCCGGATTATTGACGGTATAATCGCAAATAAAAATTTAACCATTTTTTCCACTAATTAATAAAGCTATTTTCTGCGATATTTTATATCCTTCTGACTTGTATAAATGATTACCGTCAATGGTCAAAAAATTTCCAGATTCATTAATAAAGTTGATGTACTGAATATTGTATTTAATAGATGCTTCTTCAACTTTTTTGTCAAAGTCTGGCATCATTTTTTTTTCTATCAAACTCATTTCTTTGCCTACCGGTAACCTAACTAAAAAAACATCCCCATGTTGTTGTAGTAATTCTATTATTTTTTCAAGATAAAAATACCTTGTCAAAGAAAATTTACTGCTATTGGCGACACTGGTATATTTATCTGTTTTTTCCTTAATCCGCGCCAGGACACTCATACTATCCATAGGGGGGCTAACTTCAAGCCAACCATCGTCGTGAAGACGAACAGATTTTTTTTTCTTATAGGCTAAGGCAATCAAAGGTTTTCCATAAAATCTGAATATATATTCAAAATTGGGACTCATGTTCACAAAATTCATTTTTGTTACAAAAGATCTTTTTTCAAAAAAAATATCAGGGTCATCGTTCTTATTACTTGTATCAGTTGAGACAGCCCAGGGATCAACAGTTACGATAAACAGCCCACGATGACTATTGCCATTTAGTTTTTTTTTGATTGCATTATAATAGCCCGGCCCAAAAGGCGAATCATCCAGGGTAAAAGAAAAATTATACACTGTTGACTCGTATTTACTGTTTTTCAAAATAGTATTGATCGCCTCAGGTTGTAAATCTTGTGCAGACCTGGAGGTACCAACAATTAACGAATTTTGTTTACTACTGGTAAAACGCATATAATAACTATCGCACAAACCATCAGCAGTTTTTTTTGTAAAAAGATAAACGACTATTGATATTAGAATACCAATAATGCCCAATCGGAAAAAAAATGTTTTTTTATTCATAACACACTTTTGACAGTGCGAATAGATCCTTTATTAAAAAATCAAAACTGAAAATAAATAAACTGATTGCGGCTAAAAATTCCGAAAAAGACAACTACAACCAAAAAACAAGAGTATAAAGTCATTCGTATTGGTGCGGGGTAAGCCCGCAATATATTGACTACATTGTCTTTTCGGCGTTCTTCTATCATATGAACAATCTCCATGAAAAGAATAAAGCAAATACCTGTTATAAACCAGCTAAAATCTGCACCAAGGTATAAGATATCCGTACGTGTATGGAATGCTACCAACGAGTCGCTAATAATGTCATGTATCCCCCGGCCCCAACCCAATGGAATATTTTTAATAATGTACAATGCATCACTTAAATTTTCAGCCCTAAAAAAAATCCATGCAAAGCTTACTAAAATAAACGTAGTCGTAATTTTTAATGTGCCTAATAGCCAAGGAAATTTAGTCAATCCAATAACTCTATTGAACTTGCTACGAGTATTTTCAGTCATAATCCCAACAATCAAATAAATACCGTGAAGCGCACCCCATATCACAAAATTCCAGCTTGCTCCATGCCAAAAACCACTGATAATAAAAACTAATAATAAATTATAATACCATCTCCATTTTATAACCCGGTTTCCTCCTAAAGGAATATAAAGATAATCTCTGAACCACGTAGAAAGAGAAATGTGCCATCTCTTCCAAAACTCAGAAATTGAAGCCGAAAAATATGGCCGTCTAAAATTTACCATGAGATCGTAACCCATTACTTTTGCCGATCCAAGAGCAATATCTGAATAACCCGAAAAATCACAGAAGATCTGAAAAGAGAAAAACAATGTTGCCAACAATAAAGGTATCCCTTGAAAATGTTTAGGTTGGTCATATACATAGTCCACCATAACAGACAATCTATCTGCTATCACCACTTTTTTAAACATACCCCAAGCCATTAATTTCAACCCGTCAGCGATACGTTGATAATCAATATATTTTCTTTCATGAAACTGGTGAAGCATATTTTGTGGACGTTCAATAGGCCCTGCCACCAATTGGGGATAAAACATTACATACAAAGCGTAAATACCGAAATGTCTTTCTGCCTTTTGATTTCCCCGATATACTTCAATAGTATAGCTCATCGCCTGGAATGTGTGAAATGACAGACCTATAGGCAATAAAATATTTAAGTATGGAATAGCATTCGCATATCCAAATACAGACAGCAGGCCACTTATGTTATGGTTAAAGAAATTGAAATATTTAAAAATACCTAAAAACCCAACGTTGGCAATTATACTCAACAGTAGGATGTATTTCTTTTTTGGGAGAGACTGTTCCCTTTCCAAAAGCAAGCCCGCACAATAATCAATGACGATCGTTACAGCCAGTATTAAGATATATACAGGCTTGAAAAACATGTAGAAAATACAGCTTGCTACTAACAATAAACTCCATCTGAAACGGTGGGGGAATAAAAAAAACAACACCGTTACAACCGGAAAGAATATTAAAAACTCAAAAGAATTAAAAAGCATTTTATTTACTGAGGCACTCGTTTATCCAAACAATCCAAATAAAATTTCTCATGTTTTGCCACTTCATTTTCTATAGTATAATTTTCCCTTACGATATTTATTATTTTCATTCTCAACTCTTGCTTTTGGGTATCATTCAGATCAAATATCATTGATAATTTTTTCTTTAGTTCTTCAGACTCCCCTGCGGTAAACATTAAATCCGGCAAACTAATAAGTTGATCACGAATACCAGGAACATTTGAGGCAATACAAATTGTCCCTGAGGCCATTGCCTCCAATAATGCTACAGGCGAACCTTCCCCTTTATGAAGTGTTGGCAATACAAAAACATCCGCTATTGTATGAAAATCCGATATATTAGATTGTTTCCCTGTGAAAATAATTTTATCTGCCAGCCCTAAATTTTTCACTTGTTCTATCAAAGTTTGCCCATAACCATTTTCTTTATCCCCAACAATCAACAAAACAATTTCTTCATCGTTTTTGTCCCGAATTAATTGATCAAAGGCTTTTATCAGTACCTCTATCCCTTTGCCTGGCACTAAATTAGCTACAGTTAAAATTATTTTTGTACCCGGCTTAATACTCATTTTTTCAATAAAATCATTTGCCGGAGTCCTCTTATAAAACTCGTTTGTATTTACTCCCCGGGGTATCATTCTTATTTTCTTACTACCCTGGTAAAAACTTTGCATGTCTGTATTCTGAATAATAATTTTATTCGCCAGGAACGAACGAAGTTTCCATGCATTCGCCGACCCCCCTCCCCAACTCATATTTTTTTTGGTAAAAATCCATTTTTTCCCGGCCATCCTAACCGAAAGGGCTTCAGAATAGTCTGCGGAATAATTAAAGCTGTGCACAATATCCGGATCAATAGACTTAATTAATCTACTCAATTTCCAGGACTCAAGAAATAACTTACCAATAGGTCGGGCCGGGCTGTAAAGAGATATGATATGTACTGGAATGCCACTATTCCTAACTTTTTCAAAAAATATTCCTTTATCATTCAAGCATGCAATATGTGGCTCAAAAATATTCCTATCTAACCGCATGGCAATATTTAACATCGCCTTGCCACTTCCTGCAGTATCAAAGTTTGGTATTGTATATAGGATACGTATTTTCTTCATAATTACAGCCTACTATAATCATTTACTGCATCCATGTTTGCAAACCAAAAACTGTAAACAATGGCCATTTATTATCGGCACCTTTGTTTAAGTGTTCATTAATAAGAACATCGTAATTTTTAGACGACATACCAAAATTCTCAAGCAAAGAATTATGACTTAAGGATATAAATTTCTCTGACAAACCATCTTTTATCCAGGCACTTAGCGGCACTGTAAAACCTCTTTTTACATTATCAATTGGACTGTGAGGTAATTTTTTCAAAAGAATGTCTTTCAGCAATTGTTTTTTCTTGTACTCTTTTCCATGCATCAAGCCATAATTTAGGCCGGAACAAAATTTCAAACTCCCCTCAATAAAGGTCTTTTTTAGAAAAGGGACTCTTACTTCAAGGCTGGTATGCATACTTGCCATATCGACCTTTCTTAAGGTCTTTTGCATCATTCCGTAGAACTCAGCCTTCCTCATATTTTGTAACAGTGCCTGTGGATCTTTAGATTGATAATTATAAGTTTGATATCCTTCGGGTAAACTTGTATTTGCCAGGTCTGGGAATAACCTGTATAACCATTCTGCCGGCATACGCGAATGTAAAGATTGATGCGCCTCCCCCGAATTTTTAAATAACGCTATGCTATTAATATGTTTACCCTTATAAACAACTTTATCCAATCCATACAACAAATACTTTAGCTGGTATGGATAATTCATTAAGGAATAATTTTTGGTTACAGAACCAAAACGTTCATAACCATAAAATAACTCATCCCCCCCGTCGCCCGATAGTGCCACCTTAACTTTTGATTTTGCCAGTTTTGATACAACGTAAGTAGGTAAAATACTAAAATCTGCAAATGGCTCATGAATAGATCTCATTGCTTCATCCCATACAGTCATGGCATCGTCTGCGGTCATTCTTATCAAATGCTCTTCCGATCCGATTTGGGCAGCATATTGTTTTGCATACTCAGATTCATCATGAATCTTGCTATCGCTCCCGATTGAAAATGTTTTGATGGGTTTTGAGAGTAGTTTTTGAGCATAGTATGTAATCAAAGGAGAGTCGATACCCCCGGATAGAAAACTACCTAAGGGAACATCAGATAACAGCTCTGCATTTACACTGTCCGCAAACAAACTATCCAGATATTGCAATGCATCCTTATTATCGCTGATAGTGCTTTCATAGTATTCCGGAAATTCCCAGTACCGCTCTTTTTTTTCAACACCTTTTATTGAAAATGTTATCCATTCGCCTGGCTGTAATTGTGCAGTATTCCTAAATATTCCGAATGGTGCCGGCAAGTAATGCTGCTCCAGATATAAACGGAGCACCTGGGCGTCCATAGCCTCGGCCTTAAATAATGAGTGTTTTACAATTTGATCGTACTGACTGGCAAATACCAATTGTCCATTTTTGCAACCGTAGAATAATGGTTTAATGCCTGCAAAGTCTCTTATTAAATGACATTTATTTTCTAAAGTATCCATAAGCGCAATAGCAAACATTCCATCAATTGCCTTTATGGTCTTTTCAATTCCCCAATACTCAAACAGTTGTACCAGCGTCTCAGCATCGCCCTGGCCCCTATAATTTATTTTTTCTTTTAACTGTTCTCTTAATTCAAGGTGATTATAAATTTCACCGTTAAATACCATCTGGTATCTTCCCGACTGAGAAATTTTTGGCTGATGTCCTGATTCTGAAAGATCAAGAATTGACAGGCGATTAAAAATAAGAAGAAAATTATCCCCCTTTGTAAAACCTGTATGATCTGGCCCTCTATTAATACTTAATTTGGCCAAATCAAATAATTCAGCAGAAAAATCTTCGTGTTGATTTTTAAAATTAACCTGGCCTATGAAACCACACATCTGAATAAATAATTTGCCTTGTCATTCTTTAATCTAAAAAACAGTGATTTTGTATTACAATACCAACACAATAACATTTACTATGCAAATTTCGAATTGAATAAATTTCTAAACCCTGGGAAAAGAATGCATAATAAAAGATAATCTTTCAGAATT
>Ga0206829_10351_pt1 | contig 13595 bp, 7 predicted proteins | sample Alteio_BWOrgCont_75_FD_152862 | JGI IMG/M metagenome (GOLD analysis project Ga0206829, IMG submission 152862) | Enriched cells from forest soil in Barre Woods Harvard Forest LTER site, Petersham, Massachusetts, United States -... | ecosystem: Environmental > Terrestrial > Soil > Temperate forest >... | reverse complement strand
CGATTTCAAACCTCACATCGTTCAGGAAGTCGATTTCGAGAAACTGTACAGAGGTAGAGCGGAGGGCGATCCGGAACCTGGTATTTTCAAAATGCCTACGCCGACCGGTCCGGCAACGCAACGCCCGGATGGAATAGTGGAAAGCAAATGGGCGAATGGCAAGATCCTCTTCGATGCAAGGGATCCTGCGAACAGCAAAATTACCATCACCAATGAAGCAGACGGTTCAACCAGAGAGTATCGACTACAATCGAATGCTGGTGCGTCTTTCTACTTCGACAACGGTGTCGGCGTGCGTATTGAAGATAACGGACTCCGCATGATTCACACCGCGGGAATGCCTCCGCTTCAATACGTTGCTGAAGATGACGCCATATTTACGGCATCGGCACGTCCGTTCATGTCGCCACCTCCTGGAGTCGATCTGTCTCCTCAACGCAGTGCGCCACCGAACGCCGGTACGATTCTGCCAAAGAAAGACGTGATTACTACGACAGAAGCCGGCACTACTCTAACTGACACCAGAGGCAGAAAGTGGATACAAGATGGGGATCACTGGACCCTGGAAGGCGATCCGAAGAGCACCTACCGGTTCGATGAGACCAGGGGAAGAGTGTGGACGTGGGGCGACGGAACCGCTGATTGGGTAGATAAAGGCGGCCGGGTATGGCACCACGACGCCGGCATGCCGGCTAAGTTCTGGACCTCCACTGACGGAGCTACTTATCAGGAAGGGACCTGGAGATTTACTCCGCGCAGCATAGGCGATCCGCTGCCGGAACCAGTTTCGGAGAACTGGCAACATTCCATCTAACCGGATCGGGAGTGGTTCAGACGAGAGACGAGCGCATCAATCTGTTTCTTCAACAGCAGTACGAAAAATCAGGATGGGTTTCAAAAATTATTCAAAACGGTGCCAACTGGGGTTTCAAGCTCAGCGAATTTTATATGGTGCCCCAGGCTCTCGGTGACGAGGGTAAGACCCTTCAACAGATTCTTGGTAAGAAAACGGCAGATAAGCTATCCGAAGCCTGGCACTTCCTTCCCCAGGGTCCGGGACTACAGCTTGCAAGTCTTGGCGACTTTGACGTGAAGAGAGCCGACTCGCTCAAAGCAGCCACCGATATTTTGAGCAGCTATGAGAACAATCTTTCCGGCGACGCCAATCCAGACAGCGCCAAGGGTGTCAGAGCAATTCTGGACAGGACAATGGAAGCGCTGCGACTGCAAGCAGCAGGCGATCCCAAAGCAGCCGAAACAATCTCCAAGCTGGTAGGTCAATTGATCGCATCGGAGCAGTTCAACGGCGATGAAGTGAAAGCCATGAACGATTATGTGCGCAACAACGACGATCCATCCGGGACGATGGCTGGACGCCCTTTGCTGGCATCCGACTTCGAGCAGTTGTATGCAGGCCGAATACCAAGCTGGTTGGATATCGACCGCGGCGAACACGTGAAGCAGATGGCCGAAGGCTTTTTGAAAAATCGTGACCAAGCGGTGCAAGCTGCGCGCAGAATTGCCCTCTTGTACTTGACGCGCTCAGGCGATGGCAAACTGCCCGAGTCGATCGGCACCGCCAACGTGATATATCCTTGGTCGGTGCGGTTACGCGACGGAGGATACCGTCCGCCCGAAGACGTCCTGAATAAACAAACAGTTTCAATCGATACCAACTCACTGGTAACCAGGTTGAGAGACAGTCTGGGATACGGACCCGCCGGTAACGACGGAGCCCAAACAGCAAGCAGAAATATGGCTGTGGGTGACGTGCTTGTGCGAGTGAACGCCATCACGCATCAGCAGTACGGTGCGATTTTGGAAGATGTCTTGCGCAATCCTCAGTCTTCCAAACAGGACAAGATTCAAGCACTTCTTGGCGGTCAGGGAATCGATTTCGCCACTCTTACGGCGGGAGTGCGGGCGTACGAAAGTGTGAACCGCGAAGCTGATGGTTCTGCTACCTCAGTTAGCTCCAAGGATCTGCTCAGCACATTGGAGGCGGTTGCATCAAATCCCAAAGAGAATCAGGAAGTGCGAGCCGTAGCCGCTCTGCTTCAGTTCGGACTGCAGCCGGAAAACGTCGCTGCTCTTCCTGACCTCATCGCCTTCGCGCACAAGCAGGCAGACAACACTGGCAACATACCCGACGGCAATCTTTCGCCTGCTGTATTGAGTTACTTCCTTGACAGAGCGATCAACCCGCCGCCAGGGACAGTCGTTGACGACAGCGAGCTTACAACCAGATTGAGTGCCGCTAAGGCCCTCGAACTGTTGGCTGATCAAGATCATCCCAACGTGGCATTGACGGCCGCAACCGCCTTCACTCGCGTAGCTATGGTCGCCACCACGTCTCCTCAGATACAGGCATCCGCCTTCCAGCAACTGGCGTAACTCGCACCAGGCAGCGCCAGTGCCACCATGCTCGATCTCGTTAAACAGGCGGCGCCACAAGTTGCTGCCCAAGCGATGATTCAATACGCACGCTATACTCTGGAGGCAATTCATGACGCCAACTCCGGAGACGCAGACGCCACGGCTACGGCGAAGCAGTTCCTTTCATTGATGCCAACCTTTGTTTCATCGCTGACACCTGAAGATAGGAATCAACTGGGCGAAGGATTACAAAAGGCGTACGGTGCCCTTCGCCCGTCGACAAAAGATGGCGCCGCTGATCTCAGGGTGGGTATTGTAAACGCAATGGCGCAAGTGGCTCCGACCGGATCGGAATCAATACTGAGACGAATCGCCGGAGACACCGATGACAGCGATCGAGAACCAAGTCCTGCCGTTCGGCAGACAGCGCTCGTTCTGCTTGCAAAAGCAGGCAGCCAAGATCTGAGAGCGCTCCTGGTGAAGCTGTCCCAAACGGAAACTGATCCTGCCCTTGTGAAAACAATCAACGACTTACTCAATCCCACTAGAGATTCAATCGTGTCTGCTTCGGATACGACCACCGACGCTTCACCATCCAATCCTTATGCAGGGCTGGCCGGTTTCAAAGCCGAAGACTGGCTTCTAAACCAGGGTTTCCCACTTCTCACAAGCAAAGAGTATGAGGCGCGCGTCAAGGAGGCTGGCGACAACTCTATGAGTCGCATCGGTCGATGGTTCAGTTCTGAACAGACGATCGAGCAGACAGGGCTGCAAGCCATGCAAGCGATCAGGGATGAACAGCAGCGTGAATGGGATGCCCTGACGCAGCTGGCCCTCAACCCGGCCGGCAATGATAAGGCGTCTATCGAACAAAGCCTGAAGGCCCAAGCAGTCATGTTCAACATACTCTCCGCCGGCGGGCAACCAATAGGCACCACTGGTGATGGCCGCATAGCCTGGCGTCAGCATGTCGCCGATTCATCCACCGATCCGCTATTCAATCCGGGAACGACCTGGCAGGCTAAAGCTGCCGACGTTCTAGCCCGCGTCAGCGTGGAAGGTCATGTTGGTAGGTCGAGAGTGGCAGACTATATCAAAGCGATTCTCATCGATGGAAGCGTTCCTGCGAAAGTGAAATTGACGCTTCTAAAGGCGTGGGAAGAGCACGGCTCGCCGATCAGACAGCTGATTAACAACCCGGCAGGAGGCTCCAGCTTCATTTCAATGCCGGAATACGTCGCTACTCTGGATAAAGCGATTGCAGTTCAACGAGCCAAGATCGAAAGTATGGGAATCAATGAGAGAGATACGGAAAACCTGGCGTACCTGGAAGAGCTTCAACTAGCAAGAGAAGAGTGCAAGCATTTCAGCAACGCGTAATCAGACAGCACTACCGCCGGTCAACGTACATAAGTTTGGCCCGGCTCTCTCCGTAGAGAGGGAAGCTGAGACCGTTGCGGAACCTATTTGGAATCGCGGAGTCTGAGTATGTGACGACCAAAGTAGAGGTTGAAACTTGCTTAGCGATATCCCGGCAATAATGATGGCCGCAGCAAACCCCATTGAAGCAATCCCTGACCCGCGGGAGCCCTTCTTAAATAGGTATGGAAGCAACTCGCTTTCATACTCCTCTCTGCAAAAAGGAATGGAATTCTTTCTTGAGCCGCAATACGGGTACATCGCATATTCACCTATCAAAGCTGATATCGAAAGGGCGCTTTGCCTCGCTGACCCCATTTGCTCCAGTGAGAACCAGGAGCAGTTGATCAAGATGTTCTTGGAAAGGCACAAGGGAGCAGTCTTCCTCCACCTCACAAAGGAAACGGCAACTATCCTCAACAGACTTGGTTTTGTGGTCAATGAGATTGGCACCGAAACAATCATCGATATTAAAAAGTTTAGCCTCGCCGGTGGTGGCAAAGAGTTTCTCAGAAGCCAGAGAAATCGTGCGGCCAAGGACGGTCTGATTGTTAAAGAACAACCCTGCTCGGAAGTGCCGCTAGAACAGCTGAAGCAAATATCGGCTGAGTGGATGGCAAAGAAGGCAAATGGACGGGAGCTATCCTTCCTTGTTCGCCCTGCCAGGTACGATGATGAGACTGATGTGCGTAAGTTCTTTGCCTATCAAAACGATCGTCTCGTCGGCTTTAACTTCTTCGATCCGATCTACCGGGGAGACCGGATCATTGGCTATATGGATAACACTCACAGGAGCGTTGCCGGATTCAGCTATAGCATACCTGACTGCATCAATTTAGAAGCCATGCACCAATTTGGGCTGGAAGGCAAAGAGTTGCTCTCACTCGGCTTCTCTCCGTTGCACGCCCTGAATGACTCCGGTGAGTTCCGATACAGCTTTGCGTTGAAGAAGGCACTGGAAGTCTTTCGTGAGCACGCCAACTTCCTCTACGATTTCAAAGGCACGGCGTTCCATAAAACTCGTTATCGACCGGGTACGGAAGGCTGTTATGAGATCAAGCTATATTGCGCCTGCCCGCAACCTGTTCCTATTTTTCACATGGGCAAAGTGTTCAAGCGATGCGGCATCGATCCGATCAGGCACGTAATCACGCGAGGAGTAAGCCGGAAGTGAAACTGGGATTCATCCTGATCTGTCGGCGATTCAGTTCATCTGCTCTTCCTGAAAAACTACTGTTGTGCTATCTCCCCATGGACAGTAGGTTTGGTAACGGCTAGATCCGAAGATCTCGAGAGCCGCACCGCCATATCTATCGCTTCCATAACCTCTTGCGGCCGAGTGAAACAAAGCTCATGACCAGCGTCGCGGACTACAATCAAGTGAGAGCGAGGAATGGCTTGGTGCAAAGGATACGAGTGTTCCTGCGCTGGTACAGTCATATCGTGATCGCCGGTAACAATTACGACTGGAACAGTGATGCTGGCGTAACTGCTGCTGACATTTCTTAGCGCCCGGTTGATTGTCACTTCGTCACTGGCAACGGCTTTGAGTTGGGACAATCTGAACGTCGAAGAAAGGAAACGTTCAATATAAGGGCGGGGTGCGCTGTCCGGCATAAACGCTTCTTCAAGCTGCTGTCTAACCCAAGCTCTTCCTAAAGTCTTGAAGACAAGACCCAGTGCTGAACCTAGGACGGGCACCAGTGCCAGTCGGCATAAGAGTTTCGTACCCCTGGTCTCGTAGGCCATACCTCCCAGCAAAACCAGGCCGGCTAGATCGTTCTGATACTGAACAGCATAGCTAAGAGCCAGGGAGCCGCTCCAGGAGTGAGCTACCAGAATGGGTCGAGACACTCCCAGCTGAATCAGGGCGCTATGAAGAATTTGCGCTTGCCGCTCTGGCGTTACCGATTTCGCGCCGGTCAGCATAGTGCTGTCGCCATGTCCAGGTCTGTCAAAGGCCACAGTTTGGTATTTGCCGGCGAGCTGGTCGAAAATGGACATGGTAAAGTCCTGCAGCGTGCCGTCATTGCCGTGCAGAAGGACGATCGGTTGTCCGGCGCCGCTCTCTACATAGTGGAGCCTGGCACCCTCACAGAGTACGTAACGGTCGTTGGGCGCAGGGTGGGACGAATCTTCAGCGTTCGCCAGGACAGGCAAAGTCGTGTTCAGTACAGACAGTACTGAAAAAGTCGTGAACAGACGCTTGATGGTTGGAGCAAAGGGCATTTATTGTCCGCGATCATTCGTCGCCCTTTTGCCATCTCAACGACGGTTAGCAGCGCGAACGAGCTGATGATCCAATTCTAGCCGACTGGAGCCGAAATTGTGCGGAAGGAGAAGCTCTTGATTCTCTTATGCGTCGTACCCAGTATAGGGTGGGCGTCACACGGAGTCATTACGTAATGCAATCCAGAAGAGCATGAGGTAAGGAGAGTACCATCGAACGTTGAAACTGACGCTTTCATCTTCTGGGCAGCCTCTTCTGGACAGCCTTCTCGGAGTGTCGACCAATTCACTCTCCCTTTAGCGGAAACTCCAAGAGCGGGTGATCGCTGTTTCGAAAGTCTATGATGTGCGGTTTCTCGTCGTTGAGCAGTTGCGGCAGGCGATCGCCGCTGAACGACTCGGAGATCGAAAACCTTGTCTGATCGACCTTATTTTCTGCCTCGGACTGTCCGGTTTCGTGCAAGATCGTGATCAGCTGTGTGCGCCCGTCCAGCAACGGTTGCACGGCGTTCGTCAGTGGCTCAATTGCGTGCGCGTAGATTGCTTGCAGTCCAACTGCCTCCGAGAGTTTGTGTTCTAACCGGTCGCTTATTTTTTTCAACCCTGGATACTTCTTGTCCAGATCCAGAAGAGTGTCTCTAGAGTTTATCGGATAAGGTTCGCTGAATTGGACCGCGTTGAGAGCATGATTCGCGTGCTCTTGATCGAGCTCGGTCATAGTGGCGACGATCGGGTCGGCCTGGGTTCGAATCTTGTTTATGTCTTCCTGCAGAGCCAGAACGGACTCGGCGATCGGTTTGAATCTTTCGCTAACTCGACGCCAGGTGGGCGCAAACGCTTCATCGGTCTGACGCACTGCATCCAGAGTGGGAGAGAGATACTTGCTGAGGATCTCTTTCAGATCGCCGCCGGCGTGAACCTGCCCGATCTCGCCGGTCATGTCGTCGTGCAACTGTTCCAATTTGGATTTGGGAGACTGATCACGCCATTCCGGTTTGGGCGTCCATTCACTCTCATCCGCTGTTTTAATTGGGCTCATGGCATCTGGATGTTCCGAGATTAGTTGAGCCTCTGCATCCGGGTTCCGCGCTGATAAGCGCCCCATCCGGAAAGGTTCGCATTGACGGAGCGGCTCACATTGAAGATACAGGTCGGAAGCGAGATCATGGTAGGAACTGTGCTCGCCAGCGTTAGGCGCCGACTCAAAACCGTATGCAGCCATGTGAACCAACGCCTCGGTGGATGAATGAACTTTTGCGCGCTACGAGCATCAGACACTCACACCGTGATAATTGTGTGAAAGAGTGGAGATCATATGGGGGAAGTTCCCATTAAATGTCGCGGAATTGGTTCGATTCTTCCAACTTTGGGAAAATCCTATCTGTTATTGATGTCGGGTTACTGACATGGGTTAACTGATTTGTCCACCGACCATGAAAATTTTGGTGCTTTCGAGACCGTTCAACCGCGCGATCCGTTGGTCGGCACCGTCCTTGATGGCAGATTTCAGGTAGAAGAAATTATCGGATTCGGTGGAATGAGCGTTGTATACAAGGCAACGCAGCTCCGCGTAAACCGGCACGTGGCCATCAAGACTCTGAAAATCCAGATGGATCCGAAGCCGGTGTATCGAGAACGGTTTCAACGGGAAATTAGCCTGCTGTGTACACTCAATCATCCCCACATCGTTACTGTCTACGATTGTTTCATCGGTCCTGACGGCCAACCGTATGTCGTGATGGATTATTTGAGAGGCAACAGTCTGGAGAAACTGATCGAGGACAAGGGAGCCATGCCGATGGAACAGTGCGCTTCCATAGTTGCGCAAGTGTTGAGTGCATTGGATCACGCCCACAAGAAGGGAGTCATCCATCGCGATCTCAAACCGGGAAACATAGTTTTGATGGACGATGAAACTGCCTTCGTCAAGGTCGTTGATTTTGGATTGGCGAAACTCAATCATGAGAGTCGGCGCCTTACACAGACGGGTGAATTTTGGGGAAGTCCGGCATACATGAGCCCGGAGCAGGCCAGCGGCAAGCCTGAAGATGGACGTTCCGATATTTACTCTCTTGGTGCGGTGTTCTATGAGCTGGTGGCTGGAAAGGATCCATTTCACACGGCAACATCAGTTTTCGAACTGATCCACTTGCATGTGAACCAGGCCCCGCCACCGCTGACGGTGAAAAATCCGGAAGTTCTTGTGCCCCCCAAGATAGCCGAAGTCATCTTTAAGGCGTTGGAGAAAGATCCGGCAAACAGGTTCCAAACGGCGTCCGAGATGTTGGATGCTTTGGTTAGCGCATGCGCTGACGCCAAACTACGGGAGTCCGGTGACTTGCAACTGTTAGCTGACGCAAGCAAGCGGTCCTCGGGAGGACATGCTCGTAGCTCGGATGTCGAGCAGCCCACCGCTTTTGAGGAGCCCGCCACAGAACCAGTGTCGACGAGCATGTATTTCAAGCGTGCGTTGGACCCAATGCAGGACATGAGACCGTCGGCTCAGTTCAGCGATACCGTTCAGGATGTATCGAAGCCGACTCAACCCGAAGATACGGCTGGAGACAGATCGGAACCCTGGAAGCTCCTTTTCATTACAATAGCTGGTGTCGTTGGCCTGGCTGGGCTCACTCTGTTCAGCATGTTGCACCACAGTTTCCGTCGACCCAGCGACACACATCAAGCAGCTGTCACGCCTGTCCAAACGCCAACTTCGGCGGGTTCTGAAGTGAGCAAGGCCGATCAAGAACGGCGCGATAGGCAAGGCGTTACCAACAAAGAAGTGCTCATAGGTTCTTGTATTTCATTGACCGGCACACTTGCGGAACGCGGTCACCAGGTTATCGAGGGAGCTAGTTCCTATATCAACTACGTCAACGATTCAGGCGGTATCTTTGGCAGAAAAATCGTGTTGAAGATCTGTGATGATGCCTACGATGCAGATCAAGCCAAGCAGTGTTTTAACAAATGCTTAAAGGACAGCGTTTTCGCCGGTGCCTTTTTCGTCGGTTCCGCTCCGATCGAGAATTATGCGCGAATGGCGGATGCAGTTCCCACCCCGATGTTGGGCTTTTGTTCAGGAACGCCTGTGTGGTCGCAGCTCCATCCAACTGAGTTCATCGTCAGGGCGACCTTTCCTGACGAAGTGCAAGCTTACGTTCGCCAACTTGTCGACATTCAGCACATGAAGCGAATTGCCGTCATATATCCGAGAGACGCGTTTGGAACAGGGATTCTTCAAGCGGCAACAAAGTCTCTAGGGCTGCGCAAAATCGAACCGGTCTCAGTCCAGTCGATTGAAAGAAAGTCGGCGGACGTTGGCGACGCGGTCCGGAAAACGTTGAGCACAAATCCTGATGCGATATTGGTCGGAACCACTTCTCCGGGGCTGGAAGCCATCGTCAGAAAATGCCGGTCGGACCATAGCAAGTGTCTGATCGCAACCGTCTCTACATCCAACGATTGGCTCCTTAGAATGGGAGCCGATGCCGATGGTGTTGTGTCATCGCATGTAGTGCCGTCATTTGATGACGACTTCCCCACGATGTCGCTCTATAGCAAGCTGCGGCAGAAGTACTTCCCCGGCAGTGTGCCAACGGAAAGTTCTTTCGAAGGCTTCGTCAACGCTTTGGTTTTATGCGAAGGATTGAAGAGATCTGGTGAAGATCTCACCAGGCAGAGGTTTATCAGTGCGCTCGAATCGCTGCATGATTTCGATCTTGGCATTGGCCCAATGTATCATTTGAGCTACTGGCCTGATCGCCACACCGGGTTCGACGAGCATTCCATCAACTTTATCGTCTTCCAGGGCGGCAAAATGGTCAAGCTGACCGATTCAGATTGGCGCTCGGCGATCGGCGCATTCAAATAGAGTGACTCCCGTTCCGCAAATCAGTGGATGAGTGAACTCGGTGATGCCCTTGAGCTAGAGCTTCTTTTCGATCTGATCCAGTGTTTGCAATCGGTCGTTCAGGGCGACGGAAGGATTCAGTCCTTTGACCGTGTCACGTTTGCTGCGGTAGTGCCCGTACAACGCTTCGGCGGGAGTATCAATCATGCCCGCTGAGGCCGTGGGCGTGAAAACCAGCGCGCTCGTTCCGAAATTCTCCAGGAACTGATCTGAATTCTTGAACTGTATAAGGGGATTGGGATTGTTGTGGAAGCTGTATCCGGCGCTTGCCAGAACGGAACCGGCTCCGATGTTGGCTCCCCCTTCGACCGCGTTGATGATTTGATCGTGGAGATATCTGTTCCACATTTCCTTCTCTTCATTTGCGGAAATTGCCCGGTGCTGGCTGATGCATGCTGCAATCGAATCGTATGCGCTCAGCCTCTTGTCCATGGTCGTCGACCCGGCCCCGCTTGCGGCAACCTTCAAGCTTTTAGCATCTCGGGCGAGCTGCTGCTCGCTGTCTTGCGTGGGATGCGACTTTGATTGCAATTTAGTTTTGCTTCTCTTCTCGGCAATCTTGCCTCCCCAGTACGCCACTCCATCGGTGCCGATGAATCCGGCGCCTGAGACGATGAATCCGATGCCTGCAGGTCCGGCAGTCTTCGGTAACGAGTGAACTGCTGCCAGATACTCGAGCAATCCACCCCAGAACGCGCCTGTTCCTGAGGTGAAATTTTTCGTGATGTTGTCGCCCAGGCGAAACGCCTTCAGGCGAGTTGCTCGGGCGTAGTTAGCGACGAATTCAGCGGAGGCGCAATCGGCGATGTCTTGCAGAACGGCTTGCTCCTGCGCGTTGGTCTGCACCGACGAAGACGCAATCATGTTTTTTCGCTTCCCGAGCAGATCCTGGATTTGTGTCTGCAGTTGATTGGCCTTATGCTCGAATGTCGTGCGATCGAACCCTCGATGCTTTACTGATTGGCTGTGTACTAAATCGAGAGTGGCACCGCCGACAGTGCGAGTGACAAAACCCAGCTCGCCCAGAAAAATCAAGAACGGTCCGGCTTCAGCCCGTCCAACTGAGAAATTCTGGGGACGGTAATGGTATCGATAGGCGTTCGTGAAGGTGACTATGTTGCCTGCGTCCGCAACGCTATAAGCGAGTGTGCTTGTCGCCGCTACATAAAACCTGTGCAAGGGCGTTTCGCGCGGATTGTTCAAGCGGAACAATGTTGTCAGCCTGAAAAGATCAATCTCCGCTTTGAGAATCTCGGAGCTCAGATCGTCAACCTGGGCGCCGGCGTGCAGTTCTTCTTTGGTGCCGCGCAATCTTATCTGCGGCTCCGATTCGGCTGCGACCGTCCGAGGTTTTTCATTGCCGGATACTGAGATGCTTGATGCTTCCGTTTGGGCGAGAACCTGCAAAGATGAACCCGAGAGCGCCGCTACAGCCATCGAGGTCAAAAGAGTACACCGCAGGGTCCACGAGACTTTCTTGCTATGGTACGAGTCGTTGCCAGTCATCGGCTGATCCTTTTAGTTAAGCAACCATTAAACAGATAATACGTGCTTGGCATCAACTAAAGAGTCCACCATTCGTCGCTCATGCCGGAACAACTCAAGGTGAGTGACCGGCCACCTGGATCGATCAACCGCTCATGGATCTGCAGTGTTCAGACTGTGCTCTGCAACAGCTCAGGAATGTTTGCGGAAATATTCGGATGCTGGTACTGAAATCAGCGGCTGAGAGTGCACTCTAGCTCCTCATGAAGTCCCGAAACCCGGGGTGAACTCGTCGCCATATGGCGCAACGCTGGCGCCACGTAAGGCGCACTGCGACCTTTGCCGAGCACGCGCAGATAGGAGAACATCAGTCCGATCGGTCCACACAGCCCGCCAGCCATCTCAATCATCACCAGCCTCAAGGGATAGGAGCTGCGCCCGATCAGCCGCTCGACTACTCTTTTCAGGTGCCATGCCGGCAGTACACGAAACAGGGTCTTGAGTGATCTCATGTCCCGTTCGCGCAGGAGCAAAAGCAGTTGATATGCGACAAATCCCTTGCTGTAGCAGAAAAGCTGCTTGTTCAAAGCGCCCATGCTGGACCTATGACTGTGACTGATACAGGCTTTCGGCTCATATGCTATAGTCCAACCCGCCCTGAGGGTACGGTAGAAGAGGTAGACGTCCTCACAAGAGCCACTCGGCGTCCCGGGTCCCAGGGTTTCCTCCATCAAACCGATTCGGGGATGGCAAAATGCTGCGGCCCGAAAAGCGGCATTACCCGTGCCTCCAAGTAGCCACGTTGGCGGTGAATAACGGTTCGATTTGACGTAAAACCAGTCGCTATCAGCGTCCCATCTGGCATAGCCTCGATTGAGCCCGCCGTCGGCGTAGCCTTCAAAAGTTCGCTGGGACTCAGTCTCGAGCTCGCGGGGAATTATGTTGCCTGTGACCGCCATAACGTCAGCGCGCGCAAACGGAGCAAGCAAGTTCTCCAGCCAATCCGGAGGCACCGCCGTGTCGTCATCGATGAATACGATAATATCGCTAGAGCTGGCTGCTATGCCGGCGTTCCTTGCGTATGACGAGCCGGCCCGAGGTTCGACAATGAATCTCACATCAGAGAAATCGCACCTTATTGAGTCAATCAGATTGGCGCCCGGCGCATTGTCGACCACGATCACTTCAAGCGGACGTTCAGTGGCCAGCCCGATAAGCGATTTCAAACAGGCGCGGAGTTCTTCTTTTCTGTTGCAAGTCGGAATAACGATAGAAACGGGAATTGAGGCTGGCAGTCTTTGTGCATTCGCGGTAGTGGTCGCCTCGTCGCCGAGATACTCGTTGATCAAACACGCGTTCGCAAGCGATAATCGCTGCTCGTTTGTCAGATCGGCGCCGGCATTGACCAAAGCATCGGTCAACCCATCGGAAATACTGTTGGATAGCTGAAGTACACCGATCGATGCGTAATGATTTCTGATGTCGACACTTCCTACCGGCTTCTGTCCGTACCAAACAAACAGGCGAACGATTGCATAGTCGGCGACGTCGGTCACAGCCTGGAGCGGTTGAGAGATGTCTATACGGCGCAGGGCGATCGCCCCTGTCCCGCTCCGCTTTTGCCCAGTTGATCGCGTCACCACGCTCGGTGGCGGCTGCCAGACTTGTTGCGGTAGTCCCGATTTGCGATCGATCTCTTGGGCCAATCGTTTGGATCGAGAGTATGAAAACAGAGAGGGCAAGGTGCCTCTCAGCTCCTCAAATAGCAGCTCCGAAGGAAACCTGCTTGGCGAGAGAGTAGCGCGCATCAACCTGTCAAAGTTCCACATCATGAGATGCCAAACTATGAGCCTTACGAAGGCAAACTCAAGGCCGGAGATCGTCAGCCCCCATGCATAAAACGCTGCCAAACCACCGTAGCCTCTGAGCTGTGTGCGCAGATCTTCATAACGAGACCTGTGTCGGTGGCGGACAACGGCACTTGGTTCATATGCGATGCTGTACCCGTCCTGCAAAAGGCGAAAGAACATCTGTGTGTCCTCGGCGCTCCCACACAAACTTCCGGCTCCCAGTGCGGGATCAAACAGACCGATTCTGGAAAAGACGGTGCGTCTGAAAGCCATGTTAGCCCCGGCGCCGCATTGACCAGTTCCAAGCAATGACCAATCCGGCTTTG
>Ga0206829_10260_pt2 | contig 13600 bp, 13 predicted proteins | sample Alteio_BWOrgCont_75_FD_152862 | JGI IMG/M metagenome (GOLD analysis project Ga0206829, IMG submission 152862) | Enriched cells from forest soil in Barre Woods Harvard Forest LTER site, Petersham, Massachusetts, United States -... | ecosystem: Environmental > Terrestrial > Soil > Temperate forest >... | reverse complement strand
CCAAGCTGCTCGAAAACATTTATCGCTGCGTGAACATCGCGTTGGTGAATGAGCTGAAGCAGCTGTGCGACCGCATGGGTATCGACATCTTCGAAGTGATCGATGCAGCGAAGACGAAACCCTTCGGCTTTCAGGCCTTTTATCCCGGCCCCGGACTCGGCGGTCACTGCATCCCCATTGACCCGTTCTATCTTTCCTGGAAGGCAAAGCAGTACGACTTCCGCACCAAATTCATCGAGCTTGCGGGCGAAGTCAACGTGGCCATGCCGTACTATGTGGCCGATAAGACAGTCGCCGCGCTCAACGAGCAATCGAAGGCGCTCAAGGGCGCGAAAGTCCTGGTGCTCGGCCTCGCTTATAAGAGAGACGTAGACGACCTGCGTGAATCGCCGTCACTCACCATCATCGAATTGCTGAAACACCGCGGCGCCATCGTCTCCTACAACGACCCATATTTCTCTTATGTAGGCCGCGGCCGTCACTATGACCTCGACATGCACGGAGTACCGCTCGACAATCTCGCGCAATACGATTGCGTGCTGATCGTTACCGATCACTCCGACTATGACTACGCGCGCATCGTTCAGGAGTCGCAACTGGTTGTCGACACACGCAACGCGACCAAAGGCATCCGATCGGAAAAAATTGTGAGGTGCTGACAGCACTTGGTTGCTGTCAGCCGGCGTCTTGGGTTGCTGGAAGTAAGCGCTAAGGCGTGACCTTAATCGTGCTGGCCGCTGTGCTCGGGAGTTCGACCCGGCTCAGGAAAATCGGTGTCGTTATCCTGTTCCAGGTCTTTGATCATCTCGTCCGCAAAGCGATGCGGTAGCTGATCCGCAAGATTGCTGACTTGATCGGTTCTCCGGGGTGAATCAGTGGGGGATTGGCTTTCTACCGCACCCTTGAGGGAGTCGCTATCGTGACGGATTGGCATAAGTCCTCTTCGATGGCCCCAACTGCGGAGTGGGTTGCTAGTGCGCTCTAAATGGTCGGCCGGCTTACTGTGGCTGGTATGCCGAAGGCGAAGGCTTGGGTGCTGTAATTCTAATCCCCATACCGTTCAATCGGCTGCGCGCCTGCGCTGCTTCCGGCGTTTGTGGATATCGCTGGATCAGGCTGCGTAGGTCGCGAATGCCCGCATCGCGCTGATTCGTCGCCAGTTCAGCCTCGCCCTTGCGCAGCTGCGCTGCCGGAACCTTGGGATTTCCGGAGAACTGCTCCAGCACCGCGTCGTAGTTTTTGATAGCCGTCTTATAGTCGCCCTGCCGATAAGCAATTTCGCCGAGGTAAAACTGCGCATTGCCGGCCAGGTTGTCCTGAGGATAAAACTTCAGCACATCGCTGAATTCACCCGCAGCCACGTCATATTTTGCGCTGTTGTAGTCCCGCAGTCCGCCCTGGTAGAGCTGGTCTACCGGAGGAGCCTGTGGCTGCGCCGGTGCCGCATTCGCATCCGGGCCGCCCGGTGCCTGCTGTCCACCCGGAACCATACTCTGCTGCCCGCCTCCAGTGGGCTGGCCGTTCACATTCTGCAGCTGCGACTGCATATCCTGCAGCGTTTTGCTCACTTTAGCAATGCGCGACTTCAACTCATCGACGGAATCGTTCAGGCTCTGCATCTGACCCGAGAGCTGGTCAACTTTGCTCCCGTTTCCTTCATTCTGGGCCTGCACGGACTGCTGCAGCGTCGTCATGGACTGCGACATGCGATTCACGCTGTCAGCCGTCTGCTCCACCAGATGCTGCAGCACGCCCATGCGCTCGTCATTCGACTGCTGCAAGCGTTGCAACGTGTCCTGCAGCGTTTGCACTTGCTGCTGGAGTTGAATCATTTCCTTCGAGGCAGCATGCGCTCTGGGCGCAGGGTAGAGAAGTGCAAGCGTAGCAACCGCGGTAAGCTGAATCAAAGTCTTTCGCATAGGCAATCCCCACATGGCGCGTATGGTCTTCGTGCAGTCCTTGTAGATCAGTTTAGTCCAAAGCAAAACGGCAGCACTGCGTAAAGCAATGCTGCCGTCGCATAGTGGGAATTAGCGGTCCACGCTGAACTGGGCGCGGCGGTTCTGCTGCCAGCACTCTTCTGTGTGCTCGGTGCAGAATTGCTTTTCCTTGCCGTAGCTCACCGTGCGCAGGCGGTCTGGGCTCACGCCGGCATTCACCAGCGCCTGCTTGGCCGCATTGGCGCGGTTTTCGCCGAGGCTTAGGTTATATTCCGTCGATCCGCGCTCGTCGCAATAGCCGCCGATCACGACCTTGACCCCCGTGTGCTGATTCAGGAACGCCGCGTCCTTCGAGATAATCGGCTGCGCGTCAGGACGAATGTCATACGCGTAGTCGTAGAAGACATCCTGCACGTTCTGGTGGAAGAGCGAGTCGTCCATCTCATTTTCGTTGATGTTGCTCACAGGAGCCTGCGGCGCGTTCACCGTCAACCTCGCCGTCGCGTCGGTTGATCCGCCGTCGCCGCGCGCGATCAGGTGGTAATTGGTCGATTCGGTCGGCTTCACATTCATCGTGCCGGCAGTGGCAACCTGCCCCACTCCCTCAATCGAAACATCCGTCGCACCCGATGTCTTCCAGTTCAGCACAGCGCTGTCGCCAGGATTGATCGCTTGGGGCGTGACGGTGATCTCAGCCGTCGGCGCAGGCGCGGAAACAGTTGGTGGAGGTGGCGGCGGCGGTGCGGGCTGTTTCTTGTGGCATCCGGCAATCATGACCACAGCTGCCAGACTCACTAGGGAAGCAAGATACTTACGATGAAGGTGTTGCACGGTCTCCTCCTTTGGGAGCGGATTGTAATTGCTCTCGAACGAGCGTTATTGCCAGCCAAGACAGGGCAGCCAGGTCAAACCCTGTCTGCCAACAAAATGAAAACTGCAAATTACTTCCAGCTCCAGTTCGGCATTGTGTTGGAGCTGCCATGTGTCAGTGCGTGTTGTTCAGAACCATCCGCCAGCATGGTCCATATTTGGGTGGCGCCACCGTCTTCCCGCTGAAAAACAAGATGACGGCCATCCGGCGACCACGACGGAAAATCGTTGCGCCCGGCATCATGCGTCAACTGCGTCCAGCGCTTGCTGGCAATGTCCATGATGTAAATGTCCTGCCCGCCCAGGGCACCCGGACCGTACTTCCGGTTCCATGCGAAAGCCAGAAACTGCCCATTCGGCGACCACGAAGGCGAAGTCGCATACCCGCCATCGGTCATGCGCTGCACATTGGCGCCGTCCGAATCCATAATGTAAATCTGCGGCAGGCCCGTGCGCCCGCTCACCCAGGCAATCTGCGCATTCGTCTTTGGATTCCAGACCGGGGAAACATCCGGCCCATTGAATGCCGTCACACGGTGGAGGCCACCACCATTGGCATCCGTCGTATAAATCTCGGAATCGCCGTCATGCGCTGACGAGAATGCCAGCTTTGATCCATCACTCGACCACGCCGGAGAAATCGTCGTGCCGCCCGGTGAATTGAAGTTCACTATGCGGTTCAGCAACAGCGAGTACATGCGGATCGACCAGCCATTCTTGCCCAGGCTGGAAAACGCTACGCGAGAGTTATCCGGAGAGACGCGCGGCGAGAGTGAAATCGATCCCAGATGTGTGACCTGGTGCTCATTCTCCCCGTCGTAATCCATCACCCAGATTTCTTTGTTACCCGTCCGGAAAGAGACGAAGTAAATCTTCGTCTCGCAGATGCCTGCAATGCCGCCTAGCCGCGTAATAATCTCATCGGCAAAACGGTGCGCAATCGCGCGCGCATTGTCCACGCTGGCATTGTCCGAGTACTGCTTTCCGAGAATCTGCGGCGTCTGCTGATTCTTCGCGTCGAATAAGTAGCCGTAGACGGTCACTTTTCCATCCGCGACGCCAATCGCGCCAAACGCGACCATGTCGGCATTCGATGGGGCAGCCGCCCAGTCCGGCAAATTGATCTCCTGCGGCGAGCCGGGCATCAGCGGCGGAGCCATGCTCTTCGAAACCATGTCGAAGATGCCGGCATTGGAAAGGTCGTTAAAAAGCGTCGTATCGAACGCGCTCTTCAGCAATCCCGCCTGCGGATCATTCGATGTCGGCTTGAAGCTGGCTGCAGCGAGCCTGATCTTCGTCGCGCCCAGGTTCGTGCCCGTACGCACCCAATCCTGCGCCTGCGCGCTAGAAAGACCACTGAGGAAGAAAATCGCTGCAAAAAAGAGGAAACAACGCGAACTCAAAATCTCTTGCTTCTTGCTAATAATCATTCTTCCGTCCCGCAGAAAAGTTTGCGAAAACTGAATCAACTTCATCGCCCGGGCTCTTCACAATAGTACGACACCGACAGTGAGCTTCCGTCGTATCCCCCGGGCAACGGACCATAGGTGTCAACTCTTTGCACTGCTCGTAGGCACGAGGTGTCCAGACTAGATGAGCCACTCGATTGCGCAACACGTATCTGGCTCGGTGAACCATCCCGCGCAATCACAAACGAAAGAAATACTTTCGCCCCCGCCGGCGTATTCGGAGATACTTCCTGAACTAGCCAATTTTGTGCTGTCTTTCTGCGAATCAAATCAACGTACCAGGGGAAGCGTGAACCAAAGTCTCCCCCATTGACTGCGACGGGATTATTGCCGTTTGGGTTGCTTGTCGTCGACCGCGGAATATTTGTTTGCGCCGCCTCGCCATAGTTTGCCCGGTTCTGCTGGTTCGGAACCGGCTGCGCATGCTTCGTCGAAGTCGGAGTGACATTCTTCTGCGGCTGCGGCTTCACCGGAGCCTCGGCCTTCTGCGGCGCCTGCTTTGCTCTTGGCGGAATCTTCTGTTTCTCGGGAATCGGAATCGCATCCGGCGGTGGTGCTTGCACCGTCTTTTCCGGAGCCGGAGGAGCAGGTGCCGGACTCGGTGTCTGCGTGGCCAACACATTGTCCGTGGGCTTATTTTCACTAGGCAAAGGAATTGTAGGAGCCGAACTCACCAGCGTCGCCTGAATCGCCCCGGGCGCAGACTCCTGGTTCCCCCAGATGCCGCCATGAAACCGCCCAATCAGCAGGACATAGAGCGCAATCGCACCCACCACTCCGAGATGGAGCATGAGCGAACCCACAGCCGGGCCGCCAAAACGATCATGCTCCAGTTCGATTCTCGTGGTCGTCCTCATCTAGCCTGTTGTCCCGCCCCTGAAACTGCAATTAAAAAGAGTTGTCATCCTGAGCGAAGCGCCGCAGACGCGTAGTCGACGAGCCTGCCCTGAGCCTGCCGAAGGGACCTGCTTTTCGCATCGAGCTGCACGAAAAAGGGTGCCCCATCCTGACGCAGTCAGGGTGGGAAAGCGATACTCCAACACAGCAAATCAAGCGCTACTTCGCCGCCCCATTATTCAACGGCTGCGTCACGATGCTGATATTCGTAATTCCCGCCTGCTTCACCGCATCCATCACCGAAGCAAACGCCCCAAACGGCACCCGCTCATCCGCTCGAAGATAAATAATCCGGTGCGCAGCGTCCGTATTCGACTGGTGCAGCTTTGAGGGCAGTTCAGCGAGATTGACCGGCTGGTCTCCCAGAAATACGCGCTGGTCTTTATCGATCGTCAGCACCGTGCGCTGCTCGGTGATTTCTTTCACTGTCTTCGTCTTGGGCACGGCCACATCAATACCCGACTGCAGTACCGGAGCCGTCAACATGAAGATCACCAGCAGCACCAGCACCACGTCCACCAGTGGCGTGATGTTGATCTCCGCCAGCGCCGTCTGCGTGTGCCCGCTTCTACTTGTGAAGGCCACGTGCGGCCTGCCTTTCCAGCGGGTCTTCGTTTGCCGCGACCGTGAACTCTTCCATGCTGTTCAGCAGCTCGCGCGAAAAGTCATCCATACGCGCGCCAAACTCGCGGCACCGCGCCGTGAACTGGTTGTAGGCAACCACCGCCGGCACTGCGACCACCAGACCAGCGGCCGTCGTAATCAGCGCCTCGGAAACACCCGGAGCCACAGCCCGCAGCGTCGCCGCGCCCGCAGTCCCCAGCCCATGAAACGCATCCACAATGCCCATAATCGTGCCGAACAAGCCAATAAACGGCGAGATCGCGCCAATCGTAGCCAGCCACGTCAGTCGCTGCTCCAGAACTGTCAGCGATTCGCTGGAAGCCGTCTGCGCTGCGCGTTCGAGAGCTGTAATGTTTTTAGGCGGCCCATATCCGCCCGTCTGCCGCTTGTAGGTCTCATAGACCTCATCAAATACATTCACCAGCGGACTGGGCTTGAACTGCTCGCTGACCGCGGCAATCTCCTGCAGCCGGCTCGCCTTGCGAAAAGCGCGCAAGAAGCGGTTGCTCTGCGTGCGGGCACGCTTAAACGTGCCCCATTTGCCCAGAATGATCGCCCACGAGTAAAGACTGGCAATCAGCAACAGCCCGAGCACAGCCATGGCCACCGGCCCGCTGTTCTGCAACATCTCCACAATCGCGCTGCCGCTGGGAGGCACAGGCGGTGCCGCATCCGGCTCCGCCTGAAAGAAAACAAAGGCTAATACAAAAAAAAGGTGTGTCATCGCCTGGTATTAACGTTAGCAGACGCGAATACGCGCAACCAAGTTGCCAAGTGATTGAGAAATGAAGATGTAATGTGATGACGTTTCTTTACTGATTCGATGGCAGATACGTGCAGCTCTTTCTTGTGCCACCAAGTGTTCAAATCAGACCGTTCCGTCCTCTATGCCTGCCCCAAGTGCGACCAGACTAGTCTGCTTTAAGTTCCACAAAAAAAAAGAGATAACCCCTAGAAAACCTGATGATAAATTCGTGCGTCCGACGTATTATGCTGCGTGAGCCATCATGATCTGTTGATGGCAGCATCCAAAATTTTACCCGGGGATAAGGAGCCACTGTTATGATCGCCATCAATTCAGGTCAATGCGGACTTTGTGCACACTTCGGTGAGCCACACCCTGCAACTCCCACGTTGATCCAGATTCACAACAGCAAACAAGCTCCGGAGACGTTCATCGACGACTGCGGCCATCCCAAACACGCCCCGCTCCACCTCAAAGTAAGCGCCGCAAGCGGATGCGACGGCTTTATCGCAGCCGCCTCGGCATAAAACAAATCTCAAACGTCTGGTGCCCCAGGTCTCGCATTTGAGACTTGGGATAACGTTTCGCTGAACGTGAAGTTCCTTGGTATCCTGCGCAGGATGCTGCTCGAACTGCGCGCAGAAAACTACGCTGTTATTGACCACGCCATCGCCGTCTTCGGCCCCGGTCTGAATCTGCTCACCGGCGAAACCGGAGCCGGCAAATCCATCCTCGTCGACGCGCTGGCCCTGCTCATGGGTGACAAAGCCTCATCCGACGTAGTCCGCCACGGGGCAGACAGGGCCGTTGTCGCTTGTGTCTTCGAAGGTACGACGGGAGCCGAGACCATCCTCGAAGCCAACGGCATCGACAGCGAAGGCCTCGAGATCATCCTGCGCCGTGAAATCCTCTCCAACGGCAAAGGCCGCGTCTTCATCAACAACCAGCCGGCAACTGTAACCGCCCTGCGCCAGCTAGCCCCTGAGCTCGCATTAGTCCACGCGCAGAGCGAGACACTGGGAGCCTTCGATCAGGCACAGCAGCGCAATCTCCTCGACCGCTTCGCCAACATCTCCGAGGAATCAACCGCAACAGCCTACGAGCATTGGCGAGCTATCCAGCTGAAACTCGAATCCCTAGAACGCGATGAGCAGGACCGCCTCCGCATGGTCGATCTCTGGAGCTTCCAGCGCAAGGAAATCGAAGGTGTCAAACCAACTGAAGGCGAAGACGAGGCTCTTGAAACCGAGCGCCGCGTCTTATCCAACGCCGAAAAACTCTACGCCGCCGCCATGAGCGCGCACGAACTGCTCTACGAAGGATCCAATTCCGCCGAAACAACGCTGCGCGCCGCTGAAAAACAGATCGAAGAACTCGCCCACTACGACCCAAAATTTCAGGAAGCCGCGCAGCAACTGGCCTCCGCCCGCGCATCCGTCGAGGACGTAGGTGCAACCGTCCGCGATTACGCCGAAAATATCCAAGCCTCGCCCGAGCGCCTCGCCGAAATCGAAGACCGCCTCGCTGTCCTCGACCGCCTCAAGCGCAAATACGGCCAGACACTCGCCGAGGTCATCGCCTACGGCGGAGAAGTAGCCGCGAAACTCAATGAGATAGAGAACCGCGACGAAATCGTGAAAGCCCTGCGAGCCGACTTAAAGACGGCAGCCGACAACTACCACAAAGCCGCCCAATCACTCACCGCCGAACGCGCCGCAGCCGCCAAGAAGCTCGAAAAACTAGCCGAGGCACAGATCAACGATCTCGCCATGAAAGTCCGCTTCGCCGTAGCTGTCACCCCAAGCGAGGACCCGACCCACTGGACCGCCCAGGGCTGGGACACCGTCGAATACCGCATCGCTACGAACACAGGTGAGCCGCTCAAGCGGCTCGACGAGATCGCCTCCGGCGGCGAAATGTCCCGCGTCCTGCTGGCTCTCAAAGTCAGTGTCGAAGAAGGCGCAGCCAAATCCCAAAGCAAAAGGAAAACGCAAGTCCCGCGCACACTCGTCTTCGATGAAATCGACATCGGCATCGGTGGACGCGCTGCCGAAGCCGTCGGGCAAAAACTCAAAGCGCTTTCCCGCGCGCAGCAGGTCCTTTGCGTGACCCACCTGCCGCAGATCGCCGCCTTCGCCGATCAGCACTTCCTCATCGAAAAAAAAGAGCACAGCGGCCGCACCAAAACCTCCGTTCGCCTGCTCGAAGCCGCCGACCGCACAGAAGAAGTAGCCCGTATGCTAAGCGGCGCCACCGTAACTGACACATCTCTGAAACACGCCGAACAAATGATCAAAGCCAGCCAGTAACGGGAGGGCCAGCCAGTAGCCAGAAACGGATTACTGCTTGCAGTAGGCACGTATGTAGTCCACGTCCATGCTCGAACCGTCCAGAGCAGGGCTGACTGGGCCTGCCGCCGACATCACCATCGTGCTGAGGATCAGTTGTACCGGGGCGCGGGCGATTGTGTTCGGGATCTGCCACACTTCGGTGCCATCGTAGTACCACACGATCTCTGCCTCGTCCCATTGAACCGCATAAACATGAAAGCCTGTCGCAAGATCCTGCGAGGCGAATTCGTGTGGCCCTCCGCCTTGTCCTTGCCCCCGGTCCAGTCGTGAAACGTAGTGCTGATCTGGCTGGTGAATCTGCCTTCGTTTATATCGATCTCGAAAGGATGGGATACTTGGCCCGGCGTGAACAGCCAGAGAGCGTTATTCACAGCCGGTGCATTGGCTAGCGTATGCGCGCCTCCACGTACCAATATTGCTGTGTGAAAACCGATCGAATACCACCCGTCGTATACGGCCTGCCCGCCACGCGCTCTTCCTTCTTCGTGACAAGGTGCAGGTATCCGACTGATTCAGTCACATTCTCCGGCCACCTGGAAGCGAGGCAGGTCTGGGCGTCGTCGCAGGTGTAGCCGGAGTCAGCTGTCCATGCCGTTGTGTCGAGGGATGAGCCGTTGAACTCGTCATCGAACGTGAGTGTCCAGTTTCCCGCCGGAAGGAACGTCGTGTTGGCATCCGATGATGCGCTTCCGAGGACGTTAGAGATCGTCCCGCACCCTATCGCAAGAGCGAGCATGGCAATAGCAAATAGGTATTTCATGAGACAATCCGCTCCCCGTCGGACACGTCTTGATGGGCTGGAAAAGCGATAGTTTGTGCGTAAGGTGGGGAGGCTGAGGGCCTCAACGCATGGCGTGGGGAGTTGTTATAGCTTACAGGTTAGGCCGCTGGAATGAAGCTGGATTTTCAGGCCGCGCGATAAATTTGTCGTAACAACCTGGCGGTTGTTACTTGTGTTTCTCTCGATGATCTCCGCTGCGCATACTGGCAGTGACGCCGTAACTGATACCTCATGCAGGCATGCGCAGCAGAGGATCAAAATCAACCGTGTGTTTGATCCTGACTGGAATGCCAATCACTTCTGCACAGCCTGCGGATTATGAAAGAAGTCTTTCCGCAAATTGATCCCGTACTCCAGATAACCCTTCAAACAGCAACTCATCTGCATCCACCCATAGCAATTCCCATACGAGCTATCCAGCCCCTTCTGGTTTTCCTTCCAATTGCCCTCGGAAATACTGACCAGCGTTTCCTCTGGGCCAAGCGGCTCAAAACGTATCTCGACCTGCGTGTTGTAGCCGCGCTCCATCGTCTCCCACTCAAAAGCAATGAGGTCATTGGGAACAACCTTCGTCACAGAAAGCGGCACATCGCCGGGATAATCCGCGAACCGCCAGATCACTTTCGTACCTTCCACCAGCGGAGCGCTCGCCGATTCAGTCGCGAAATACTGCGTAATCTTCGTCGGGTTATAGACCGCGTCAAAGACCTCTGCGATAGGCTTCTGAATCCTGGTCTGGATCTGAAATTTTAGCTCCATCATTTCCTCCTCGGGTTCCTCCCCGCCATGTTTCTGAGAACGCCCACAATATATGTTGTATTTTTATAACATGTCAACAGTAAAGAAAGAGCGCGAACGGCAGGAACTCATCTTCAAAGCCCTGGCCGACTACCGCCGCCGCGAAATGCTCGACCTGCTGCGAGACAAACCCCAGACCACCGGAGACATCTGCAAGAGATTCAAAGGCCTCGACCGCTGCACCGTTATGCAGCATCTCGGAGTGCTCGAAAAAGCCGACCTGATTATCGTCAAACGTGAAGGCCGCAATCGCTGGAACTACATCAACACGCTCCCCATCAAGGAAATCTACGACCGCTGGATCAGCCGCTACGCCACCCACGCCATCGACATCCTCGCCCGCATGAAACACGATTTAGAGAGATCCTAACGCTGTCATCCTGAGCAGAGTGAAGAATATGCTTTTTCTTAGCATCTGCGTAAACAAGGGTGCCCCATCCTGAGCGCAGCGAAGGGTGGGAGGGCAGAATCTTTGTTATGCAACCCCAACTAAAAGCATGAGGACAGAGCGCAACTCACCTGCTAAACTCCAACCCAATGCGCGCACGCAAGACTTATCTGTCTCTTCTAGCCACCGTCCTCTTCACCGCGATTGGACTCGCCCAGCAACCTCAGCATCTCTTCTTCCGCGTCACTCTGGGCCCAGAGATCACCGCGCCAGCCTCGGGCCGTCTGCTCATCTTCGTTGCACCCGGAACAAACGCAAAAGAAGTGGACACCAACCCGTTCCAGCCCAGTGAGGTCTACGTTGCCGCAAAAGAAGTGCCCTGGCTGAAGCCTGGCGACTCCATTGACATCGACACCGACGATCTTGCCTTTCCCGCGGCTTTCTCCAGTATCAAGCCGGGCGACTACCAGGCGCAGGCCGTCCTAGACGTCAACCATTCCTACAACTATGGAGGCCGCTCCGAAGACGATCTGGTCAGCGATGTCGTCATCCTCAAGACTTGGACCCCAGGCGAGGGAAGCGAGCCATCCTTCGCGCTCACCACTAAAGTCCCCACGCGCCAGGCACCCAAGCTTCCACTCACACCCGAAATTCAGAAAGCAGCCGACGAGCACACCCAGCCCGCCGACTTCACCAGCCCGCTGCTCACAGAATTTTTTGGCCGCGAAACCCAAATCCGCGCCTGGGTCATACTGCCGCCTACGTACAGCGATCACCCCAAAGAGAAATACCCCACCGTCTACTGGACCCACGGCTTCGGCGGCAATCTCGTGTACGCAAAAGCGCAAGGCCAGATGATCTATGCCCGTATGAACCAAGGCAAAATGCCGCCTATGATCTGGGTCATGCTCGACGAGTCGCTCGCCACCGGCACTCATGAATTCGCCGACTCCGTCAACAATGGCCCCTGGGGCGCCGCGCTCACCACGGAATTCATTCCCTGGATTGAATCGAAATACCGCATGGACGCTAAATCCAGCGGTCGCTTCCTGCAGGGCCATTCATCCGGCGGATGGGCGACGCTCCAGCTTCAGGTGAACTATCCGAAAATCTTTGGTGGAACATGGTCCACCTCACCCGACCCTAGCGACTTCCACGACTTCACCGGCATCGATCTCTATGCGCCGCATGCGAACCTGTACCGGAAGCCCGACGGTACTGCTTATCCCATCGTCCGCGACCACGAAAAAGTCCTCGGCACGACCGAGCAGTTCGCAAAACAGGAGCGCGTTTTAGGCGCCTACGGAGGCCAGCTCGCATCCTTTGAGTGGGTCTTCTCGCCCCGTGGCGCAGACGGCCGCCCGCTGAAGATGTTCAACCGCGACACCGGGGATGTAGATCCGGCTATCATCGCCTACTGGCGCGACCACTACGATCTCGCTCACATCGTGTCGACTGACTGGAACAGTCGCGGCAAAGATCTGCACGGCAAAATCCACCTCATCGTCGGCACCGCGGACACCTTCTACCTCGACGGCGCAGCCCACAAATTCGAAGCCGTCCTGAAATCCCTGAATGCCGACCCCCACTTCCCCTACATCCCGGACCGCACGCACTTCGACCTCTACAAAGAAGGCGACGACCGCATGGCCCTCTTCGACAAAATCAGCACCGAGATGTACGCCGTCGCTCGCCCAGGAAAGAAGCAATAGAGGAGTCACGATCATAGAAGCTGTCATCCTGAGTGGAGCGAAGGGTCTGTTTTCTCTCAACAGCAACGAATATGCATTGGAAGCACGAATATGAGACGGCACCTATGAAGGCCCATAACCCTACCCCCGACACCCCCGACACGGTATACTGGTAGATGTGACAGCGACGACAATTAGTCCCCTTACCGTTGAGCCCGGGAATGGCTCCGCATCCTCTGACAAGCGCGTTCTCCTCCTCAAGCCCCGGGGCTTCTGTGCAGGCGTGGTCCGTGCCATCGATATCGTCAAGATTGCCCTCGAAACCTTCGGCGCGCCTATCTACGTCCGTAAGGAAATCGTCCACAACCGCTTTGTTGTTAATGAATTAGCAGCAAAAGGCGCCATCTTCGTCGACGAGATCGACCAGGTCCCGGAGGGCATGCGCGTCATCTACAGCGCGCACGGCGTTTCGCCAGCCGTCCGTCAGCGCAGTAAAGATCTCAAGCTCAAGGTCATCGACGCCACCTGCCCGCTTGTTACCAAGGTTCACGTCGAAGCCGTCAAATTCGCAAAGCAGGGCTATTCGCTCGTCCTCGTCGGCCATCGCGATCACGATGAAATCGAAGGCACATTCGGCGAAGCGCCCGATGTGACCCAGATCGTCTCCAGCGCCGCAGAAGTGGATGCGCTCGAAGTGCCCGACCCGAACCGCGTCGCGTATCTTACGCAGACCACGCTCTCGCTCGACGAAGCGCGCGACATCATCCATGCGCTGAAAGAGAAGTTCCCCAATATCATCGGTCCGCACTCGCAGGACATCTGCTACGCGACCGAAAATCGTCAGACCGCAGTCAAGAACGTGGCGCACAATGCAGACCTGGTCCTCGTCGTCGGCTCTAATAACAGTTCGAACTCGAACCGTCTGGTCGAAGTTTCGCGCAACCTGGGAACGAAGGGCTATCTGATCGACAACTCCGAAGCCATCGACCCAACTTGGCTCGAAAGCGTCTCGACCGTCGCCATCACGGCCGGCGCGTCGGCCCCTG
>Ga0206829_10350_pt1 | contig 13633 bp, 12 predicted proteins | sample Alteio_BWOrgCont_75_FD_152862 | JGI IMG/M metagenome (GOLD analysis project Ga0206829, IMG submission 152862) | Enriched cells from forest soil in Barre Woods Harvard Forest LTER site, Petersham, Massachusetts, United States -... | ecosystem: Environmental > Terrestrial > Soil > Temperate forest >... | reverse complement strand
ATTCAATGAAATGAAAGAAGAAGATATTCTTCCTGATATTATTACCTATAATACAATGATTAATAAAGCGGATAATTTTGAAGATGCTTTGCCTATATTCAATGAAATGAAAGAAGAAGATATTCTTCCTGATATTATTACCTATTCTACAATGATTAATAAAGCGGATAATTTTGAAGATGCTTTGCCTTTATTCAATGAAATGAAACAAGAAGGTATTCAACCTGATATTGTTACCTATTCTACAATGATTAATAAAGCGGATAATTTTGAAAATGCTTTGCCTTTATTCAATGAAATGAAACAAGAAGGTATTCAACCTGATATTGTTACCTATTCTACAATGATTAATAAAGCGGATAATTTTGAAGATGCTTTGCCTTTATTCAATGAAATGAAACAAGAAGGTATTCTACCTGATATTGTTACCTATAATACAATGATTAATAAAGCGGATAATTTTGAAGATGCATTGCCTTTATTCAATGAAATGAAACAAGAAGGTATTCTACCTGATATTGTTACCTATTCTACAATGATTAATAAAGCGGATAATTTTGAAGATGCATTGCCTCTATTCAATGAAATGAAACAAGAAGGTATTCTACCTAATATTATTACCTATTCTACAATGATTAATAAAGCGGATAATTTTGAAGATGCTTTGCCTTTATTCAATGAAATGAAACAAGAAGGTATTCTACCTAATATTGTTACCTATAATACAATGATTAATAAAGCGGATAATTTTGAAGATGCTTTGCCTTTATTCAATGAAATGAAACAAGAAGATATTCTTCCTGATATTATTACCTATAATACAATGATTAATAAAGCGGATAATTTTGAAGATGCCTGGTCATTATTCCTTGAAATGAAAGAAGTAGATATTAAACCTGATAAAATTACAAGACAGGCTTTGTATAAACTTTCTGATGGTAATAAAGAAAATGATAAATTAATAAAGGAAAGTTTTAAAGGGACAAAATAATCCCCCAAAGAACCCTCCATCTCGGCAGCATTCGCAGCCTTAATCCCGTAGGGATGAAATCATAATAGAAAGAAACAAAACACACCACCAAAAATCCCGTAGGGATGACATAGATTATGCCATCCCTACGGGATTCCTGTATCGTCATGGATTGCATTTTCTATTATGATGCCATCCCTACGGGATTGTTTGGAAGAATCATTATCCTCATATTTGTAAACCCCATCGGGGTTAGATATTGGTAGAAAATAATTCTACAAAGAAGCAACTATTTCCTCTATAGCTCCAATACAAATTATTCATCCTACTCCTTCATTGCCGTTGGCTTTAGCCGACGGATGTAAAGATGCAACCGAAAATGGCTTTAGCCAAAACAAATTAAAACATTTGGCTAAAGCCATTAAATATTTCCTTATCTATCCGTCGGCTAAAGCCAACGGCAATGAATTTGGCAGAAAATAATCCCCAAAAGAAACAACCATCTCGGCAGCATTCGCAGCCTAAATCACCTGTAACTATTCCATAAACCAATAACAATGGAATTAGTATCTTTGCCCCACAAAAAAAAATATAATAATGGAAACAATAACCTTCCCTGATTTAATATCAGTAAAAGCAATTGAGCCTTATATTCTATGGGTTGAATATTCGGATGGAACATCTGGTAAGGTGGACTTGTCTCACCTTGCAGGGCGTGGCGTATTTGAATATTGGAATCAAATAGATAATTTTAATAAAGTACGTATCGGTAAAGAAACCGGAGCATTAGAATGGAATGATGAAATAGATATTTGCCCCGATAGTGTTTATCTTGATTTGAAACAAAAAACCTTTGAAGATTATGCACAAGATAAGTAGTTTCTATGGCATCATCATAATGATGTTTTATAATGAGCATAATCCGCCCCACTTTCATGTAAAGTACGGGGAATATAAGGCGCAGATAAGAATTTCCGACTTAGGTATAATTGAAGGGAAGTTGCCTGCAAGAACGCTGGGCTTAGTTGTTGAATGGGCTGCCAATCATAAAGAGGAACTGTTGGAAAATTAGAACCGTGCAAGGAATAATGAGAAAATTCAAGACATAGAGCCATTGCTTTAAAAGCATTTTTAATTCATTAATTGCAATTATATTTTTCTACACCTATATATTAAAGGTAATAAACCCCATCAGGGTTAGATATTGGCAGAAAATAATCCCCAAAAGAAACAACCATCTCAGCAGCATTCGCAGCCTTCATCCTACATTTCTATTCTATAAATAGAAGCAACCCCAGCATTCTTTCCATTCCTATATAGTATAGATAAAAAGTTCAAAAGGAATGCAGATGGCTTTTGATGCCATTGCCCCCTAAAGAAGGTTTTGTAATTTTGTACTTTAATTAATAAATATATAATATTATGGATTTAAATTTGAGTCACGGAAAAAGAAAAAAACTGATGGAGAAAATCTCTAAAGTTGAATGCCTTGAAGGCAATGGTACTGGGGTAATAGCGGGAGTAGCAATCATTCTTGCTGTAGTAAAAATTGTTGACGGTGTTAACAAAGCTAAATTGAAAAAGAAAAGTGCGTCAGAGAAAAACCCTGCGCCTGTGGTAAAAAGAAAACCTTTGGTAAGCGCAAAGAATGCGAAGATAGCAGCAAAGAAGGAAGCTGATGCCGCAAAAGCCGCTGAAGAAGAAACAGAGGAAGAGGAAGATGATGACAGCATTCCGGAGGCATTCACCGATGCCATGAAGAAAGCCATCATAAAAGAAACTAAGGATAAATTATCTAAAATTACATTGACAGTAGCCCCGGAGGATTATGAAAGGGTGATGGCATCATTGGGTATTTCAGAAATGAATCCCGGGCAATTATGTAATTATGCCATAGATAAGTTTACGCGCATCACTGCAATAACTCCATTAATTGCATGTGCTCCGACTGTTACAGAAATGACGTTGGTTTATACACCGCTATTAGCATTGGCATCTGTAGGAAGGGGATATATGTCCACACCAGACAGAACTACGATGAAAACATTGAAAAGAACCTTGAACGGAATGCTTCAGGATAATGCAAACTCCTGTGCTGTAGCGTGTAATGGTAATAAAGCTTTGTTTCAATTAACAGGTTATGGAACAAGGAAAACATACACCAAGCAAACCGGTAAATTGCCAGCTTGTGATGCCAAGACCAATAATAAAAAGGGTGCGGGAAACATGGGCATTAGCTGTATTCCTATTGCAGGAGCACAGAATTACAGGTTGTATTTTGGTACTACAGCAGAATATGATGAAACCTGGGAATCTGTTGTCGGACCTTCACGCCAGATATTAGAAGGATTAGAGAAAGGTGTTGCCTATTATTTCATCATGGTCGCAATAGGACCCACTGGCGAAGGGGAATGGATGTCACCTATTAAGAGATCAGTTCCAAATGCATAAGGAAGAGGAATAGAAAAAGGTAAATTTATATTATTATTCAGCCACGAATGCCACGAAATAATAACTCAATTCGTGAAATTCGTGGCTTCGCTTTTTGATACCGATAATATATATATCTTTGCACCCTTATAAGAAATAAAACAGATTATGAATTTTGAATTGAATGAGGAGCATCTGATGATACAAAAGGCTGCAAGAGACTTTGCACAGAATGAATTGCTTCCCGGTGTGATAGAAAGAGACGAACATCAAAAATTTCCAAAAGAACAAGTAAAGAAGTTAGGAGAATTAGGCTTCCTTGGCATGATGGTAGATCCGAAATATGGCGGTGGCGGAATGGATTGCATATCTTATGTATTGGCGATGGAAGAGATATCAAAGGTAGATGCATCGGCTTCGGTGGTCATGTCGGTAAATAATTCTTTGGTATGCTGGGGCTTGGAGACTTTTGGTAATGAAGAACAGAAACAGAAATATCTGATACCATTAGCAAAAGGAGAGATAATTGGAGCCTTCTGTCTTTCGGAACCGGAAGCAGGCTCCGATGCTACTTCACAACGCACTACAGCCATAGACATGGGCGACCATTACTTATTGAACGGAACCAAGAACTGGATAACGAATGGTAACACTGCATCTGTTTATCTGGTAATGGCTCAAACTGATGTGAAGAAAGGACATAAAGGAATCAATGCCCTGATAGTAGAAAAAGGAATGCCCGGCTTTGTAGTCGGACCGAAGGAAAATAAGATGGGAATAAGAGGATCGGATACTCATTCCTTAATGTTCACAGATGTGAAAGTTCCTAAAGAAAATCGAATAGGAGAGGATGGCTTCGGATTTAAGTTTGCAATGAAGACATTGTCAGGCGGTAGAATTGGAATTGCATCACAAGCATTAGGAATTGCTTCAGGAGCTTATGAATTAGCAGTAAAATATGCCAAACAAAGAAAAGCATTCGGCACAGAGATTGCCAATCATCAGGCAATCCAATTCAAATTAGCCGATATGGCAACGGAGATAGAAGCAGCAAGGTTACTTTGTTTAAAGGCTGCATGGTTAAAAGACCAGCATTTGGATTATGATTTGGCAAGTTCTATGGCGAAGTTATTTTCTTCTAAGGTAGCAATGGATACTACCATAGAAGCTGTTCAGGTTCATGGAGGATATGGTTATGTGAAAGAATATCATGTTGAGAGATTGATGCGCGATGCAAAGATAACCCAACTTTATGAAGGTACTTCAGAGATTCAGAAGATAGTTATATCACGGTTTATACTAAAGGGTTAGGAGTTGTCTTTACTTTTAATTTTGTTAGTTTTGCCCGCACTTATTAAAAATCTATTAAGACGTTCAACCATGAACAAGTTTTCTGTTTTATTCTGCCTGTTTATTCTGATAATAGCATCCTGCACTCCTGTAAAGAAGATTATTTACTTTCAGGAAGGAAGGAAGAATATTGTAGATTCGTCTAAGGTGAAAATTGTTGTAGATACGACAAAGAATAAATTTGCTCCTGATACCACTAATAATAAGTTTGAACTGAAGATTTATCCGGGAGCTATATTAGCGATAACTGTCTTTACAACCAATGCAGAAGCAATAGCTTACTTTACTCCTATTGGTCCTATTCCTGCAGACCCTCGTTCGGGATATGAAAGGGGATATGTCATTGATGTTAATGGGAATACGAATATTCCATTAATCGGTGCAATAAATTTAAGTGGATTGACATTGATTCAGTCTCAAGATACGATTACTCAACGCCTTAAGGTTTATGTTGAAGATGCAATAGTGAATGTAAAGTTGTTAAGTTTTAAATTTGTGGTTCTTGGGGAAGTAAATAAGCCCGGACAGTATTTTGTTAATCAGGAAAAGATAACTTTCTCGGAAGCTCTTGGTGTGGCAGGAGACCTTACTCCTTATGGTCGAAGAACAAATATTAAATTGATAAGGTATTCAGGAAATAAACCGATCATCTATAATATTGACTTGACCACAACACAGGCTCTTTCGCCGGAGTTTATGTATGTTTTTCCAGACGATTTGATATATGTAGAACCTGTTAAAAGAAAAAATTTCTTAACAGAGGCTCCTATAATTTCCATATTCACCGGTGTAATATCAACAGGCATCGTTCTATTAAGTTTTTTACTCACAAAGAAATAGACGCATTTAATGGATAATTTAGATATTCCAGTTCCTTCTTCGGGTGATGAAATTGATATAAAGTCCCTGATAAATAAATTCAAACAGAAGTGGCATTATTTCTTAATATCAATTGTCTTTTTTGTTCTTGCGGCTTTCATTTATTTGAAGGTAACATTGCCAGTTTATGAAACGACTTCAAGCATATTAATCAAGCAGCCACAAGTTGATCCTACCCAGCAGGGATTGCAGAATGTAGTGTCTGGTGATTTCTTTGGAAGCCCCAGTACTATCTCTACAGAAATAGGAATTATTAATTCTCGTACTGTAGTTATGGCTGCCATCAAAAAATTGAATCTTGAAAATTCTTATTGGGCATCCAAGAACTTTATTTATTATCCATTATACAAAGAAAAAATTCCATTCAGAGTAAAGGTAAAGGATATTAAAAAACCAATCTATGACAGCAAATTTCACCTTGAACTGATTGATGAGAATACCTTTGAACTAACATGCAGTATTGATAAACCAGAGCTTGCAGACTTTGAGTATGATAAGATTCATAAGTTCGGGGAGAATATAGTTTGTCCCCAGTTTTCAATAGTAATTAACCGAGTTGATTCGGTTAAGTTGGAAGAAGAGAAATATAAGTTTGTCATCAATGATACCAACACTTTGATTACAGCATTCCTAACTGAAATAACCGTTGCTTCCTTAGACAAGGATGCAAATATCGCTGTCCTCACGATGGATGACAATCTTTATGAAAGAGGGGCTGATTTCCTGAATGCAATGTCTGTAGCTTATCTCGGAATGGATGTTAAGGACAAGACAGAAACTGCTAACCTGACCTTGAAGTTTGTGGATGATCAATTAGAAAAGACAAGCGGAATTTTATCCCAGGTAGAAAACGAATTGCAGGCTTTTAAAGAACAAAAAGGAATCATTGATATTTCCTCGGAGGAGCAAGCCGGATTAGATAGAGTTACCGCTCTTGACGAAGATAAAGCCAAAATGACTATCGAATTAAAGTCCCTGGATTATATTTCTGATTATGTAAAAAAGAATAAAAATCTGGAAAACTTAGCCCCGTCGGTCTATGGCACTGATGATGCGCTCTTGATTTCATTAGTTGAGAAATTACAGGAACTTCAGAACAAAAAGAAAAGCCTTTCTTATGGCACAAAAATAAAAACCCCTGCCATAAAAATGGTTGACAGTGAAATCGAAGATGTCAAAAATTCTTTGATAGAAAACCTTCAGACCATTCGCAATAAATTAAAGGTGGCTTTGAGAGAACAGAATGATCAGATTGAAGAGTATGAAGATAAATTCCGAAAGATGCCCGCCATCGAAAAGGAATTAGTCACTATTCAAAGGCAATTTGACGTGAATCAAAACATCTATGTCTTCCTTCTTCAAAAGAAAGCCGAGACCCAGATAGCAAGGGCTACGGTCATTTCGGACAATAAGGTTTTGGACTATGCAACCTCTGATATTCTTCATCCTGTCTCTCCCAAAAAGACGATTGTGGCGGTGCTTACTTTGCTATTTGCTTTGCTGGTGCCTTCCATGATTGTGATTATGAAAACCTATTTCACTACGACTATTTTTAATCGTGATGAATTGGCGAATGCTACTAAAATTCCAGTCATAGGAGTCATCGGACATCTTACCAAAGGAACTAATCTTGTGGTTCTTCAAAAGCCAAAGTCCTCTATTTCCGAGGCTTTCCGGTCTATCAGAACCAATCTTCAATTTTTCACTTCCAACGAAACCAAAAAGGTAATCCTCATCACTTCTTCGGTCGGCGGCGAAGGGAAATCCTTCTGTTCACTCAACCTTGCATCCTCTTTGGCTATTCAAAATAACAAGGTAATTATCCTTGGCATGGATTTGCGCAAGCCTAAGCTCTTCCAGGATTTTGAATTGGATAATTCTGTCGGCGTCAGTTCCTATTTAATCGGTCAATCTACCGCCGAACAAATTATTCAAAAGACTTTTATCGAGACTCTTGATATTATTTCTGCGGGTCCGATTCCCCCAAATCCTTCCGAACTTATTTCCAAGCCGGAGTTGCTTCAATTGATAGAAAATCTTAAAAAATCTTATGATTATATCGTCATTGATACCCCGCCTCTCGGTATTGTCGCCGATGCTTTAATCATGATGAAAGTCTCTGATATCAATGTTTATATCGTTCGCGAAGGCTATACCAGGCGGGAATATCTTGGCACCATCAATGAATTATACCGCGAAGGAAAAGTCAAAAATGTCAGCGTTATTTTGAATGATACCGGCAAAAATGCCAAGTATGGCTACGGCTATAAATATGGATATACTTATGGCGGCTACGGATATGGTTATGGCTATGGTTACGGGTATGGATATGGCTACGGTTATTATGAGGAAGAAACAAATCGCAAGAAACCATTATTGAAACGCCTCTTTTCTTTTGCTAAAAAGAAGAAAAAGGGAGGTGATGATTAAAAACTTGCTTGAGTAAGTTTCTCGCTTCTGTCGTATTTATACACCATAATTTATTATTTCATAAGTATGAATTTTGAAATTAGCTTCCAAAATCTTGGGATTTTACAACTGTTTGGCGGAAAAAAACTACTGTTTGGTGAGACCAGACAACTAACTGCCGCCAGCAGTTTACTGTTTGGTGTGACCAGTTTACTGTTTGGTAAAAAAAAACTACAGGATGGTGTCGCCAAACAACTGTTTGGTGAGACCAGTTTACTGTTTGGTGAGAATAAACAGTTGTTTATTGCCACCAGATGGAGCCTAAAAATCGCTCTCTCCTATTTAAAAACGACAAAAATGAGGCTTTTGCAAGAATTTATAAATTTGCAATCTCAAGGAGTACCGATAAAATCCATTTAAAACCTTATATATTTTTAATTACCCATAACTGAATTCAGTATTAAATAAAACGTAATGGTCTTGCATAATAAATTAAACAAAGAAGAATTAAAGAAAAAACTTCAGGAAGAAGATTTTAAGAGAATAACGCTGTCTTTTTATCGGTATGTAATAATTGATAATCCTGATGAGCTTCGCGATGCGCTTTATAAGCATTGGAATGAATTGAATGTTTTGGGTAGAATTTATCTGGCGAATGAAGGAATCAATGCTCAATTAAGTGTGCCCGAAAGCAACTTCGATGCCTTCAAAAACCATCTTTATTCTTTGGAATTATTCAAGAATGTACCTTTCAAAATTGCTGTCGAAGATGATGGAAAATCTTTCTATAAATTGATAGTGAGGGTGAAGAATAAAATTGTTGCCGATGGCTTGAATGATGAATCATTTGATGTCACGAATGTCGGGAATCACTTGACAGCAAAGGAATTCAATGATGCCATCGCCAGCCCTGATACCGTCCTGGTTGACATGAGAAATCATTATGAAAGTGAAGTTGGCAAGTTTGAAGGAGCCATAACTCCCGATGCCGATACCTTCAAGCAAGAGTTGCCGATGGTTCTTGATTTAATAAAAGATAAGAAGGATAAAAAGCTGGTGCTTTATTGCACCGGAGGCATCCGATGTGAGAAGGCAAGTGCCTATTTTAAGCATCAGGGTTTCAAGGATGTCAACCAGCTTTATGGTGGAATAATAGATTATGCCCGCCAGATAAAAGCGGAGGGTCTTGAATCAAAATTTATTGGGAAGAACTTTGTCTTTGATGAACGTATGGGTGAACGAATCTCTGAAGAAATAATCAGCGTCTGTCATCAATGTGGCAAACCTTCCGACCGCCATGTGAATTGTGCAAATGATGACTGTCATCTCCTCTTTATTCAATGTGAGGAATGTGGCGAAAGCATGGAAGGCTGCTGCTCTATCGAATGTAAGGACATCACTCATCTCCCCATCGAAGAGCAAAGAAGACTTCGCAAAGGACATAAAAAAGAGAAGGCTCATGCAGTTTATAATAAGCGTCTGCGCCCTAATCTTCGGGAGTTGATTTTGAATGGGGAAATAAATATTTCTAAAGATAAATCTTAATATTTCAAAATGAAAAATAGCATCAAATTTCTTGTTGTTGTTTTATGTTTAATCTCAACAACTGTCAGCCACGGGCAGAGCTTCCAGAAGCATGATATGTTTCTGGATTTAGGTTTCGGGCTTGGCATTTATAACACCACCTTTTATAATTACAATAATGATTCGACTAAGAGAGGAAAGGCAGGAAGCATCATCATTCCGCTTACCTTTGAATACGCCATCGGCAATCGCATTGGTATCGGTGTGCAATTAGTTACACAATCATTTTTAACCTCTACGGACTCTTCAACAAATGCCAAACCTTCTGTCCATAGCGGGGAATTAAATCTCTTTGGCAATTATCATTTTGTACGCTCCGAACATGTTGATTTAGCTGTAGGTTTGACAATAGGCGGTTCCAATTTTACTTATAACACGAACGATTCAAATGGCGGGACATTAACAGCCGGAGGTCCTTATGTTGATATTCATTTCGGCGCGCGATTTCTTTTCGGAAAACATCTCGGAATGATTGCCAGCCTTCGCTTCCCGACGATTACCTACATACAAGGATTGGCTTCTGATAATCTCGGTGATGAATTCAATTTTGATCTCAAATTCAAAGGGACAGTCATCGGCACCGGAATTACTTATAAGTTCTAAAGGGTATAGGGGAATAGGGTATAAAGGTATAGAGGAATAAAGGCATAGGATTTAATCTTTATACCTTTATTCCTCTATACCTTTATACCCTATACCTTTATTCCCCTTCACCTTTATTCCTTTCAAACTCATTCTTCCATGACTTTTGTAATTTTGCCCCATAAATATTTTTAAATGTCTTCAAATATCAAATATATCTTCGTTACCGGTGGTGTTACATCGTCCTTAGGAAAGGGAATTATTTCCGCGTCATTAGCCAAGTTGCTGCAATCACGAGGCTACACGGTTACAATTCAAAAGTTAGATCCATACATCAATGTTGATCCCGGAACTTTGAATCCTTATGAGCATGGCGAATGCTATGTTACCAATGATGGTGCCGAAACTGATTTAGACCTTGGGCATTACGAGCGTTTCCTGAATGTTCCGACCTCTCAAGCCAATAATATTACTACTGGAAGAATCTATCAAACCGTCATTACCAAAGAGCGTGAAGGTGCTTATCTCGGCAAGACTGTCCAGGTAATTCCGCACATCACCGATGAAATAAAAAGGTGTGTGAAGCTCCTTGGCGAGACCGGAGAATTTGAAATAGTAATCACAGAAATCGGTGGCACAGTTGGCGATATAGAATCCCTCCCATACATCGAAGCCGTGCGTCAGATGAAGTGGGAAATGGGTCATAATTGCATGGTTATTCATCTCACATTAATCCCATATCTGACGGCTGCCGGTGAATTAAAAACCAAGCCTACCCAGCACTCTGTGAAGATGTTGCTGGAGTATGGAATCCAGCCGGATGTCCTGGTATGCCGCACCGAACATCATCTTTCAAAAGAGATTAAAAGGAAGATAGCTTTGTTCTGCAATGTCCAAACCAATGCTGTCATCGAATCTATGGATGCCGCCTCGATTTATGATGTGCCTTTGCTGATGATGCAGGAGCAATTAGATAAAGTGGTTCTTCAGAAATTGAAACTTCCCCTGAAACAAGATCCCGATATGGAACAATGGAAGGAGTTCCTTGGCAAATTAAAGAACCCTACTACCTATATCACCATCGGTTTGATTGGGAAATATATCGAGCTTAAAGATGCTTATAAATCTATTGCCGAAGCCATCATTCATGCAGGTGTCGCCAATGAATGCAAAGTGAATGTGAAATGGATTCATTCCGAAAAAATCAATGATGAAAATGTCCAGGAATTACTTGGCACCTTGAAAGGAATCATCGTTGCTCCCGGCTTTGGTGACAGAGGTATTGAAGGAAAGATAACAGCTATTAAGTTTGCTCGTGAAAACAAGATTCCTTTCCTTGGCATCTGTCTTGGAATGCAATGTGCGGTTATTGAATTCGCCCGCAATGTCCTCGGTTTCAAGGATGCCCATTCCACAGAAATGAATGCTGCTACGAAGCATCCCGTCATTGATTTTATGGAAGAACAAAAGAAGATTACTGCCAAGGGCGGCACCATGCGTCTCGGTCTTTACCCATGCAAAATCACTAAGGGCAGCAAGGCTTTCAGCATTTATGGCAAGGGAAATATCAACGAGCGTCATCGGCATCGTTATGAATTCAATAATAAATTTCTCAACGATTTTGAAGCCAATGGAATGCTTGCCACAGGCATTAATACTGATACTGATTTAGTCGAAATCGTCGAGCTTAAAAACCATCCCTGGTTCGTCGGCGTGCAATATCATCCCGAATACAAAAGCACTGTCCTCAAGCCTCATCCGCTCTTCGTAAAGTTTATCAAGGCGGCGATGGATTATTCCAAATAGCATACAAGCAAAGATTTCATTGAAAATTTTTGATTCTCCAAAGGATAGTACCTCCTCTGTTAACAATTCTTTTTTCACATATTTTCTTTTCTTTGCACTCCTTAAAAATATTAATAAATGAATAAGATAATCTTAATACTTCTTGCTATTGCATTAATGACTGATGTCGAAGCACAGGATTTAAAAACGAATCACAAAGACAGTCATTATGAATTCACGGTAACGAAAGAATTTCAAAGTACCGATGTGAAAAATCAAAACAAATCCGGTACTTGCTGGACATACAGTACCGAGTCTTTTATCGAGAGTGAACTCTTGAGAATGGGCAAGCCTAAGGTTGATTTGAGCGAGATGTGGATTGTCAGGAATGCTTATGCAGACAGGGCTATCAACTATGTTCGCCGTCAAGGACATGCACAGTTTGCAGAAGGTGGCGAGCCTCATGATGTTTTAAACGTGATCCGGAAATATGGCTTGGTTCCTGAGACTGCATATCCTGGTGCGAATGAAAAACCGAATCATGTGGAGATGGATGCCGTCCTGAAAGCATACCTTGATGCCGTCATCAAGCAATCTATTTTAAGTGATCATTGGCTGGATGGTTTTAATGGAATTCTGGATGCTTATCTTGGTAAGAGACCAGAGAGTTTTACTTACGATGGCAAGACTTTTACCCCAATGTCTTTTGCTCAATACCTTGGCATCAATCCGGATGATTATATTGAATTTTCTTCCTTCACACATCATCCTTTTTACAAACCTTTTATTATAGAAGTTGCTGATAATTGGGATAATGGTTTTGTATATAATTTACCTCTTGCAGAATTCACCGAAGTAGCCGAAAACAGTGCAGAGAAAGGTTATTCCATAGAGTGGGCTACTGACATGAGCGAGAAGACTTTTTCATTCAAGAATGGAATCGCTATTTGGCCCGACACGCTCTGGGAAGATATGGGTAAAAAAATGCAGGATTCTATCTTTAATTATCCGGTAAAGCAGATGGTTATCACCCAGGAAATGCGTCAGAAAGCATTTGATAATTTAACCACTACGGATGATCATGGAATGCATATCATTGGCACTGCAAAGGATCAAACTGGCGCGCCATATTTCCTTGTGAAGAACTCATGGGGCACTGAAAAGAATGATTTGAAAGGATATTTATACGTTTCTATTCCATACTTCCAACTAAAGACGACTTGTATTATGGTGAATAAAAATGCCGTACCAAAAGAAATTATGAAGAAAATTGGATTGAAATAGTAACAATTAAATACCTTAGAGAATATCCTTTATTTTGTCAATCTTTCTGTTTTATGGCTAAATAAGTTTTTTTTTCATTAGACTTCTTTCATAATTGTATTATTAAAAATTTGATGAAAATCCCAGAGGGACGGACTTTTGGTAGTAAATTTTTCTTGATAAGAACTAAGTCCCAAAGGGACGGGCTTATTGGTAGTAAGATAATTTGAATAAAAATTAAGTTCCAAAGGGACGACCTTTCCATTTCTTATTAGTTATTTATCAAAAGGTCGTCCCTTTGGGACTTTTGTGTATCCCTTTAATCTCATATTTTTACCATAAGGACGTCTCTTTGGGGACTTAAATATGAAAAAAATCTAA
>Ga0206829_10349_pt1 | contig 13694 bp, 15 predicted proteins | sample Alteio_BWOrgCont_75_FD_152862 | JGI IMG/M metagenome (GOLD analysis project Ga0206829, IMG submission 152862) | Enriched cells from forest soil in Barre Woods Harvard Forest LTER site, Petersham, Massachusetts, United States -... | ecosystem: Environmental > Terrestrial > Soil > Temperate forest >... | reverse complement strand
TTTTCTTTGCTCGGGTGTGTAGAGATCAACATATTTTTTTACTTCAGGCCTTGGGCCAACTAAGGACATGTCCCCAATCAATACATTGATCAATTGTGGCAATTCATCCAATTTGTATCTTCTAATGAAAAGCCCTGCAGGGGTAATCCTCGGATCGCGATCGCTAAGTGTTAACATCAAGCCACGCTTATCCGCATCATTATACATAGATCTGAACTTCAGTAATTTAAAACTCTTCCCTCCCTTGCCTATGCGGATTTGCTTATAAAATACAGGGCCCTTAGAACCTAGTTTTACTAATATTACAATTATTAGAAAAAGCCAGCTAAAGATGATCAAACCCAATAATGCAAAAATGACGTCAAAAAATCTAATCACTTTACAATTTCATTATAGATCCTATCAAATTCTTGTTCAATAAAAGTACACTCTTCATCAGTAAGCTGCGGATAAATAGGAAGCGAAATTTCGCTTAAATAGTGTTGGTAAGATTTTGGATAGTCTTCAATTTTATACCCACAATTTTTAAATAAAGTAAACATAGGCAGAGGCATAAAATGGACATTAGTCGCAACGCCGGCTTCTGCCATCTTTTGGATAATATTGTCGCGTTGATGTTCGTTAATGCCCTTTATGCGAAGCGGATATAAATGGAAGGACGACTTGCGCTCATTATTTTCGGATGGTGGAATAATTGCCCAATCTTTATCAGTGAAAAAATTGGAGTAGTGTTTAAAAACACGTTCACGTTCGGGTAGTAAGTAACGATTATATTTCTTCATTTGTGCCAACCCTATAGCTGCACAAATATCAGGAAGATTAATTTTTAATCCGTCAGATACAATATCATACTTCCAGCCGCCGGCCTGGGATTTAGTAAATGCATCTTTTGTTTGCCCATTCATTGAATTTAACTTCATCCAGTTATATTCTTCATCGTTGTTAAAAGGCTCCGGAAGGTTTAAACATATAACCCCCCCCTCTGCCGTTGTTATATTTTTTACGGCGTGCAATGAAAATATACTAATGTCTGATGCTAAAGAAGCAGGTTTGTTAAAATACATTGCCCCAATGGAGTGAGCAGAATCCGAAATCAATAAAGGTCTGCCGAGTTTCTCCTGAACCTCATTATTTGCGGTAAACATCTTCATAACCTCGGTGCCGAAAATAACATCCCTGATTGCCGCATAATTGCATGGCCATCCCCCGATATCCACCGTTATGATTGCTTTTGTAGCGGGAGTAATGGCCTTAACTATTTCATCCGGATCTATAGTAAAGTCATCCAAAATATCAACCATTACAGGTTTCGCGCCGGCATGTAAAACGGCTAAAGCTGTGGCTGAATAAGTATATGCAGGGATGATCACTTCATCCCCTTCTTTTACACCTAACCATTTCAAAACTAACAAAGCTCCGGAAGTCCACGAATTGACACACAATGATCTCTTCGAAGAGGTTATTTCTGAACATAACAATTCCAAATTCCTAACTATGGGGCCAGTAGTTATCCACCCGCTTCGTAAACAAGCCAAAACTTCATTCTCAATGTCCTCATCAATAAAAGGCGGCGAAAAAGAAATCTTCATATTGACTATTTTAGGGTTATCTCTTGTTCCTTTATTTTGTAGCAATTCCATAAATAACATATCTATGACGTGGTAAAATAAATAATTTTATTATATTATCAAACAAATACGCCAAATACTTAATTCTATCACGCTTAATAAACGCTGAAAAAAAGCCATTTGAGTGCATATCAACAGAAGAAAATTTTGATAGGTATTTTTTCATTTCATCGTATTTAATATATCGCCATTCTTTACCCCACGAAACAAACTTTCTTCTTGCATAACTATGTAGAAACGAGGCCTTAGAATTTTCCAGGAAACACAATGCTCCTCCAGGCTTCAATATACGATAAATTTCATCAACAAATTCTTGCTGATGCATTTCTGAGCGCCCCGGGCCATGTTGCCTAGAGTCATCTACATATCCTAATACTGATTTAAAAATTACTATATCAAACGAATTATCAGCATATTTTATATCAGATCCATCTACAATATCAAAAGATAGAAGTGGATTTTTGCTCATTTCAGGGTGTACTCTCAGTACATTTTCTTCAGGTAAAACAACATCCGAACACACCGTATTAATTTTCAACTCATTAACCAGGCAAACGGATAAACCACCTAAATTACCTCCCAATTCCAAAGCTTTTTGAGATGAAGAAATATGAAAGTCTGAGTTTAATTTATCAATAATATATTGCAATCCCACCCCCCAGGTATATATATCCCAACCTAAGTACTTTTTAAAATCATCTTTTTTCATACGCTAAAAAACAAATATGCAATACTTAGGTTACCAAAAAATTAATTTTCATAATAAACAACCAATAATCGTTTTAATAAAAAAGTTCTCTTTACTAAACAAATCTGTATAAAACTTCCCACTTTTTACGCCAGAAAAACTTTACAGTAGATATTCCTTTTTCCGGGTTAGAAAAACTCACATATTCTGTGGAAAGCATGTTCTGAAAGAAAAAGTAACGACTATATTTCTCGCGCGGCTCGTTATCCAAATACATCGCAGAGACCATTAAAGTTCCGGTTCCCCAGCTATATTTAAACGTATACCAACACACTTGGCTACACATGCTAAACCGGCACTTTTTATCATTTATCTCTTTTACTACCCCGTTTGCAGGATCTACAAAAATGCTCCTGTCTAAATCATTGATAAAAACAGAAAACGGACTTATTGATCTACGAAATAGTTTTGGAATTTTTTTACAGAAAATATCTATATTTTCTTTAGCTGCCGTTAATATATCTTCAAAAGATACAGATGCCGGTACAGGATCAATTTTTACATTTTTCATGTCCTCCATATATTTTTGCACAGCTAATGGGGAGTTGAATTTCGGGTCATCAATGTCTATGCTATCTCCGGGATACATAAAATTCAAATTAGGTATACCAAGCTGTTGTATATATTCAGGAGTATTCGCCCAGGCATTTTGCCTGCAATTTTCTTTATTGCAAAATGCTACAAAACTAGCAAATGGGATAACGAATTTGGGATGAAATATCTGCATTTGTAGCTTTATTGTTTCAATTTTTCCTTTTGCTTCTGCGTTGATGTCCCCATCATTCCCCACCCAATTAGCGAATGAAAATTGTGTAAACAAAATATCAACATCGCCGATCTGTCTATGAATATATTTATACTGTTTATCCGTAAATGCACAATCATTAAGATTCAGAATACTTTTCCCGTTTTCTCTGATTACTAAAAATGAATCCATTGATCCGGCTGAGCCACAATAAAGTTCTACTTCCTTGGATAGCCCATACCATTTATAAATTGGCAACTCTATAACCTTTTTGAAATTTAATTTTTTAAACGCCTCTAGCAATCTTTTAGAAGAATGCTCCTGGTATAAAATACTGATTTCAGATCTTAAGTTTTCAGGTATTCCCTTAAGTGTAGGGAACGAAAAATGATCGGGATGCTCATGAGAGACGAAAATGTACTTTATTTTACTGTAATCTACCTCGATGGCTTTAGTATGCAAAGCCCAACTGTCGTTAAAAGCCTTGCCTTTTGTCCATGGGTCTGTAAATATTGAAACCCCATTGCTTTCATATATATATCCGGCATGCGAAACAAATGTCAATTTCATAAACAAATAAAAATGTAAATACTATAAAATGAAGGCTGTAATATTTATAAGGATGCAATATTTATCTAGTCAACTTTTTCGCGTTTAATGCCGGCGCTTTATTAAATATCAGGAAGTCATAAATTCCTTTCAAATAGCCAAATCCATATCCAAAATGCAAACAGAAAAATGCGAGTAAGATTTGCCTCATTGAATTTATTCCGTTAGACATTTTTGCCGAAATGATGGCCATAACTAAAAAATAAAACAGCATTAAGCTTATGGCGCAAAATAAGAATAAGGTATTGACAAACGCCAATAGGCAGGCTACAATTATAAGTACAATAAATAAAGCCGGAACAATTTGTCGCAGTGTGGTAATATTTTTGTGTTTCTTATTTACGAATACTTTCCAATAGCCATATTGGAAATATTGCTTAAATAGATTCAGATGATTGTCCCTGGATATATAGTAAACATCTGCTTTATCGGTCATAAATATCTTATAACCTGCTTTAATCACTCTATAATTAAATTCGTCATCCTGGTTTCTAACTAAATCTTCATCAAACCAACCCAACTTTTCAAAGATCCATTTTTTATACAGCGGAGCACCAACTGTATCTACATACTGAGGTTTTGACAGGGCCCTGAAATTTCCTAAACCAACACCAAAACGAGAAGACATTGCCTTGGCAATATTTTTTCCTTTTTCATTAACATTGATAGTTTTCGATATTCCGCCACAGCAAACAATGTTATCATTGTTCAGCAGTACAGCCAGGCATTCTTTAATGTAATTCTTATCCATTATCTGCCTGGCACCTAATGTCATGAAGTAGTCGCCAGATGCATTTGCCAGGCCAATATTAAATGCAACAGGTGTTATCTTTTTTTCATTATTTATAACTATTACATTTTTGTACCTTTTCTTTATTTCAGCTAGTTTTTCAAGTGTACCGTCATTACTACCCCCGTCAGCAACTATCACTTCAATTTTATCTTCCGGATAATCGGACAAAAAAATATCATCAATTGTTTTTTCAATAAAATTCACTTCATTTCTGCAAGGAATTAATATTGTTACAATATCATTCATGTATAGTTAGAGGAAAAAAGCTTTAAACCAGTTAAATAAATTTGTTAGTTCTTTTTCAGCTTTGAAACAACTGCTTTGAATTTTCCGTTTGAGGTTAAGGGTATTTCTTTCACTTCTTCCACAGTGACAATAACATCACCCAACTGGCTACTTACCCTCTTTTTTATTGAGTCATTTTCACCCTGGGTAAGTGGGCTGGATGTGACGAGCTTAACTGTTATTTCATCGAGACTTTCTTGAATAACCTGGCCTTTAACAATTGAGGGAATATCCACAAAAATTCCATGAAATCGAACCATCCTTCTGCCATCTTTTCCAATTATAACGTCTTCTGTTCTTCCCACTATTTCGCCAACAACTTGCATAGATCTGCCACATGAACAAGTTTTTGCAGAAAGGGTAATTTTATCGCCTATTCTATAACGGATCAATGGTTGATCATAGTTAAAGAAACCCGTGCAAACCACTTCACCGGTTTCACCAGGCTTTACCTGGTTTCCGTTATCATCAATTACTTCAATCACACCGGTATCAGGGCTCATGTGTAGGTTCCCTTGTTCGCATTCACTAATTAATCCGCAATTTTCAACCCCACTCCAGCCATCAAATGTTTTGCAACCATATACTTTTAAAAAAAGCGACCTCATTTCAGGTGTTAGCTTTTCACTGGACGTTATGACAGCTTTTAATTGAGGCACCTTTAAAGATAATTCGTCGAAAAAATATGCAAGAAAATAATTGCTCATAGCATAGCCGGTCATATAATCCGGCTTATACTTTAATATAGCTTCCAAATATTGTTTACTGTTTTCCGGTGAAATGTGATAAGCTGAAAAGTATATCTGCTTTTCGATAAAATTATACCTGTAAAATGGAGGCTTGGATTCTCCGTTTGGCACTACCCTTCGCCCTCCGATCATCCCTCTTGGCGAAAATCTGTCCACCCCTGCCCAATTCCTTACACGCGACTCCATTGCAGCTGTAATTTTTTGGTGCATTTCGGGGGAATAATATATTTTGGTTGGTGTGCCTGTACTTCCGCTGCTTGAAAAAAAAGTACCTGCCGATTTTTTTTCTGAAAGCAAGTTATTATCCCCGTATTTCCTAAGCTCATCCTTTTCTAAAAAAGGCAATTTAGATATATCTTCTATCTCGAATTTTTGAAGATCAGCAATTGTAAGACCGGCTTTTTTATATTGTTCCCGGTAAAAAGGTACTGTTGTAAAAGAATGAACTAACAATTTCCTCAGCTGTAAAACCTGGTAGTCTTTCCATTGTTCAGCCGTAAAATTTTCACGCTCTTTAAATCTCCGATATTCATCCGCAAAAATCCCTCCAAAACGCCTTTTGTGCCACTGATAGCCATATGCACTTACCATTACATTTTGAAAGAAAACGGGCGAACGATTGTAAATATCTTTAACCAGGCTCATTTGAACAATAAAAAATTTATACTTGGGGACGATTAAAATAAGCCCGGATAATGTTGCAAATAAAATCTACTTCACTCAGCTCCAGTTCAAAATAAAGAGGTAATCTCAATAAACTCTCGCTATAGTTATCACTAAATTTAATATCTCTTCCATCGTGTTTATCAAAATAATATTGAGATTTATGTAGAGATAAATAATGGAAAACTGCATTAACAGAGTTTTCTTTTAGTTTTTGTATCAAGCCATCCCTGTCATGTGCATTCTGACATACGATGTAAAACATGTGCGCATTATTTGTTGCGTAACCATGAATCATAGGCAACTGCAAAAGACCATTTTCAGAAAGCTCCTGTAAATTCTTATAATATCGCTCCCAGATCAATTTCCTTTTAGCCTGTATTACTTCCAGGTTTTCTAATTGTGCAAAAAGAAAAGCAGCGATAATGTCCGATGGTAAAAATGAACTTCCAATATCTACCCAGCTGTATTTATCAACCTCGCCTCTAAAAAATGCAGAACGGTTAGTCCCTTTTTCCCAAATAATTTCTGCGCGTTTAATAAACCTGTCATCATTTATTACCAGCATTCCGCCCTCGCCGGACATAATATTCTTTGTTTCATGAAATGAAAAAGCTGCCAGGTGGCCTATTCCACCAAGCGGTTTACCTTTATAATAACTATCTATAGCTTGAGCTGCATCCTCGATAACAAATAAGTTATACTTGTCAGCTACCTCCATAATTTTATCCATATCACAGGCTATGCCTGCATAGTGCACTACTACAATCGCTTTGGTTTTGGGTGTTATAAGGCTCTCTATGGCTTCAGCATCAAGATTGGGGTTATAGCTGTTGCTATCGGCAAATACAATTTTAGCCCCTCTGAGGACAAACGCATTGGATGTAGATACAAAAGTGTAAGAAGGCATTATTACCTCATCGCCGGGCTGTAAATCGACTAAAATAGCTGCCATCTCTAATGCATCGGTACAGGAAGTAGTGAGCAAGCATTTTTTAAAACCAAACCTTTGCTCAAAAAATTCATGGCACCTCCGGGTAAAAATCCCATTGCCTGAAATTTTACCAGATAAAACTGCCTGATATATATAATGCCCTTCTTTGCCTGTTAAGTACGGTTTGTTAAAAGGTATTGTTTTCAAAATTATTTTTTTTGATTGTTTAGCTTTCGTGTCAGTCATACTTCAGTTCGGAAGTACATTTACTTTCCCTTTAAAGGAGATATATTTTTGCCACAAGTAACTTAATACAGCGACAATGATGGTAGTTGTTATTTTGGAAATAGCCGGCAAAAAATGGCATTTTTCTATAAAAAATCTCAGTAAAACGTAGCTAAGCAGTTGACAAAGAATAACAAGAATAATGTACCTGAATAATTGCTTCTTACTGCTTAATGTGGAGTTAGTGAAAACGATATACTTTGAACATAAAAAACTTAAAATAAACCCAATTGGGAAAGCAAGCCAAAAGGCAGCGATATGAGGCGCTATAAAATATTTACCTATTTTAACTGCAGTGCTATGAAACAAATAATAATAAAACGCAGAAAAAATACAAACATCCAAGAGCGCCATAAAACCACCACAAGCAATATATCTGAATTGCTGCTCTGTTAAAAGCCTTGAAAAGGGTTTATAAAAGAAATGCAGAAAAGTATGTATTCTATTTACAATTATACCCATATCAAATATTAGTTCTTCATTAAAGCTTTATACTCTTCATTAGTATTGTTTTTTGAAAAATGCTTGAATAAAGTGACTAAAGCAACATGACGGCCCTCAAATGAACTTAAGTCTAAGGGTTCCATTGGATCTATTTCTTCCACCCCATGAATTACCCGGCCATCATAAATTACTACATCTCCAAGTTCACACTCATCTTCGTAAAAAATCCTTTTACCATTTTCATCATTAATATATGCCCCGCCCTCATAAAAATCGGCACCCTTTTTAGACATAATAAGAATCAATTGAACATACTGTTCCAGTCCCATATTCTCTGAAATTGTAGCGGTACCAACGTCTGAATGTGCGGCCATAAAGCCCCCACCCCTGGGATAATGATTAATACGGGCCGCCGACCACATACCATTGTCAGTGCCATTTACAGTAAATTCAGGAGGCAAGGAATACAAGTTGTTTCTAAAAACTATAAGTCGTTTAAAAATATCCCGCATTCCGTAAATATCTTCCTGAAATGTTGGATTGTAAAACATTCTAAGAAAACGCGCTGCAGAATTGACACCACGAGTGCCCCCCACCTGAAGTTTTTGAAAATTACCCCGAATTGCTTCGGCATCATTAGGATTATGTTTACGGTCGTTTTTAGCATCAAAAACAGACCTCATTTTTTCGCGGGCAGCTGTAATTTCTTCCTGCGAAAAAAGCCCTCTTATACAGGCGTAAGTATTTGCTTTCAATGTTTTCCGCACCAAATCGAAAGAAAGCTCATCCATAGATTTAACGGAAATCATAGCATCTGAAAAGGAAGTATTCATAACTTAAATTTTAATAGTTGTAAAATTAAAGAATATATATTTATTGTTAAAACTCACATTTAATATCTGCTATTTTCAAAGTATCTCCATGTCCGGGATATAATAAAGTTTCAACATGAAAGTTATTCATCAAAAAAGTCAAACTTTCCTTTACTTTAATCTTGTTTCCACCGGGAAGGTTGACCACGGTTTTTGTCTCTTTAATGAATTGATCGCCACAAAATAGAACATCATTGATGCTAAAAAACATTCCACCAAGAGAATGGCCTTCCCAAGGAAAACAAGCTACCGGAATATCTTTCCAGTAAAACATAAAGCCATTTTGATCAACTTTTATATCCGCATATACAGAGCAATATGGTTTGCCATAGTACGCCGATAGATTTAGTTTGGGGTCAACTATTCCTTTAGCACATTTTTCGGAACAAATAATTTTGCAATCCGGGAATGCTTGCTTTATACAGTTTGTACCTGTAATATGATCGAAATGCTCGTGCGTTAATAAAATATATTGGGGTTCAAACAGATTGCTGCGTATAAAATTTAATAACTCTACCTCATTCCCCCCCGGATCAATTATTAAAACTTCATTTGTATATGGTCTATTTTCGACGAAATAGGTGTTTGATTTAAAGTCATTATTTACTATGGTATGAACCTGCATATATCTTCCTTAGTACGACGAACGCTTTTGCAACTTTATAGTCCAACAACTTTACTTCAAGATTTAGTACCCCGTAATTGCTTCCTGAAATATTGGTTGTTACTTTTTTAATTCCTTTGTCAAATAATTCATTCAATTCCAAATAGGCATTAATTACAGGTATTGGCGTCTGTTTATATTTATTTACTATCCCTCCTAAAAACATTAAGACTTCATCCTTACTAATTATTTTGTGAGATTTAAAGCCTAACATCTCACCTGTTTCTTTATTAATTAATTTATAAAGAAATTCACCATCAGTTTCAAAGGATTTTCTCACATATGCCCTGTATCGTTTTCCTGAAAATGATTTTGAAATCTCGGGATCTATTGTAAACCTGTCGTGTTCGAAAGTATTTTCAGCAATATTCAGCACTTCTTCCAAATCATTTTCCGTAACCAATTGCAGTTGATAATTTTCAATCCCCGGTAAGAAATATTTCTTTTTAAGTCTTAAAACCTCTCTTATTTGAAATTCGATAAAACTAAACCTATTTCTTTCTAAGGATTGTATTAAACCGATATCTTCAATTGGTATTTTACATGAAACGTAAAAGGGATCAAATTCTTTCAAATAATCATTTTCAAATTGATTAAAGTCAAGGCCGGACGAATACTCGACTATCTCTAAAAACGTCCTACCATAAACAATTGAATCAATAGTATTCTTTATGACTTTCATATTATTTACTAAAGTGCTACCATGTTATTAACTGCAAATGTCTTATCAAAATCATGGACTGAAGACGTATCAAGGAAATAATCCGGGTTTTCATTTATCAAGCTACAATATTCTGCAAAAGCACTTTTTTCATCAACACCAATAATAAAACTATCTCCACACAATTCTTTCCTGGCGATGTTTCTATCGACAAGCAGATCCTCATAAATATAACTACCATTGCCTGGTTTAATATTTTTGTAGCGAACAAACAATGTGTAAGTATCTTCAAAAGAATTTTCAGCTGTAATAATGGTTCCGGTAAAATCTCTATCATACCGGTATGGAACTTTTAAAAGCTCTTCAATATAGTGCATGTAAGTAAAGCAGTCGCCTATCTTGGTTCCAAAGAATAAAAACTTAACGTCATCACGATAATGCAGTTTGTCAAATGTAGAATCCTTGCCTATTGATTTATGCCCTATTCCTTTTGCTAAATCTTCATCAACACCAATTAATGATACCGACATCAGCGGATCTATAGAACGAATTGCATTGGGTTGCCTGCGAATAAATTCGTTCAATACACCCATTTTGGTTTTTGAATTTACTATATCATAATCTTGCCCGTTACAAAAACTAAAAGTAAAAGTTGGAACAACCAGCGTTGGTACTTTAAGTTCATTAATAGTATCCAAAAGTATTTGTAACAGTTCATTTTTACTTAATGAAGGATTAGGCATACCAAATGAGAGACCGGTATGCATATACAAAACTTTACAGTCAAATGCCTTAACCTTTTCAAGTGTGTTTAAAATGTCAATATTTGTAAGCCAGTTATTGTTTCTGTCTTTAAAAAGATCAGTTTTCTTCATAATTATTGATCATTTATTCGATATATTAATTGTTCGCCCGCCATCAACAATAAATTGCTGCCCCGTTATCCATTTTGCTTTGTCTGAAATCAGGAATTCCACCAAATTGGCTACATCAGCAGTTTCGCCAATGCCCAACGGATATTCCTTCAAAGTATTTTCTAAAATTACCGGATCATTATAAGCATGTTCCGACATCGGCGTTCTTATCCCACCCGGCAATACAGAATTAACCCTGGTGTTCGGAGCTAATTCTACTGCAATTGACCGCATCAGGCCATCTAATGCCGCTTTTGTGGCCGAATATAAATTATGGCCTTTTGCACCATATTGAGCTAATATAGCCGAAATGAAAATGATATTGGCCAATTTAGCATCGTTAATTTTCTTTTTTAATAAGGAAGAAATGATTTCAGTTGCTGAAAAGAAATTAACATTGAATATTTGCAGGGCATTTTGATAATCTACAGATCTCATGTGCATCACTTTCATCATGCCAGCACAATGAATAAAACCATGAACAGATAAATTATTGTGCTGAATAAGTACTTCCAGGGATTGTCTGATAGATGAAACATTCTCGAGATCGCATTCCCAAATATGATGCTTAGCGGGGTTTTCACATAATTCTCGTGTTGCGGCTAATTTCGCTGCATTTTTCCCGCCAAGAATCAGGGTTTCGTATTTTGAAAGCTGAATCGCTATTTTTTGGCCGATACCTGAACTAGCACCGGTTACTAATATACAGGACTGGCTCATTTTTTAGCTTTCGAATCAATAAGTGATTTCAATTCGCCAATCGTTTCTAGCTTTAACAGGTCTTCTGTATATATCTTGATATTATAATCAGAATCTGCCATTGCAATAATAGACAGAGATGTAAGTGAATCCCAGGCTTCAAAGTCTTTAAGTACCTCCGAGTCCTCAACCTTATCAACCTCTAACAATTCCGCCATTTTTTCATAAAAATTATCCATAACTGTGCTTTTTTTTAATAATCAATTATTTTGCAAAAATCAAGATCAGCAATATCAATTAACATAGAACTCCAGGTTAACCCAACTCCGAAGCCAGCCAGGCATATTTTATAATGATTGTTTAAGAGGTTTTCTCCAATGTTGTAACAAATACATGTCGGTATAGAAACACCACTCGAGTTCCCGAAATTCTCTACAATATTATTGGGCATTTTTTCGTATCCAACACCTATTTTATCAGCCAGCTTTTGCAACATAAACTTATTAGGTTGATGAAACATAAAATAATCTATTGAGCCAATGGAAACATTTGCATATTCTAGCAAGCTATCTATCATTGGCGGAACTTGTGTCTGAACGAAATTAAAAACAGCATCCCCCCTCATTACAAGATTATCTTTCGAACGGAAATTGCCACTTACATCTTCTTCTAATCTTCCGGTTTCAGCACTCGAGGGTAAACGGAACCCACCGGCAGGGATAATTAGGGCATCTGCAAACACTCCGTCTGTTTTTATGTTTGCATATATTACAGAATCAGGGTTTTTATCTTTTTCAAGTATTGTTATAGATATCCCATCCCCTATTAAAGGATTACTATTCCGATCTTTAGATGACACTTTTCTGCTTAGTACATCACCATTCATCAGTACTACTTTATTTATTGATTCCTGGTCGAGCAGCAGAAATGACTGAATTAGTCCAACAAGATAACCAGCGCAACCCTGGTTAATGTCCATGCAGATAATATCCTTCTTTAAATTTAATTTTCCATGTATAACGTTGCTCGTTGAAGGCATGAAATAATCAGGAGACTGAGTAACCAGAATGAGCGCATCTATTTCATCTTTATTTAACAAGCCATTATCTAATAAATAATTGAGCCCGTAAGAACATAGATCGGATACGCAATCTTCATTTTTGACAACCCTTCTTTTATTGTATCCCATTGTCAGCTTTAGCTTTAATGATTTTGCAGCGGAAAAATTATAGTTTTCCATTTCATCATCAAAGCTCACTTCATTAGCCGGTACAACTGTAAGGATTCCAGTTATTTTCTTTCCTTTAAATTTCAAATTCATAAGGAGACACCTTTCTTTAGGAGCAATGTTTTTATAGAATCTATATTTCTAAAATTTTCAGGAATAATATCTATACCGTCAATTGAAACAGAATATGCTTTGTCCAGTTCAGTAACCAAAGTAACCATGTCAAAAGAATCGAGCAGGCCATCTTCTATAAAATTATCAGACGATAGAAAGTTTGCTTCAGGACGTATATTATTTAATATTGCGAGTATAGAAGTCATATGATTATTTATTTTTCAAGTTCAAGAATAACAGATGAATTATTTTCAGTAAAAGTTACCATATTATCCAACAAATTTATTGAGCCAGGGTTTACTATGTCGTCTTTTAGCGTGTACTTTTTTATTCTATACCATTCGTTTTGTATAAAGATTCTGGGCTTTTCAAAAACCGGATATAAACCATAATCCATTGATCTTAAAAATGCTGACATTTTATCGAAACTCCAGCTTGTATCAAAAACACCATTATTAGGAGTTTCATATGAATAGTGCATTTTAGACTGAATGTCTGTTTTCTGGGGGGTTTTGTTGTAGGTCTGATAAACGAAGGTAGGAAGGAGTTCTTTATAAGACTCGTATCCGAGATGTACGCATGTTCTTGTCAATTCTAATGCAGTTATTTTTAAATCCAGTAAAAATTTCTTTTGGCATATGATATCTCCTTTGTCAACT
>Ga0206829_10348_pt1 | contig 13729 bp, 10 predicted proteins | sample Alteio_BWOrgCont_75_FD_152862 | JGI IMG/M metagenome (GOLD analysis project Ga0206829, IMG submission 152862) | Enriched cells from forest soil in Barre Woods Harvard Forest LTER site, Petersham, Massachusetts, United States -... | ecosystem: Environmental > Terrestrial > Soil > Temperate forest >... | reverse complement strand
TCGAGGAACTATGCATAAGAGTGAAATATCTAAGTATAAGAATTGAGGTCTTATGCATAAGAGTTGAGGTCTTATGCACAAGAGTTGAGGTCTTATGCATAAGAGTTGGGGTCTTATGCATAAGAGTTGAGGTCTTATGCCTGGATATTTCACTCTTATACTTGGAAAAAGAATTTCCATACCAGGAACTTCAGGAAAGAGATGTGGCTGGAATGCTTTAATGGCAAGGAGTTCGGCATCTGATGTTCCTGCTGTTTTTTTTAACCTTAGTAGAATAGGAAACAAGTTTAGATTTTAAAACCTTATTACCATATTATATAAAGTTAAATAAGGTAATAAGGTTTTTATGTCTCACTTAACATTACTTTCTACTAAGGTTAAAAAAATATAGGCTAAACAATTTCAACCATTGACTAAGTTTTTGGAACAGGCATCCTTACTGGTGCGAAGCTCCAGTAAGGTTGCATACATTTCTCTTGATTTATAAGAATTAAACCTTCCAGGAGCTTCGCACCTGAAAGGATTAGTGGAAACTTTTCCTATTCCAAACTATTTAATGTATCTTTGCCATTCCAAAATATTCAAAAATCGTTTTATCAAACAAATTAAAATCATGAAGAATAATCTAATAAAATTAATGATACTTGCGATGGCGAGTTTCATTGGAATGACGGGGGAGGGGCAGACTGCTTATATTACGAATGCCTTTACCAGTAATATATCTGTTATTAATGTCACGAATCACTCCCTTATTACAACCATCAGTGGACCTCCGGATGCTTACGGGGTGGCTGTGAGTGCTGATGGCAGTAAGGTTTATGTTACGAGTACCAGCGCGAGTTCGGTAAGCGTTATTAATACTTCTACTAATGCCATTACCAATACTATTAATGTAGGTGACAGTCCTCTCGGCGTGGCTGTGAATCACGCTGGCAGTAAGGTTTATTCTACTAATACCAATGTGAATACGGTAAGTGTTATCACCACTGCTTCCAATACTGTTACCGCTACAGTTACGGTAGGTTCGGCACCATCAGGCATCGTCGTAAGTCCCGATGGCAGTAAGGTTTATGTCGCTAATAGTGGTACGAATACAGTAAGCATTATTAATGCTGCCGCAGATACTGTTTCGACAACAGTTACTGTCGGTCTTTATCCACAAGGTATTGCTGTAAGTCCCGATGGCAGTAAGGTTTATGTGGCTAATAGCCATGATAGTTCTGTAAGCATTATTAATACTATGGCAGACACTGTTTTGGCGACCGTTCCTGTTGGTTCGCATCCTTATGGAATAGCTGTAAGCCCGGATGGAAGCAAGATATATGTTACCAATAATGGTGCTAATACAGTAAGCGTCATTGATACTTTTACAAATACTGTTACACATACTATTGCCGTGGGTGCAAGCCCTGTAGGCATCTCTGTAACTCCCGATGGCAGTAAGGTTTATGTTGCGAATAGCAGTGATAATACATCAAGTATTATTGATGCTGCCAGCAATAGTGTTTCGACTACTATTTCTGTAGGTAATTATCCTTCTGCCTTTGGTAATTTTATCTCAACTGCTACTACAGGAATCCCTTCCATTACTCCTTTCGCTCCAAGCATCTCAATTTATCCCAATCCCACTAATTCTATTCTAAACATCAAGGCTCAATGGACAATTGATAATGGACAATTGACAATAACTGATGTCATGGGGAATGAAGTCTATAAAGGAATCTTATCCAATGACAATTGTCAATTATCAATTGTCAATTGGAATGCGGGAATTTACTTTTATGAAATAAGAAGTAGTAACCTTAGTGAGCGAGGGAAGTTTGTAAAAGAGTGATGAGTTATTAATTATGAAGTATGAGTTGTCAACAAACTCATTAAGGATTATTAAAATCCTTCCTTTAATAATCTCAAGGCACGATAGAATAAACAAAAATGACTGTCGGTTTGTATAAACCAAATTTTGTCTTGTCATTTCGACGAAGGAGGAATCCTATCCATATTTCAATAGGATTCCTCCTTCGTCGGAATGACAAGTTTACACAGTTTTTATACTGTAATTATATTGTTGGTATAAATAACCCGACAGTCATTTAAACAAAACAAGGATTCGAGAGATGGGGCGAGGAATCGGAAGGTTCGACTGCCAGCTAATATCGTATCTTTGCAGCCAAACACTGCTAAAAAAGATACAATGAATTGGGAGGATTTAGATATCAATACAGAGAAGATCGAATCGCTTGGTCTGGACAAGGTGATTTACTTTGAACAATTCAACAGGATAGCTATTGTGCATCATAGCAGTGCTATTGAAGGCAGTACGCTTACTTTGGAGGAAACTACTTTATTGATTAATGAAGGTATTACGGCACGAGGCAAATCTATTAATGAACATCTGATGGTAAAGGATCATTATGAAGCATTATTGTTTATTCTTGAAAGGGCTGATAATATTATCTCCGGCACTTCAACACAAGAAAGAAAGATTACTGATATATTTCTAAAACAAATCAATGCTTTGGTGAATAAAAATACAGGTCAAATCAGGAATACTGTACTTGGAGTTTGTGATGATACCAAAGGGGATTTTCGTCTTGGTAATGTTTCGGCAGGAACCACTTATTTTGTGAATTATGATAAGGTAATTAACATGGTTAATGAACTTTGTACTAAGATTTCTGAACGATTAAATACTGTAAAAACGAATGAAGAAATCTATCAGTTATCTTTTGATGCACATTTTTATCTTGTAAGTATCTATCCCTGGTTTGATGGAAACGGACGTACATCTCGATTGCTGATGAATTACATTCAAGCTCTTTATAAGAAACCTCTTTCAATAGTTTTCCTTGAAGATAAATCTGTTTATATAAAAGCCTTGAATGATAGCAGAGAAAAAGATGATGTGAATATATTCAGGGAATTTATGCTAACACAACATCTCAAGTATTTTAAAACTGAAATTAGCAAGTTTGAAAAACGAAATAAGGGAATGAGTTTTCTTCTTTAAAATGCAACGTAACTGATATAGATATTGAGGATAGATTATTTTCGGATTAATATTGTAAAGTTTGAAGTATGCCTTCATCTAACAATTATCAAATTACCTCTTCGACAGTTGATCAACCAACTTCTTTAATTCATCAATTTGTTGCTGCTGTTCTTGAATAGCTTTTACTAAAGAAGGAACAAATTCAGAATAACGTAATCCCCAAAGAGCACTTGTTTTATCAATTCCACTGAAATTATAACTGACAGCTTTGGCAGCACTATCAACATCTTGAGCAAGAAAGCCGCTAAAGGTAATCTTCTCAATATCATACTTGCCTTTCCAGTTGACAGTATCATTTTTAATGCCCAATAATTCATTCTCTTTATTGACATCATAGTTATAAGAAACAGGTTTTAATTTATTAATGAAAGCCAGCCCAGGGACATTAGCTTTTATATTATTTTTAACCCTGGCATCAGAGAAAGTAGTAAAGCCCACCTGTCCTTTGATAGAAGAAATGCTGGAATTACCAATTGTCACAGAATTTGAAGTGCTTGCAATGGCTGTATTACCTATCGCAGTAGCATTTACAAGGTTAGCGCTTCCCACATCAGCACCATATCCTATGGCGGTATTATTGCTGCCCGTAGTGTTATTAAATAAAGACTGATAACCTATGGCAGCATTCCTAAAACCAGTAGTAGTAGAAGTCATTGATTGGTAGCCAATGGCAGTATTTTGTGCATCAGCGCCGGAACCATTATCGGTATTGACAGAAAGAGCATTATCACCAATGGCAGTATTGCCACTGTACATATAATTAAACAAGGTATTATAACCAATAGCCACATTATGAGAGCCTGTTTTATTGGAATATAAGGATTGAAAACCACTACCCACATTATAAGCGCCGGTAGAATCATAACGAAGACTGTAAAAACCATTTGCGCTATTGAAACTACCCGTAGTATTATATTCCAGGGCATCAAAACCCACAGCAGTGTTATTGCTACCGGTGGTATTTTCTAAAAGAGCCTGCGCTCCCATTGCGGCATTAAAGTTTCCGGTAGTATTTGAATATAAAGCCCAGGCACCATTAGCGGAATTCCAGGCACCAGTGGTATTCGATGCCATAGCATAATACCCGTTTGCATTGTTATAATTACCTGTGGAATTCAAATACAAAGCCTCATAACCAACAGCAGTATTTGAGAATCCGGTAGTATTGGTAGTCAAGGCTGCATACCCGATTGCGGTATTTTGAGCATCACCGCCAGAACCGTTATCGGTATTATTTGCCAAAGCACTGTCGCCAACGGCAGTATTTTTATTATGAAGGTATTTTGATAGAGCATTATAACCGATGGCAACATTATTTGAACCCGTCAAATTAGAAATGAGAGCCTGATAACCAAAGGCCGTATTTTTTAAACCGGAAGTATTTGCCATGAGAGCTTTGAAGCCAAAGGTTGTATTACCAGTCCCGATATTAGAACTTAAAGTAAGATACCCAAAACCTGTATTCCCTGTGTTATTATAGTCAATGTATCCTGAAATATTATTATTAACCTTGAATTCTAATGGCTGGGCATCCATCGTTCCAATAAAATTATTTGCAATGGTAGTCCCAGCATTTCCCGTTAATGACCATACATTTCCACCACTAAAACCGCTAAGAGAAATCCAACTGCTTCCATTCCAATAATAAAACCCGGGATAAACATTGTTTGGAGAAGTTCCTGCGGTAACGGTATTATAAACCAATAAACTTGTAACTACCCCAGCTCCAACAGGGGAATTGGAATTAGTAGCCGTCAAAGCGACTCTCGGAATAAGCAACCCCTTATTATTAGTTGGCGAAGCATCAATATCAAGCATCGCGGCTGCATTAGGAGCATTGCCTGTGGCATTTATTCCAACGTTTTGGGCGAAAATGTTAGTAATTGTTAAAAGGATGAGAATGTGTAAAAGGGAGCCACGAATAATTAAAGCGATTTTTTTCATTGTGTAATTGTTTGGTTTATGCTGTCAGGCAATTTTTGGGATTGAATTCTTCTTTCTTACGATAAATTCGATTTTAAGTTTCAAAAATTCCATTCTTAATCAAAGCAAAAATTGAAACCGAGTCAAAGATTTATTTTATAAAAGGTAAGATTTTAGGTTATCAGACTTTTGGGGGAATTTTCTGGGAAGATTTTAACTCGGCGAATCTTTATTAAGGTTAAAAGCAGCTTTTGTGCCGTAAATCATACCATCAATTAAAATTAAAGTAGCTAAAATCAACTTTCCGGCATATCAGGGAAACTTTTCCTGATATGCCGGAAAGTTTCCAGTAAGTAAGAAAAAGTTTCCATTAACTAAGGAAATATTTCCGGTAAGTAAGGAAATAATTTCTGTAACTGCTGGAAACTTTCCGGCATATAAGGAAATATTTCCGGTATCATCTTTTATTTTGAAAAGACCATAATTTTTGACTCTTACAAAAAACTGTGCATGGAATTTTGTGAAAATTTTCTGGATGCCACGTAATCTATATAATTATTAAATGACGAATGTCAGTTTTAGGTTCAAGTGGTTTATATATCTTTGCACCCCTAATATGATATTATGAATTCCCAAGAAAATCTTTCATTTGACAATACAGAAATAGCTTTTGCGAGTAAAACCGACAAGGATTTGAGACGTGCTTATTGGCTTTTCTGGTTTATTAACAAGAATACTTTTGTGAAAATCGGATCTTCACTTACTCGTTTTGCCATTAACTTTTCTCTGCCTATAAAAGGTATTATCAGGAATACCGTTTACAAACATTTTTGTGGTGGCGAAACTATTAATGAATGTCAGGAAACCATTAACCTGCTTGCAAAGTTCAAGGTTGGGACTATCCTTGATTTCTCCAGCGAAGGTCATGATGATGAAGAAGCTTTTGAATTAACTCAAAGAGAGATCATGAATACTGTTGAGCGGGCTTCCAAAGATAACAGAATTTCTTTTTGTGTCTTTAAGCCGACAGGATTAATTCGCTTTGGTCTTTTGGAAAAGATGAATGCAAAACAATCATTGACTCCTGCCGAACAAACCGAATTTAAGAATGCTAAAGCGAGAGTCGAATTAATCTGTCATTTGTGCCATGATAAGAAAGTCAAATTATTTATAGATGCAGAAGAGACATGGATTCAGGAAGTCGTGGATGATCTGATTTTGGAGATGATGAAGAAGTATAATAAGGAAAAAGTTATTGTCTATAATACCCTGCAATTATACCGCACCGATCGGGTTGAATATCTTAAGTGGCTGATTGATGATGCCAGGAAGAATGATTATAAAATAGGATTGAAATTAGTGCGTGGAGCTTATCTCGAGAAGGAGCGTGACAGAGCTTTAAAGATGGGTTATACATCACCTGTTCATACCACCAAAGCCGCTACTGACAAGGACTATGATGAAGCTGTTAGATTATGTGTGGAGAATATTGAAATAGCTTCTGTTTGCGCAGGTACTCATAATGAAAATAGCTGCATGACTCTTTCTCAATACATGATTAAAAATAATATCCAAAAGAACCATCCTCATATCCATTTCTCACAGTTGCTCGGTATGAGCGATCACATCAGTTTTAATCTTGCCAATGCAGGTTTTAATGTTACTAAATATGTTCCTTACGGACCTATCAAGAGTGTATTGCCTTACCTTATCCGACGGGCACAAGAGAATACTTCAGTTGCAGGACAAATGGGCAGGGAATTGCAATTTATTATCAAGGAAAGAAAGCGAAGGAAGATGTAATTTTCTTCCTTTATATTTTCCTTTATAAGAAATAATTTAATTGCCTAAAAGAAAATTTTTAGGAAAGTTTTAAACCATTTTTAGAATTCCAAATCATAGAGGGCATAAGAGAAAAATAAATTATTAATTTAAAAAATTAAAAAGATGAAAAGTATGAAAAGAAATTTAGTAATGATCTTCTGCTGCATGTTTGCAGTGGGATTGATCACCATGACAGGGTGCAAAAAGAAAGACACCGCTGTTGACAATGACACTTCCGGTGCTATTGACAATACATTGGCAGAAAACACATCCAATGATGTTGTGAACATTGGAGCACAGGCTTCTGAACAAGGAAATTTATCTACTTACAGAGAAGCAAGTAATGAGAATCTATTATCTACCTGCGCTGCTACTGTTGTGAGAGATAGTATAGCAAAAACTATTACTGTAACATTTAATCCAAACGTAACTTGCCTTGATGGACGCACCCGGAGTGGCTCCATCACTTATGATTATCACTTGTCTCCTGCCGGAGCTGTTCATTTTCGCGACCCTGGTTTTACTTTCACGGTTTCTACTAATGGCTATGTTGTTGACGGAAACCAAGTGAACATAATTAACAAAACAGTTACTAACACTACAGCTAATGGTTTCAACCCTGCTACGACTAATGAAACCTGGAGTATCTCTGCAAATATCAAGATCACAAAAGCTAATGGTAATGTTATTACCTGGGATTGTAATCGTACCACAACATTATTAAACACCAGCGATTCCAATGTATATAGAGGTTCTGCAATTCCAATAGCATGGACATTAGCAAGAATTGAAGTGAATGGAGCCGCTAATGGTACAAGATTAAGTGGGGCAGAATCATTCTCTGCAACAGCAACAAATATGGTTCGTGATTTCACTTGTTCTCCTATTGGTAGTGGTGGTAAACATCCTTGGATTTCTGGAACATTAGACTATCAGCCTCCTTCTCCAAAATATTTACGACATATTGATTTTGGAACAGGAACCTGCGATTTGAATGCTACGGTTACCATTAACGGTGCTACTTATGATATCACCCTCCCGTAAGCAATAAACATAAAACATGATAAAAGGAGAGGAAAGAAATTTTCTCTCCTTTTTCTTTTGTTTGAAATGAAATATTATTAAAGAATAAAAGTTCATTCCAACCTGAACAACCGAATTCCCATAAGAATTTCTAAATTCGCCCCATGTACTACGAAAATATATTAGGAACCATCGGGCATACTCCAATGGTTAAATTAAACAAAGTATGCGAAGGCGTGAAAGCTACCGTGCTTGCGAAGGTCGAGACTTTTAATCCTGGCAATTCTATTAAAGACCGCATGGCTTTGAAGATGGTTGAAGATGCCGAGAAAGCAGGCCTTTTGAAACTTGGAGGTACCATCATTGAGGGTACTTCCGGGAATACAGGAATGGGGCTTGCGATTGCCGCCATAGTAAAGGGATATAAATGTATCTTCGTTACCACCGACAAACAATCCAAAGAAAAAGTTGATGCATTGAAAGCTTATGGTGCCGATGTAGTGATTTGCCCAACTAACGTGGAGCCTGAAGATCCCCGAAGCTATTATTCAGTGGCTGCAAGATTGAATAAAGAGATTCCAAATTCATATCATCCCAACCAATATGATAATTATTCAAACACGGTTGCTAATTATGAACAGACAGGTCCTGAAATATGGGAACAGACAGAAGGGAAGATCACTCACTTAGTTGTGGGTGTTGGGACTGGGGGCACTATCAGTGGCACTGCTATGTATCTTAAAGAAAAGAATCCGAATATTCAGATCTGGGGAATAGATACTTATGGTTCTGTTTTTAAGAAATATAAAGAGACCGGAATATTTGACAAGAAAGAGATATATCCATATGTGACGGAAGGTATCGGAGAAGATTTTCTTCCCAAGAATGTCAACTTCGATCTGATAGATTTATTTGAAAAGGTTACGGATAAAGATGCCGCATTAATGACGCGCGAAATAGTGAAGAAAGAAGGTATCTGGGTAGGTAATTCTGCCGGAAGTGCCATTGCCGGATTGAATCAATTAAAAGATAAGTTGAAGGAAAGCGATATAGTAGTTGTTATCTTTCATGATCATGGAAGCCGCTACCTGGCTAAGATATTTAATGATGACTGGATGCGGATGAAAGGCTTCATTGATAAGAAAGGAATGACAGCGATGGATCTTGTGTCATCACAGCAACAAGTAGAGTTGATTACCCTTGATAAATCCGATAAAATATCTGAAGCTATTAAGATTATTACTGAGCAGGATATTTCCCAAATACCGATTACCAATCATGACAGAATAGTTGGTTCATTAAGTGAAAGCTGGGTATTTAAAAATGTGTTGGAGAACCCTGATATTAAAGATGATTTGATAGAAACCATCATGCAACCTGCCTTTCCTTTTGTGGATTCTACAACGCCTATAGATGTCTTATCAAAAATGATCAGCCCTGATAATCCGGCAGTGTTGGTGAAGGATTTTAAACAGAATAAAACCTTTATCATTTCGCTATCTGACATCGTTGAGGCGATTGCCAAATAAATAATTCTTGTTTTCATGCCTGAATTTCTTGATCAGACAGGTAGAAAAGTAATCCTTCCAAACATTCCTAAGCGAATCATTTCCTTGGTTCCTTCCCAGACAGAATTGTTGTTTGATCTTGGATTAAGGAATGAGATTATTGGTATTACAAAGTTCTGTATTCACCCTGAAGAATGGTTTCATTCTAAAACAAGAATAGGTGGAACCAAACAATTGAATTTAGAGAAGATTAAAGCTCTTAATCCAGACTTAATCATTGCCAATAAAGAGGAAAATACCAAGGAACAAATTGAAGAATTAATGAACGACTTCTCGGTATGGACAAGTGATGTAAAAACTTTAGACGATGCTCTTGAAATGATTGATTCTATTGGGAAAATGGTAGATAAGGAAGGTGAAGCAAAGAATATTATTAAACAAATAAATAACAACTTTAATATCCTTCTTAAGTCATCATTCAAGAAAGTTCTTTATCTTATCTGGAAGGATCCATTCATGACCATTAACAAAGATACTTTTATCAATGACATGATTCAACGATGCGGTCTTGATAATGTATTCTCAAATCGTCCTGACCGTTATCCTGAGATAACAATTGATGATATTATAAAGGCAAATCCAGAACTTGTTTTATTGCCATCAGAGCCTTATCCATTTAAGGAAAAACATGTTCAGAAAATTAAAAACAGTATCCCAAACTCGACTGTTATCTTAGTTAATGGTGAATACTTTTCATGGTATGGTTCAAGGTTAATACATGCCCCGAAATATTTCAGAAAAATTCTCCATTTAAAAAAAAACAATATTTGAAGTTTTCTTTAGATGGCTCAAAATTTCCGCAATTCGGCTCAAGGTTTCCGCAATAAGGCTCAAGGTTTCCGCAAAACAGTTCAAAGTTTCCGCAATTGACTTCGCATTTTCCGCAATTGACCTTGTATTTTCCGCAATTGAGTTGGCTAAAACACCTGTTTTAACCAAGTCTTTTACGAGAACAAAAGCTGATTTCACACTATTTATCAGTGCTTTAAATGGGATTTTCACTAAAACCTTCCCAGAGAGGGTAATTATTATCCCTTAAACTATTATTATTTTTGCGCCTCCAAAGAATGAAACACCATTATAAATCTCCAGCATGAAATTCTTAAAACAATATATCCTCACTTCATCCTTTTTCATTATAGTTTTTACTCATAGCTTCTATGCTCAGAAGGTTGGTTTGGTATTAAGCGGAGGCGGTGCCCGTGGGCTTGCTCATATCGGCGTTATCAGGGCTTTGGAGGAGAATAATATCCCGATTGATTATGTCTGCGGCTCTTCCATGGGAGCTTTGATAGCGGGTCTATATGCACAGGGTTACTCTCCTGATGAGATGGAGAAATTAGTTTCCAGTGATGACTTTTATAATTGGGCACTGGGCGTTATTCCTCCCAAAGACGAATATTATTTCAAGAAAAAAGATGTCAATGCCTCTTGGATTACTTTGTATTTTCATCGCGATTCAACATTCCAAACTTCATTACCTACAAACCTTATCAATTCGATGCCTATGGACTTCTCAATGATGGAACATTCTGCTCCTGCCATCGCTAAGGCGAAGTATAATTTCGATAGTTTGATGGTTCCTTTTCGTTGTGTCGCTGCGGACATAGAAGACAAGAAACAAATTATCTTTAAAAGCGGTGATTTAGGTGAAGCCATAAGGGCTTCCAGTGCTTTTCCATTTTATTTCAAACCTATTATTTATAATGGAAAGATATTATTTGATGGTGGCTTGTATAATAATTTCCCTGCCGATGTAATGGTCAATGAATTCCATCCTGATTTCATCATCGGGGTGGATGCGGTAGAAGGAGGAGTTGCTGATACTCCGCCGGATGAGGACAATATCATCTCACAAGTGAGAGCTATGTTCATGACCAAAACAGATTATAATATCAACAGCAAAAATGCCATTGTCATTCGTCCTAAGACAGGCAATATTGGCTTACTTGATTTTGATAATGTGCATAAAGAAATCATGACCGGATACACCGAAACCAAGTTGATGCTGGACTCTATCAATAAGAGAGTTAGTCGAAGGATTGATACTGCTGTTATTAATAAAAAACGACGTGACTTTGTTCAAGGGGAGCCTCCTCTTTTAATCAATGATGTCAACGTTGAGGGAGTGAATCACAAACAAGGCTTTTATATTAGAAAGATTCTAATGCCGACTTGGGACCCGATTAAAATAGAAGACCTCCGAAGGAATTATTATAAACTTATAGCCGATGACAACATCAAAAGCATCTATCCTAAATTAGTTTACCATCCAGAAACAGGTTTTTATACTTTATTGCTTAGGATAAAACAGGAAAGGGATCTGAAAGCCCAGTTTGGCGGGGATGTCGCTTCCCTACCCATCAGTGAAGGATACCTCGGAGCACAGTATAATATGTGGGCTAAGCAGGCTTTAAACCTCAGTGGAAACTTCTACTTCGGGAATCTTTACCGGTCTGTCCAGGCGAAAGGAAGATTAGATATTCCTGGCAAAATTCCTTACTACCTCGAAGGGAATTTTACCCTCAACTCCTGGAATTATTACAATAGCAGCAATGACTTTTATTCTTTCGTCACACCTCCATATTTAACTACTACCGATCGCAAGCTTTCTATTGATGCAGGTCTCCCTTTGGGTAACGAACAAAAGATATACGGAGGTATTTCTTACTTTAATCTCTCCGATGTTTATTACCAGAAGAACTCTTTCACAGCTCTTGATACTCCTGACGTTACGAACTTCTATGGATACAGCCCCGAGCTTGTCTTTGAGCATAATACTTTAAACAAAAAGATGTATGCCACCGCCGGAAGCCTTGTGAAGCTTTCTGTCCGATATGTCAACGGATACGAGCATACAATACCCGGAAGTACTTCCAATGATACCATAGAGATTGACAAGCATCATACCTGGTTTCAGGCTAATCTGAAGGTTGATAAATACTACAAACAGCGTGGCGTTCTGCGTTTTGGATTCTATGCAGAAGTGAATGCTTCGACACAAGATTTCTTTTCCAACTATACCGCCACTACCCTGTCTGCTCCCACCTTTGCGCCGCTGCCGGAGAGCCAGACCCTATTCCTTGAGAACTATCGGGCTTACAATTACGGGGCATTCGGTCTGAAAAATATTATTTCTACGACCTACAATATAGACATCCGCCTGGAAGCCTATATTTATCAGCCCTATCGAACGATATACAATCCTAATGACAGCACCACCGCCAACTCCCTTATCCTTGCCCATCGTCTCTACATGGCTACAGCGGCGGCTGTTTACAATACCCCTGTAGGACCGATAAGTCTAAGTCTAAATTACTTTGAAGACAATTCAAAGAAGTACGGTTACAATTTCCTCTTTCATTTCGGATACATTATCTTCAACAAAAAAGCGTTGGATTAACCATCTATAAGACTTTTTATTTCAAAGGAAGTCGCCGATAGCATTAAATAGTTTCTTATTTAATTGAAGAAATAATAACTTTATAGAATCAAACTCATCACCCATATCCCCTCCTCAATCGTCCGCACCCCATCGAATCCATTCATTGCCGTTGGCTTCAGCCGACGGACAAAAAGACAACAAGTAATTTGGCTTTAGCCAAACAAGATTTTAATGATGTGGCTAAAGCCACTGGATGTTTGTATCTATATCCGTTGGCTTCAGCCAACGGCAATGAATATTGACCTCCCCGATGAATCAAATTATCCCTATTTCAGCCCCACAAAACTCCCCGATATACACCTCCAAACAACATTAATAATTCCCACATCCATCCCACAAGCCAAACAAATTAAAGCCATCCAAGATACCAAAGAGATTAAATTGATCCAGATGGGCAGCACCTGTTTCTACTCCCAAATGACAGGCAAATAATTCATTTTTCTAAAACATGCCCCAATCATGACAATAAATTAAAAGTGGCACTTCGCAGCAATTTTCGGAATAATGCCATTTTAAGCCCTTTAATGAAGTATTCTCTCAGAAATGGTTAAAAATCAAAAGTGCTTCAAGAGAATTCTATTCGCCTACGTAACAAACCACATGGTTTGAAGCGTTGCCGAATTAATTGTACTTCTGAACCACGTGATTCAGACCGTTGCCGAATTAAATGTACTTTTGAACCACGTGGTTCAGAAGTACAATGTTTACTTTGTACTTTTGAATCACATGGTTCAGACCGTTGCCGAATTAAAAGTACTTTTGAATCACGTGGTTTGATGCGTTGGCGAATTCGGCAACGCATCAAACCACTTAATTTCTCTAAATGCCGACTCCGCGAAGAAAATGAAACAAATGAATTCCTCACATCCCGAATCAACAACCAAAAAGAAACATCCG
>Ga0206829_10322_pt2 | contig 13751 bp, 13 predicted proteins | sample Alteio_BWOrgCont_75_FD_152862 | JGI IMG/M metagenome (GOLD analysis project Ga0206829, IMG submission 152862) | Enriched cells from forest soil in Barre Woods Harvard Forest LTER site, Petersham, Massachusetts, United States -... | ecosystem: Environmental > Terrestrial > Soil > Temperate forest >... | reverse complement strand
GATTAGTATTCAAAAAATCATGGATTCCGGGGCCGAACGAGCGTATTTGACTCATTTCGGTGAAGTTGGCGAAATGAGTCAGGCCGCAGGGCAGCTTCTAGGCCATTTAGATTTTCATGAAAAGCTTTTGGACCGGGTTGTATCAAGCAATTTAGATGATAAGGAAAAACTTTCATTCTGCCAGAAAGAGCTCAATTCATACTTTCATGAAAAGCTTTCGCTCATTGGATTGGGATCGGATTCGCTCCTGTGGGACATTCTAAGACCAGACATCGAACTCAATGCTGCAGGTCTTGTTTATGCCTCGCAGAAAAGAAAAACGGCTTAATCTTCCCCGTATGGCTTTTGAGGTCCTGGGATAATTCCAATGAGATCGGGATCTTCACCCATAAATGAATGCTCTGTTCTTTGCGCCTTTTCTTCTTTTTTGGCTGCCCTGCGTTCGTCCTTATTGTGTGCCTTTTCTTTTTTTGCTAGCTCACGACTCCGTTTTGCTTGGGTTGCCCGTCCCGGTTTAGCCATATTTTGATACTCCTTTTCATTGTACAAAGTTGTAGAAAGTTTCTGAGAAGCTACTATAGATGCCACAGCAGAATATTGCATCTTACTTAGAGCTATCAAAATCATTCTTTTCGTAGTATCTTTAAACTAAGTAGTTCATCTGCTTCTTTCGAGTCTTCGGACATAGTGTCCAATCCTCTTAAGCGGCTCCCTGCCTTTAGGAGGTTTCATGGGTAAAAAACTATACGTTGGTAATCTTCCGTTTTCTGCAACTGATCAAATTCTTTCTGACACGTTCGCTCAATGCGGTACTGTCGAATCTGCAAAAGTCATTATTGATCGCGAAACAGGTCGTAGCAAAGGCTTCGGCTTTGTTGAAATGTCTACCGAAGCTGAAGCACAGCTTGGGATTAGCAAGTTCAATGGCGCTGATTATGACGGACGCGCGATGACAGTCAATGAAGCAAAGCCAATGGCACCTCGCGAAAATCGCGCTGGTGGCGGCGGTTTCGGTGGCGGCGGCAATCGCCCACGCGGTGGCTTCGGCGGCGGCGGACGAGGAAATCGTTACTAATTCAACTGACAGCCAACAGTTATTAGTTTTACTGATAGCTGTTGGCTGTCGTTTTTTTTAAAATAGGAGCGAGATCAAAACTTTCCTGGTTTCTGGTTTTGCTGATGCTTGGCGGCTACTATCGCTAAATGCTGAGAGCTTAAATATGAAAACTTTCCAAGGGAAATTAAGCCGGAACCAATTTAAGTGTTTTCATTGCCGCCTTGTTTTTTTTCAAAAAGATGGAGATTGGTTTAATTGGAACCATATGCAAGTCCATCTTTGTCAAAAATGTAATAAACTTACCGAAAACCTGCCTGAACGACTTTTGAAGTGACCCAGATTCATGCGGTCGCCATCTCAATGACCTGTTAAGCAGCTCGCTTGCTTTCAGTGGACTTAAATTCCTGACTGATTCTCTGATGGACCTTCTTGAGGCTGAACGAGAAACCGATCAAGCTTATTCCCATGACCACAAGGTCTATGCCTAATATGACGCCTGGCACCCAGAGGGCAGAGATTGGAAAAGTGGACATAATATAGAATCCGAGCAGGAATGAAGCGACGGCACTGGTGAGTGCCCAGCCCCATCCTTTGTGTGGATACATGCCCATCGATAGGACACCTTTTGCAGCTGCGCTAACGAAAAAATAGAACGTCATAGCGATTGCTACACCCAACATACCGGCTCCTGGAAAGCGGAGCATGAGAATACCGGCTGCTAGTGCTGCCACGGTCTGGAATATTCGCCAACCAATCCCCGCTTCTTTTCTAAACTGAATTGAATGAATGCCTTGTACAATTCCCGTTACGACGAAAAGTACTCCCAAGGCAAACGTCAATCCAATAGTCGAGCTAATCGGCCAGTTGAACGCAAAAATTCCAATCACAATATAGGCCACGCCTGCTACAAGGACCCATCCCCAGTTGCGTCCCATTCGGCCCAGATGCTCTGGAAGGTCTGAAAAAGAATGTCGCTCGGTTACTTCCTGGTTTCGTAATGCGCGTAGTTCTTCTGGCATAAAATCTATTCTCCCCATCTCTATTGACAAGCAAGACGGGGGCCAGAAATTTATTCTATTTTGGTTAAATTTGGTTCTATAATTAATACTCGCATGCAATTACGATTGAGGGGGCGTCAATTTGAGTCATATGATCCAAGTTAATAGTCTAGTAAAGAAGTTTGATAATTTCCATGCCGTGAATCTGATTTCTTTTGATGTCGAAGCTGGCAAGATCTTCGGCTTTCTCGGTCCCAATGGCGCCGGAAAAACCACTACCATTAAGATGCTGACCACAACTCTTTTACCGACAAGCGGTTCTATCTTATTGGATGGGAGCGACCCCGTAAAGTCGCCCCTTCAGACCCGCCGCTCTTTCGGAATTGTTTTTCAAGACCCGAGTTTAGACGGAGAACTGACTGCGTATGAGAATATGGAGCTTCACGCTGTACTTTATGGCGTATCTCGAAACCAACGCAAGGGGCGGATCGAAGAATTTCTCAAATTCGTAGAACTATGGGATCGCAGAGCAAGTTTTGCAAAGACCTTTTCAGGCGGGATGAAGCGTAGACTTGAGATCGCTCGAGCACTTTTACATAGTCCTAGGATATTGTTCTTGGATGAACCTACGTTAGGTTTAGATCCTCAAACTAGGAACCATATTTGGAACTATATTCAATCTCTAGTCCGCGAAAGGAAAATGACGGTATTCTTTACAACGCATTATATGGACGAAGCGGACCGAGTTGCAGATGAGATTGCCGTTATCGATCATGGCAAAATCGCAGCTCGAGGAACGCCGGCTTCGCTTAAAGAACAAACCAAAACCGCTTCATTGGAAGAAGCTTTTATTGCTTTGACTGGAAGAGCGATTCGCGAAGAGGAGTCCTCGACCAAGGATCGAATGAGAATGATGGGCAAAATGTGGGGAAGATCATGAGTATTGTCTATATTCTATGGCTAAGGCAAATCAAACGTTACGTCCGTTCTCGAGCTCGGATCATCGGCTCTCTTGCACAGCCCCTGCTCTTTCTGTTTGGAATGGGATTCGGATTTGGACCTACTTATGAAAAAGCTGGCAATGGGAGCTATATCCAATTCTTGGCCCCGGGAATTATTGCCATGGCAGTATTGTTTTCTGCCATGTTTTCTGGAATAGAAATTCTCTGGGATCGCCAATTTGGATTTCTTAAAGAAACGCTTGTGGCTCCTGTTCCAAGAATTCAAATTGTTTTCGGTAGAACGTTAGGAGGTGCTAGCGTCGCAATGATTCAAGGAATGATTGTTTTTCTATTTTGTTTACTCGCGGGATTTCGAATTGAGAATCTCTCCCACTTGCCTCTTGCCGTTTTATTTATATTCTTAATTGCGATGCTTTTTACAGCGATCGGAACGGTGATAGGATCGCTTGTCGAAGACATGCAGGCATTTCCACTCATTATGAATTTTCTAGTGATGCCACTTTTCTTTTTTTCCGGGGCCTTATTTCCAGACAAAGGACTGTCTAATGTTCTTCATATGGCAATGCGGCTCAATCCATTGACCTATGGAGTAGATGGACTTCGGGGTGGGCTGACCGATCATTTTATTTTTGGACCTAGTATTGACGTCAGCTTTCTAGGTGTTGTGACGGTGATTCTTCTTTTTGTTGGGAGCTATTTCTTTTCTAAGATTCAAGTGTAAAGAGTTTAACTCTTATAATATATCAGCTGAACCAGCCTGCTATTGCAATAATGCCGGCATTCAGGTAATTCAAATACCAAATGTCAAATAGCATTCGTTTATCTAGTGTTGTCTCCTTCATTTCAGTATCCATGGGCATGTTTTTGAGTGTTTCGGCGCTTGCGACTCCACCCAAGGTAAAGAAATTAAGTTTAATTCCTTTGGACGAATGTGCAAAGAACGCCCGTGGCTTTCGTGAAATGATGGATTCGGATTTGGATGATGATTGTGACCGCAATTTTAATGGAGGCATGTCCGTCTTTCGTAGAACGAGCACGTCACGACCTCAATTGATCACGGACCAGGCACTGGCTGAGTTGGGTCAAAGATTGATGGATTTCTTTCGTAGGCACCAAGGTCAACCTTCTTTCACTGAGACCACACTGGATCTTCTTCGTGAGATGGTTCAAAGTGAGGGAGTCGTCTCTACGGCACTTGGTTTTTCCAACTACCTTCAAGAGCGGCGTCAGTTTCCGGAGTGCATCGAATTATTGGAACTTTTAGAGCAGGCGAAGGTGCCAGGCGCGGCACTCGGTAAAATAGGTGCAGATTATGAATTTCGGCAATTTACTCGATTTACAAATTGGCTGAATCTAAAAGGATCCGAAGAAGAAAAGGATTTTTTTCACAAAAACTCGATGAATAAATCGATCTCAAGTTGGATTTATACTTTTGCGGTGAAAAGGCGCGATGAAGGTCGAATTGAGCAGGCCGAAGAACTTTACAATATTGCCGCGATGTTGAATGATGACACTGCCAATTTGAGTGCTGCTACGATGTTTGTCGAACTCTATAATCAAAAAGCCGCGCAGGGTGGAAGTCAGCCCCAGGTCTCGCTTTTTACCGCACTCAAAAAGGCATCGAAACACTATACCGCTGTCAGTCCAGATCTTGGTGAAGAAGCGCATTGGGCTTTGAAGAAGGTTGAAGGCTTACTTGAAACTTATCGGTGGTGGTTTATTAATCATCCACAGCTCGAGAGGGCTCTTACAACCAAAAGGACGAATGAAATATATTCTCTTTATCAGCAGAATCTCAGGGTAATTTCGGAGATTATGACTTCTAAATCATACGGGACAGGGAATTTGGATGATTTGGCAGAGGTCTTGAACCGTCATGGGTTTGTTCTCACTTTAGTGTGGACTAATAACTATTTGAATCAACATATTTGGACGAGTGAGACTGGCCTTCAAGTCCGCCTTAAACCTCTTACAGGTGAGTTTACTGTGGGTATCTCGGTAACTAATCCGCTGGTTTGGAATAATCATTTTGCGAATCGGGTAAGGAAGTATCAAGATGGCAGTTACGTCATGAATGATTACTCGAATGAAGCGATCAAAATATCGACTGAGTTTTTGATTCCAGCTTTTCGACGTGGGCAATGGGATTATAGTCATGCCCAGGCATTGATTCAAAAGGCACTTGATGATGCTCACTTGCATTTGAATATTTTAAATCCGGCCAAGGTTTTGAACAAATATAAGGTATTTGAGATCTAATATTGAGGATAGGGGCTTGGGCAAAGAGGTTACTTTGTGAGATGAATATTTTATGAATATCCATGTGTTACCCAATACCCATGTCATAATTGACATACTGAAAAATCAACTTATTTTTTGTTAGAATAGGTGCATGGATCTGGATTGCACATTTCAGCATAATAGGTTTAAAGCGGCAATTCTGATTGGTATTTTTTCAGTTTTCGGATGTACTAGTGGTGAAATGTCATGGACTCCGCTTTCCACGGGAATCAATTCCACGTCCTCCCAATCTTTAGTCATTACTTCATGTTCTCCGACGACTGGAACAAGTGCAGGCGGTTTCGTTTTAGTTCTTTCGGGAGCCAATTTTAGTTCGAGTTCGGTGGTAAATATTGGGAACAACAGCTGCCCAATAGTGAGTCAATCATCTACTTCCATTTCTTGCATCGTCCCTTCTCTTACGGCGGGAACGTATTCAATAATGGTTGCTAATTCTAGTAGTAGTCGGGCGACTCTAGCGAATGGTTTGACTATCGGTTTGCCTCCTAATTCATTTTCTTACACTTCTAATATGGTTTCTTATTACAGTAAGATTCCGATTACCACCAATACTCTAGCCACCACAGCTGGGAATAATGTCACTTATTCTCTGGGCAGTGGTTCTCTGGACGGACTATCGCTTAATTCTACGACTGGCGCGATTTCTGGAACTCCTTATCAATCTACATCATCTACAGTAACTATTGATGCAACTAATCCCTTTGGTTTTATTTTAGGAAGCCTTACATTTTCTGTCCTAGCGAATTGGACGTGGCTGGCTGGATCTCAAACCACAAATCTTCCTGTGAACTTTGGAACTCAAGGAGTTGCCTCCGGCAGCAATACGCCGGGATCTCGTTATCGATCGATGACCTGGGTAGATTCATCGAATAATCTTTGGCTTTTTGGGGGAGTCGAGAATGCAACCACATATGAAGTGGGTGATGTGTGGGAGTTTAATGGAACCAATTGGATTTGGGTAGGAGGTAGCAATAGTCTGACCGGCCCCGCTGGAAACTGGGGCACGATGGGAGTTACCAACGGGTATACGAATATTCCGGGGGAAAGATTGGGCGGTATTACTTGGGTGGATTCAACTGGGAATTTCTGGCTCTACGGAGGGAGTGGAAGTGCAGGCTACGGCGATCTCTGGGAGTTTAGTCCTTGGACTGGGTACTTCACCTGGATGGGAGGTTCGAACGCTAGTTATCCGACTCCAAATTACGGAACTCAAGGGGTTGCTAGTGGGTCAAATACTCCGGGGTCGCGAGTGTTTTCTGCTAACTGGAAAGATGCAGGTGGGAATATTTGGTTATTCGGTGGCTCCAATGGCTCAAGTACCGATTACGCTGATTTTTGGGAATACAATGGCACTAACTGGATTTGGATGGGTGGAACTCAAACTATCAATGCTCCAGGAGTTTACGGTACCCTGGGTGTGCCAGGAGCTGGGCAATATCCCACCGCACGCATGCAGGCAGCGAGTTGGGTTGATTCCTCGGGGAATTTTTGGCTATTTGGCGGAGAAAATTCTAGCAATGCGGCACTCAATGATCTTTGGAGATGGGACGGGACGTATTGGACTTGGATGGCTGGGAGCAGTTCGAGCGGACAAGCCGGGACGTACGGAACTCTTGGGCAGGCATCTGCCGTAAATACTCCGGGTGCTCGCTATGGAGCGAGCTATTGGACCGATGCTCAAGGGAATTTTTGGCTCTTGGGTGGATATAACGGTACGAATTATTGGAATGATCTTTGGAAATTTAATGGCACTGATTGGATTTGGGAAGGGGGAAGCAACGTAGGTTCAGGTGCGGCAACGTGGGGCACAGAGGGCACTCCCGCCTCGACGAATATACCAGGCAATCGATACTTAGGTGCCAACTGGACTGATTCTAACGGGAGCTTCTGGATTTATGGTGGCTATGGTTCGAGCGGTGGTCTAGCTGATCTTTGGAGATATAATTATTAGAGTGAATTCCAATCTTCCCGCTACGGCCAATTCAGAACCGTATTGAATTCCAAGACTCATCCAACCAACATTCGCTATTGTTATTTACGTTCATATGCACTAAAAGCCACATGTTCTTATTTTTTCAAAAGGAGTGTCTTATGAAAGTAAATTCTCAGCTAGTTTCAATTTTTGCTTGCGTTTTGATTTCTTCAACTGCTTTAGCCGACTTGGTACGTTGGCCTCTTTTAGCGGAAACGCCAGACAAGAAAGATTTTTCGTTTTTTGCTTCGGAGCTACCCACTTTTTCGAGAACAGTCAATCTCCCAACAGCAGGGAATTGGGACGAAGATGTCGTATCGGCAAATCAGGTTCTGAAAGAAACCTACGAGAAGGCCCAAAAGGCGATCGATGCTCGAAGTATCGATGCAGATGCAAAAAACGCGGCAAAGGAAAGGCTCACGAATAAGTATGGCTGGGGATCCTATTTGAATAGGCCGGCGGAGGAGTTTTGTTATTTTGATGACCTTCCTCGTGTGATCCATTTGCTGGCAAATCTCAATGCAGACGCTTTCGTCCCCTCTAGTGATACCGGAATTGAGGGCTACCGAGTGAATGTGGGCAATGGAGATTTTAAAACATATTTAAATTCTTATGGTTTGACTTGGTTGGATAACGATGCAGACGAGCTTCAAAAGATAGTCGATGGAACAAGGACAAGTAATCGGGGTGATGCTGCCCGTGCAAAAAGAACGCAGCGAATTCAAAAGGCAAGTGAACTCGACAAAGAAAAAGCTGCCCGAATGCTAGCTGAAGCTAAAAAGTTACTCGCTTTGCCCGAGAACGCTGCCAAGTTTGTCGAAGTCAGTTCAGAACTTTTTGAATACATGACCAGTGAGAACCCTGGAGTTGACAGGTCCGCACTGGAATCCTGGCAAAATCAATCTAAGTATGGCGATGCATGGATCCTCTACGTGGATAACGATGATCAAGAAGCGTTTGACGCTAGTCCTCTAGCTCGCTGTAACCAGTAGTCTCAGCCGAGAAATGTACTCTTGGCTGAGTACTTCGTTAGTTTAGTCTTTCTGTGATTTCTATATTTCGCCAGAAAATGTTTTTGACTCCGGGATTCAAGTCTTTGGTTGTCAAAAGCGTTTTCTGGCTTTTTGGGATAGCCTGGTCGTGGATGCAGTGGTTCATGGACTTTGATCCATTATCTTCTCACAGGATTTTCGACAGAATTTTAATACATTATTAAATAATATACTATTGAAGTAATTATTGGTACTTGGCAAACACTGGGTCTTGGGAGAAAATATATTCCATGACTCAATTGCTTCAAAGCCTCATTTTAATAGCTTTGATATTAGCGCCTTATATTGCCACTGGTAATCCTTCTTCAACAGAGGCTTTTCGAATAGCTCTTGAGAAAGCAAGGCATAAAAGAAGAACGCTTTCGTCTCCATATCCTAGCGAAGAAGAAAAAAAAGCTAAATTTGTCGAGGTCATAAAAGAGACACTCCGTTCCATCCAAGACACTAAAGAGGAACGAGTCTATCCTTCTTCTAAAACAGATGTAAAAAACCTACAATGTTTTCTAAATGTAGATGATCCTTGCAGTACGAAGCTTTGTGATACTGAACTTCAAAGTCAGGTGCTGTACTTTCTTTTTTCTCCAGGAGGAGAATTAGATAGCCCTTTTGCAAGATGTGACGGTTCCTCCCCACATGTAGGTTATGATGACTTTATCAGAAGGCATCCTCGTGGAATATTGACTCACAATACTGATTTTCAAGCTTTTGAACGTATTGTTCGGTCTAAACATTTGGGAAAGTCTTTGAAAGAACGATATCCAGAGATAGCTTCTGAAGACGTTTGTTCGCTACCGAATTCTGTACTAGAGGACAGCCGAGATCTTTTCTTAGCCCTATTTCCGGAGGAAGAGATTGGAAAAAAATACAGTTATGGAAAAGTATTTGTTATTTTACCTTACAATATGCTTTTAGTTATTAATCCTATAGTTCTAAAGAGAAAAGACTATAGTGTAGGAAGTCGGGGTTTCTTGGGAATGAAAAGCTCTCTGGATTGGCATGAGAAGTATCCTAATCGCTGGAGTGCTTATCCAGAAATTATTTTCAAAAATCCATTACCTTTGGAAGTAATCGAGAAGATTGTGGTCGATAAAAGCGAAACTCAAACTCGAGTAATCGATTTATTAAAAGCAAATGGTTTGGAGTCACTTTTAGACAAAGTTGAGATAGATTCTAAGGGATCTTGCGTAAAGTGAAAGGATTTAGCGTATCTAGGATCAATAGAACGTCAGATTTTGCAACAACTTTTCTGTGAACCACGGGGGGCTTCGCCGGTTTTTGTCGCGTTCGGCGACAGGTTGACCCCGAGTGTGAGGTGAATTGAATGAACAGCCCCAGTACGACGGATAGAGGTTTGGGCAAAAAGGTTGGCTATTTTTCTTCGCTTTATCAGTACCAATTACGGTTGGGCATTTTCTGAAAAAGCGCCTGAAAGAGACTCTCGATAGCTTGGTTGAAAGATTCATCCGAATTATTGCTACAAAAATTGATGATAATATCATCATTGTAAGGAAATTTTATGGCGGTAGCATTTTCGGGTTCGCAAGGGCAATCTAATTGAACTAACTTCCAGCTTAGCTGCTGTTGAGCGATTGCTTCCTTCAAAATTATAATAAATCCATCAACATCTTGAATACCTTGTAGGTATATATCCCCAACAGCTTTACCGTTCTCCGTGATGGAGTATCCAAAGTCATTCGTGAATGCCGGTGCAAATGCGGCTGACTCGGAGTCTGAAGGCATGGTCACGGGACGTAGCCCCTTAGGCTTAGGCTGCGTTGGCCTCGGCCGGTACGTTGACCATTTAGTCCCCCTAGGCACAGACCATGTATGCCGCTCGGTTCTGAAACGTGGTTTGTCGATCTTCGCACCATCCTTCTTTATGGGCTGCAGCTTAACAGCCTTTTTTTTACAATGGTTCGGTTCATCCCCAGAGCTCCGTGGTCTCTCCATAGATGATGCAAAAGGTAAAGACGATTGCACTGCCAATAAGGCGCATAGTAATAACGGTAGTGATTTCTTTCGTAGAAAACGCATCTCAATTCTTCCTTGTCGCAAAGCGTTAAGTTATTGACGCGCAAAACCTAGCAAGGAAGTCAGGCTTTGTCAAATTTTATCAGCTGGCTTGGTATAAGTTTGGTCTGAAGACGAACTGTATTTTGGCTGGGTCGCCATTTGTTCAAATCAACCAGTTCCATGGAACGGAAGCAAGTCGGCTATGATGAACTCGACTTTCAGTACCAAAATGGACGATAAGAGCTTGCGCATTTTTGTGATCAGCTAAGAAGCTTTCAGCGCTCCGGAGGGATGAGAGTGTCGGCTGCCGATCCAGAGAGGGGAGGATGGCTAAAGGATGTTTAAACGCTTGAAAAATAAGGGGTACAAACGCGCCACCGCGGGTTCGATACGTTTGAACGGAATATGGGGTATCTTGTCTGTAATGGTAAGTTTCTCGTAAATTACAAAATAGAAAGTGCGAAAAATCTTGCAGGCCGAGCGCGTTTGTTCTGTTACCGATTAGATAGTGCGCTAAGCCAGTGTCTTCGAAGTAAAACGTGTCAGGCGTAGCTTTCCCTATAAGACTCATGGGCCGTAGGATGAAGAGAGCTTCAAAAGCCGAGAAAAGTTTCTTGAGCGTTAAAACAGAGATGCCGGAGTCGCGCCTTACACTCTCCCAGTTGAGAGGCTTTCCCTGTGTGGCGGCTAAAGCGCCAAGTAAAGCAAGGAGGGTCATTTTAGGAAGAGATGTCTCAACTATCATTCTTAAATCCCGATCCAATACTGTGTCGATATGAGTTTTGAATTTGGATGCTCTCATTGCATCGCTTCTGGTGAAGCAAATTCCAGGCAAACCTCCGGTGTTTAAATAATGAAGAATGACTTCCTCTGTACAGGCGACTCTTGACTCAAAATGAGTGGGGACGGCTTGAATGCCTTGGGTATGAATTCGCATAAGCAAAGGATTGATTGGGAGTTCGTGGCTTTCAGACCACGTGAGAGGAAGAAGTTCTGCGAGAAGTATTCTGCCTGTCAAGGATTCGTGGATCGCTTTTCGACTGCTAAAGCGGACTGATCCTGAGAGTAGAAACTGGCCAACACGTTTTTGCGTTCGAACGAATTCTTTTAGGGCAGGAAAAAGGCGAGGCGCAAGCTGGCACTCGTCGATCATAAACGGTGAGTTTCTGTTTCTAATAAATTCCTCAGGGCTAGATTCACAGAGGTGGAGGTCAGCTTCGCGATCTAGAGTGCAAGAGCTGCTTGAGTAGTGTGTGCAAAGTGTGGTCTTGCCCGTTTGACGATGACCAATCACGCCCACTATCGGAGATCCTTTCAGATAAGTTGCAAGAATTGGCGCTAGATTCCTTTTTCGTTCATGCGGCATAATACTATTAATTTATCCGAAAAAGGGGGTTCCTGTCAAATTCGATAGGGGGGTATTGAATTTGACAGGAACCCAAATTTACTGTGACAATGAAAAAGGCGCAGCCAACAATTCGAATATCGAAAGTGCAAGGCTCAGGAGGGGCGGCCCTGTGCCGCAATTACTCCTCAAAAAAATTATTTTGGCTCCATACTCTTTTATTCGGTATCCGCAGATTCTTATAGGCTTTCGATAGATTATGAACTACTGGGGCCCACTTTACTTCTACGGCCCAGTCGCGCTGTGAGATAAAATCTACCTCGCCAGAAGAGGTCGAGTAATAGCCTATTCTCTTCGTCTTGCGGGCAAGGTACTCTGCTGCGATCATCTCAGCGAGTTGGTCTTCAAAACCGGCCGGCGCTTTTTGACCCGACCATTCGAGAGCCACCCAATAGGTAATAGGGTCAGTGAAATAATATTTCTTTTCCTTTTTAAATCGAAAGCTATCTGTATCGGGATCGTAAGCATAAAAGGTTCTGAGCGCGAAGGCATGCTCTAAAATGGAAAGGTATTCTTGGACGGTGTGATAACTCATGAGTTGAGTTTTTTGAGCGAGCCCCTGAAGGCTGATTGAGCTCCCCATGATTTTCACTAGTTGTCCCATGAGTTCGCGCATGAATAATTCTTGTTTTCCAAGTTTAATTACATCGCCTTGTATCCAGCGTTGGTAAGTGATCTTTGCATTTTGCGGAGTAGTGGCAGCTCCCTGTGTTTCAGCCAGTGCAGCCGGAAAACCTCCCACCTGCATGAATGCCTTAAGCCCATCCACCAGCGAGAATTGCGGCCACCCAGCCTGCTCTCTCATTTGCGTCCATTCATGAAATAACATTGGGAATAAAAAAAGCTCCCCGCCACCAGAACTTTCCGAAGACCAGCGCCCAGGCATGAGGTCCATACCTGTTTTTAAATCGTAGCTATTAGACCCAGTTAGAATGAAATAAAGATCGGGTCGGGTGTCGGCCGCCTTTTTAATCGATCTCCACCATTCTTCCACAAACGTGATTTCGTCTAAGAAGAAGAACTTTGCTCGAGGTTGACTCTGAATCAGTGCCGTCAGGTCCTGAAAATCTCTCAAATCTTCACACGTATAGTAGAAACACTCCTCCCCTCGATCAACCTGGTCTTTGAGGAGCAGCTTTAGCCAAGTCGATTTCCCTACCTGGCGAGGGCCTCGAATGAGGGTCACGCCAGGAGATAGGGTTACCGCTGGAAGCGACCTCCTAAAAGGGGCCTCTTTTAGGGCCTTCAAATGGCGATCATGGGCTTCCCAGGCCATATTTTTCCAAAAGAATTCCATTACTTAATAATACTTCTTATTTTTGAGAAATGCACTTCTTATTTTTGAGAAGCCAATGCGATTCAGCCTTTTTGAGGAGAAGATTTCGCGAGTTCGTTTAGCCAGGGAGCGACAAGGTGTTGCCAGCCTTCTTGGCCTCCGAGCGGGATCTTTTGAGAGCTTCCCCTACGCATGGGGCCAATAAAATAAATTTCATTTAAATAATCAGCGGGCGGGAGCTCGCTCCAAAGGTTCAAAAATCGATTTTTCTTGAAGTTAAAATTTGCGACTGCTTTGCTGTATGCTGAAGAAAACATTTCATCCGCATGATCTAAATAAAAATTAAAAGAACCTAGTTCAACGGTTTCAATGACGGATTGAATGAGTTCGGCCTGAGAACTTTGCGTAGATTTTGCACTTTGAAGCGCAGTCTTTGCTAGCTTTTTAACGTGAAGATAGGCCTGATGAACTAAGACGGAGTTTGTCATCTCATTCAGATGATCCTGCTGTAAAGAATAAAGATTTAGGGAATCCGAAACATCCTTAGCAAGCAGGCTCGCGAGCAATTGCACATCACGCCCACGTGACATTTGAAATACTTCATTCCCCTGCTGAAAAATAGCAAGACCGGAATGACCTGTCCATTCCCAATGTTATTTCATGAATGGACGCAAATGAGAGAGCAGGCTGGGTGGCCGCAATTCTCGCTGGTGGA
>Ga0206829_10345_pt1 | contig 13797 bp, 10 predicted proteins | sample Alteio_BWOrgCont_75_FD_152862 | JGI IMG/M metagenome (GOLD analysis project Ga0206829, IMG submission 152862) | Enriched cells from forest soil in Barre Woods Harvard Forest LTER site, Petersham, Massachusetts, United States -... | ecosystem: Environmental > Terrestrial > Soil > Temperate forest >... | reverse complement strand
GAAGACGCCCTTACCGATGTTGCCGTCACTGGCCTGAGCGGTGAATACTTCGTAGGCGCAACACTCGCCTTCGCCAGACGGAAAGGTGATCGCTACGGTGATGATCCCATTGACGACTGTGAAATAGCCGGGGTACGGGCTGTTATTGGGGATCAGCTTGGCCTCGCCGCTGTGCGGTGCGCCGTAGCTGCCATCGTCGGTCAACGACATGCAGTAGGCACCGTTGGAGCGCTGCGAGTGGGTCACGGTCGCCGGCCAATCGCCGGTGTAGCTCTGCGCCATGGCAGCGCTGGTCATGAGGGCGAAGGCTGCAACCACAAAGGCCATTGCGATGGATCTAGTGTGTCCGGTCATTTTGTCACCTCGGGATGAGAGTCGTAGGTTTTGCTAGCGCCATGAACCATAACTAAGGAAGACTCGGCCAGTTGTCATGAGGATGTAAAACGGTTGTAAAAACTCTGATGGACGGGTTGTTCAATTGACGAAAACCTGGGCCACCGGCGAAGGTTCCGCTTCCTCAGGATGACAATCAAATTGGAGGTGTGGCGGGATCGGCGATGGCGGGACAGATGCCGGCGGCGCGGGCGGTGCAATCGGTTCGCAGAGTGATTCGCGGATTGCAGTCGCCGTCGTGCTGGCAGGCCATCAGGCACCAAGCTTCGCGATAACGCTCGAAGCGGGATTTGCTTCCCTGGTGAGGATAGAACCAGAGGCCGGCGCGTCCGTCGACGGCGGCGATGGGGAGAACGTACCAGGCGTTCTCAGGCACGACGTAAGCCACGAGAAAGTCGATGTTGTTTCGAGTGTATGCGACTTTGTCTCCGCTGGCCTTTACGGTGTAGCGGCGATGGCGCTTCTCATAAGCGGACTTCACTTGCACCCGCCAGCTTTTTGGCCCGCTGTTCACAATGAAATCGAAGGGGGCGCTGGCTCCCCAAGGCTTGGCGACTTCAAAGCCGAGGCTGATGGTCTTGCTGAGGAATGCGGCTTCGGCGGCTTCCCCACGGCGTTTGGCGGTGCGACGTTTGGGAAAGCTGCTGGATGAATTGAGGTTGAGCGCGACTAAGGGCGTTTTATCCGTATCTTTTTCCATAGGGCAAAACAGAAGGCGCAGGTCAAGCCTGCGCCTTGCTTCCTCCGATCCGCGTTTGCGGTACAAACAGAAAAGGCGCAGCTTTTGGCTGCGCCCTTTTTATTTCTGTTCTAAGTTCAGAATAGCATTTTCGACGGGTAAGTGAGACACGCGGGGAAAGTTTATATTGTCTGCGGGGTCAGAGGGATGGGAGGAATTGCACTGTTTTTGGGCCTTGACAAGGTTTTTGGACGGGCCAATCCGAAATGGGAAAACGGGTGGGAAGTGCCGAAAGGGGAGGTGTGAGTTGCATTTTGGGGGAACGTGGGGCGCCGGGCACCTATTCTTTGCTACCTTGGGTTCACTCCCGGTCCCAGTCCCGCGCCATAGTATTCGGAGACTGCCGTTTTCTCATCCTCTGTAAGCTGCCCAGCGATACTACGCATTCGCACATTAATGTCATTGGTGCGGTATCCATTCGCAAAGTGCTCGAGCTGGTCCAGCAGATAACTGCCGTTCTGATTAGCGATTGGAGGAGCTCCCTTCACATACGCGACGGGACCATGGCACGACTGACAGGGTGGAATGCCGCGCTGGCCATCTCCGAAAACAATGAGGCGGATGGCAATACGCGCACGCGAAGGGTCCTGCATGGCTTGGGGAAAGGCTCGGCTGTCGCGGGGATCTCCCGCGGTAGGTAGCATGGAGTAATAGGCTGCCAAGTCGGCCGAGTCGCGCGCAGAAAGTCTGTCGGCAACTCCTTGCATCACTGGCGATATCCTCTTTCCGGATCGAAAATCCTGCATCTGTTTCCAGAACGACAACTGGTCTTCACCCGCTAGATTGGGAATGATGGGAACGGAGCTGAATCCCTCTTCGCCATGACAATGATTGCAGCGTCGGGCAATGAGAAGCCCGCGGAAGGCGTTTCCGCCGGAAGCAATGGCAATCGTTTCGTGAGTCCACGCCACGTTCGAGGGCACGCGAACCGGGGGGCCAGAATTCCCTGGCTGCGCAGAAGAGTCACTTCCCGGCAGGAAGAGTGACAAAGCCACGAATAGAAGCGCGAGCGTGCCGAAGCATGGGATGGTGATTCGCAGGAGCGTAGTCTGACTAACGTAGCCCACAAGTCCGCCTTTCGTCGGGGAGCAAGGAAGCAAACTGGTCTCGCGGGACTACCTCCAGCCGGCCTCTCATCGCGTAATGTCCAGCTCCGCAAAACTCATGGCAGGGGATCTTGAAGTCGCCTGATTTATCAAAGGTGAAAGTAGCTTCGGTCACCGCGCCAGGCACAGCTTTGAGGCCATAACCGGTGCCGAGGAAGCTCAGCAAATGCACGGCATCCGCACTGGTAATTCGAAAATGGACGGGAACGCCCGCCGGGACGACAATGCATTGCGGCACAAAAACGTATTGCTGCGCAATCATGCGCATGGTGAGTGATCCTGCCGGACCCTGCGCCGCTCCTAGATTGCTTTCCACGAACTCCCCGCGCAGATGCAGCGTAGCGGGATCCGGGCCTTGACCACCGCCAAGAAAATGCCATACCGGCAAGTCCACCATATAGTAGCGAGTGGACAGAATTGCCAGTCCCAACAGCGTCATTGCCGCTGCAAACCCAAGCTTTTTCTTCATCGCATTTCAGATCACGCGGAAAACGTGGCCACGTCTACGTCAATCAGCACTGAATGTATGGCGTGGAACCGGCCATGCTGACGCGGCTGCACGATTATGCTTCATCATCAGCAATCTTGCCGGACGCAGTCTCGCTCGGATAGTTGAAGAAGAGCTGATTGCCGTCGGGATCATCGACCACCAGGAGCCGGTAGCCCCACGAACCATCCTTGACCGGGACGCCCTTGGCTTCGAGTTCCGCGCGCAGCGCGTCCAATGCAGCGACCTGCATCTGCGGTTCAGCGTTCAGAGAGATGAACATCAGCCCTTTGCCAATCTTCTCCGGCCAGGTGTCGGCGAGGATAAGCGCGCAGCCCTGGCGGTCGACTTGTGCGACATGCGCTCTGCCGTCTTCGCCGTAGCGCCAGGGGCTGGTAAAACCAAGCTGGTTAACGTAGAAGAGGAGCGAGGCGTCGACATCCTTTACGTGTAGGACGGGGCGTGCGAACCAGTCTGTCATCGGCGTCATATCGTAAATCCTTCATGTCCCTCAAATAAAGATACCTTCTTCCTAGGTCAGTTTCAAAAACAATAAGGATGGGGCAGCGGCCAACATTTTGACAAAGATTTGACAGATTCTCGACGGGCGCGTGATATAGATGGCGTTCGTCGGTATAGGCTGCTGTGCCCTGGAGTATGGCGCATGAAAAGTAGAATCCCGCATGTCATCATTAAGCGACGCGCCCTAGCGATAGCTCTGCTCGGCGTGCTGTGGGCTGCGTTTTCCGCATCGGCTCAGAGCGCAGGATCGGCTCGAAAACCTGCCATCGGCCCGGGCAAGGTTATCATTCAGACCCCGTCTGGTGCAGACATCAGTGGATATGACGTTGATCCGAACGGAACTGAAGGGTTGGTGACTGAGGGTGTCCTGCTGAACGATGGAAGATACGATTTCGCGGTCGCGACATTTGATCAGAGGACAGGCAAGATCATTAAAGTCGAAGCAGAACAGAAAAATATTCTTGGTGATTTCATCACCCTTGGGGTTTTCGGGAACAGTACCGGATTGGCGGAGTACGAGCATGTGAGCCGGCTCTTCGTGAACAAGCGCATCTATGGGGTGATCAATCCTCTCGATGGCAATAAATTGACGGGAAGTTGGACCCCTCCTTTGCAAGCGGATGACATCATCTACGAAGTGGGCAGGGCCCTGGGGTTTCCTGATGCGGCGTTTCTTTACTTCGAAAATAACGACCAGGATGAAACTTCGCTGGTGTTCAGTTCGAACGTCGGCGCCAATACATTCGGGCCGGTGATTGATTTAAATGATCAGGTTTTTGCGCGCTACAATTCTCCGGTGATGGCATACGACGGCGGGACCAATCAAGCTGTCGTGGCGGCCTCGCCTGGATGTCCGAAGTGCGGCAACACGGTAGCGCTGGTTGACCTGGCGACCGGGGTGATCAGCGAGTTTCCTGGCCTCGGGTTAGGCTTTGTGAACGGAATCGCGGTGGACCCGAACACAGGCATTGCCTGCACCTCGACCGAGATTGACTTCAGTGTGGAGTTCTACAACCTGGCGACGCAGACGGGCATTATCGTGCGCCTGCCCGGGGCAACGAACCAGGCGCAAAGCGGCCTGGACGTTGAGGTCGATCCCATCCATAAGCTGTTCCTGGTCGGGCAGGAGGTCTCGAGTACGGCTCCGTCGGGGAGCAGTATCCAGGTGTTTGACGAACAGGGAAACTTTGTGGAGTCGTTGAACGGATTTGGCCTTCCCGCGACCCCGGTGTATATGGCGTTGCATCCGAGTGAGCGCGCAGGATACGTGTACAACCAGGTGGACAGTCGGGCGGTCGTCCAATCGTTTACCTACTGAGCGATTGGGATAGCGCCGTTTCACATCCGCACGCGCGGAGACGCGCACGCCTACCTGCGAGTTCCGGGGGTGGCACACTAATAAAGAGCCATGAAAGCCGCCGTCTTACACGAACCTGGCAACATATCGAAACGTCCTCTGCGGATCGGTGACGTCCCTCAGCCTGAAGTTCGGCCGGGGCACGTCTTGTTGCGGGTGCGCGCTTGCGGAGTCTGCCGCACTGATCTGCATATCGTTGAGGGTGAATTGCCAGTTCGCCTAAAAGATGTCATCCCAGGACATCAAATTGTTGGCGATGTGGTGAGCGGCGCAACTGCCGAGCTTCCCACCGGTACACGGGTTGGCGTTTCCTGGATTGGCGGCACCGATGGCGAATGCTGGTATTGCCGCCACGAAGCGGAGAATCTTTGTGACTCTCCGACCTTCACCGGCTACACGGTGAACGGCGGCTATGCCGAATATGCGCTGGCGCGCGCGGACTTCGTGTTTCCCCTGCCTGCCGCACTCGACGATCTGCACGCCGCCCCGCTGTTGTGCGCCGGGATTATCGGCTTTCGGGCGCTTCGGGTTGCGGGGGTTCAACACGGCGAGAAAGTTGGGCTGTTCGGCTTTGGGGCGTCGGCGCACCTTGCCATTGCTGTGCTCAAAGCGTGGAACTGCAAAGTCTATGTCGCGACGCGCGGCGAGTCTCACCGCCGGCTGGCGTCCGCGTTGGGGGCAATATGGGTTGGCAGCGAGAATGACAAGCCGCCGGTGGCGCTCGACCGCGCCGTCACTTTTGCACCGAGTGGCGAGGTGGTGATTACGGCTTTGGCCAGCCTGCGCAAGGGCGGAGTGGTTTCGATCAATGCCATTCACCTCGACTGCATTCCGCAGTTCGACTACGACAGCTTGCTCTGGGGCGAACGCCAACTGCGCAGTGTGACCAACATGACGCGCGACGATGGCCGCGATTTCCTTCGCGTGGCGGATGAAATTGGTTTGCGGCCTAAAGTGACAGCGTTTCCGCTCGACCAAGCCAACGAGGCGCTACTCGCGGTGAAAAACGATGCTATCGACGGGGCCGCGGTGATCGTGCCTTGACCCCACCCCCTTCGACTACGCTCAGGGCAGGCTCTATCGCAAAGTGCGCGATAGGATCGGGCAACCGACCTGAATCGGGTGTACATCGTCGTTAGGGCGTGAATTTGAATACGAGGCCGCAACCGCCCATGCACTGTAAGATGCCCCCTTGGTAAGCCGTCCCATAGAAGTTGCCGGCTCCGTCCGGGGTCAGGCCCCAAAACGGATACCCTCCATCCGCCCCACCGGTGAAGTTATAGAGTATGGAGAAGTTGCCAGCAGTATCGAACTTGAAGATCACCCCGTTATTGTTAGCGCCGCCTGCCCAAGTAGTGCCGTACAAGTTGCCCGCTGGATCAAGAAGAAGGCCGGTGGGAAAGTCTCCGTCGGTTCCAACGAAGGCGTGGAGTACGGTCTCTTTGGCGGTTTTCCTGTCCAGTTTGAACACTACCCCGCAACCGAAAGCGGGACACTTGGCAGCGTTGCCGCCCTCCCAAGTTGCGCCGTAGGCATTTCCCGCCTTGTCAAACACCAAAGGCGCAACAAACGGCTGCGCTCCATCCGGAGCGCCTTTGAAGGTGTATATGGTGCTGAATTCTCCAGTTTGGCTTACCTCGAACACGGTTCCCTGGCCGGTGCTGCCGCCGGTGGAAGTTAGACCAAAGAGGTTGCCCTCCGGGTCCTGAGTCAAGATCGAGACGGGACCGAATCCGTCGTTTCCATCGAAGTTGTGCAGCACACTTTCTTTTCCGGTCCTGTTGATCGTGAATACCGTACCTGCACTGTAATCACCGGTACCACCGCTGAAGGTGGTGCCGAAGAGTCCGTCGGCGTTGCCGATTATGCCGCCATCAGGACACTCTCCGTCGCCGGGTTCCGCCGGAAAACTATGCAGCACGCTCTCCTTTCCCTGCTTGCTCACTTCGTAGACCACGCCACAATCGCCGGTACCACCGTAAGTGGTCGTTCCGTAGAGGTTGCCAGCCTCATCCTGAAATAAGTTGCCGTAGGTAGGGTTCTGGCCGTCTGGGGAGCTGGTAAAAGTGTGCAGCACGGTCTGATTTCCGGAGGAATCCAGTTTGTACACGACGCCGCAGCCGTTGTAGCTGGGGCAGGCAGCGAGATCGCCGCCAATATTTGTGGTGCCGTACAGGTTGCCCGCCTTATCAAGGATCACACTGGAATAAGGTTGGCCGCCGTCGGCCTGGCCAGTGAACTTGTAAAGCACAGTATAGGTTTGTGCCTGCGCTGCGGTAGTTGCAGCCGCGCATAGCAGGAGGACAAGGGTAATCGCCAACACGACATGCGCCCTAGAAGGCGATTGGAACGGAACCAACAACTGCAAATGTTGTCTATTACTCAGCATGAAGATTTCATCCTTCGCGGGAATCGAAGCCAGATGGGCGGTCTCTACGCTGGCCGCAGTTGGTGGCCTCTGGGCGGTCACAATACCACAAATTGCCGTCAAATGATGTCAAAAGAGTGACGTGGAAGGTTCGACCCCGAAAGGCGGTGAGACGAGTAGAGACCTGCCAGCTTGGGTCCGAATTCACGGGCAGCATGCCCCGCGGTTCTATGCTTCCCCGGAACCCTTCATTTTCCCCACAAATTAAAGACGCCCTGGACTCTTTCGAATCCAAGGCGCCTGAACAGCCCTCCCCCGAAAACTGCTCACTTAGGAATGTAAAGCCATGGGGGAAAATCGTAAATGGCACGAACAGGCGATTGCCTCCCCGGACGTGCTACTGGGGGAGAAGGCGTATGCGAGTGCGAAGCCTTATAAGGATGCGAGCCGAACGCGCGATTATTGTGTCGCAAAAGCGCGACACATCGCGCGGCTCGCCTAGATCCTTCGCTTCGCTCAGGATGACAAAGTAGGGAATACAAGCGTGATTCTCTTTCGCCTTGAATTCATTTATGCTTTGCGAAGCCTTCGAGGGGGAAACTTGATCCGGTCTCGTCTTTTTGTGGTCGCGCTTTTTTCATTCAGCTTGCTTTTCATGTTTGGAAGCCAGAGCCACGGGCAATCGTACCCGGCGAGTACTTATCAGGACTTGCATTGGCGCATGATTGGCCCGTTTCGCGGCGGGCGAACACGGGCGGTGGCGGGTGTGCCCGGCCAGCCTGGCGTCTTTTATATAGGGCAGGTCAATGGTGGGGTGTGGAAGTCGAACGATTACGGGCGAACGTGGAATCCCATCTTTGATTCGCAGCCGACGCAGTCGATTGGCGCCATCGCCGTGGCGCCGTCGGATCCCAACATTATTTATGTGGGCAGCGGCGAGGGTTTGCATCGGCCTGATCTGTCGGTTGGCAATGGGATTTATAAATCCACGGACGCGGGAAAGACATGGACACACCTTGCACTAGAGAACGCGCAACAGATTCCGGCGCTGGTGGTTGATCCGCACGATCCCAATCGGTTGTTTGCGGCGGTGCTGGGACATCCTTATGGGCCGAGCGCGGAGCGTGGTATTTTCCGCACGACCGATGGCGGAGTTAGCTGGCAGAAAGTGCTTTATAAGGATGAGAACACCGGCGGCTCGGACATTGCGATGGACCCGTCGAATCCTAACGTGATTTATGCCGCGTTATGGGAAGTTCGGGAAGGCCCGTGGGAAGACAGAAATCTTTTCAGTGGGACCGGGGGTGGTTTATTCAAGTCGAGCGACGGCGGCAACACGTGGAAACAATTGACGAATGGCTTGCCGAAAGATCTGGTGCAAGTCAACATTGCCATTGCGCCCAGCCTGCCCAGCCGAATTTACGTTACGCTGGGCACGACCCAGGTTGGAGGCTACGCATCGGGCACGGGGCTGGGATTCTATCGTTCGGATGATGCGGGCGAAACCTGGAGCGTGGGCACAACTGACCCTCGGCCCGCCATGCGCATAGGGGGCGGCGATCTTCCCATTGCGCGGGTCGATCCCAAGAATCCTGATGTGGTTTACAGCACGGGTATTGTCACAGTGCGTTCGACCGACGGCGGCAAGACCTGGATGAGTATTCGCGGAGCGCCGGGCGGCGACGATTATCAGAATCTGTGGATTAGTCCGGACGATCCCAAGCAAATTCTATTGGTGAGCGATCAGGGAGCGATTATTACGGTGAATGGAGGCGAGAGTTGGAGTTCGTGGTACAACCAGCCTACGGCGCAGATTTATCACGTTTCGACTACGAACACGTTTCCGTATCGGGTGTGCGGAGCGCAGCAAGAGAGCGGTTCGGTGTGCATTTCGAGCCGCGGGAATGATGGTGAGATCACGTTTCGCGATTGGCATCCGGTGGGCGTGATTGAGTATGGCTATGCGGCGCCTGATCCGTTTGATGCGGATGTGATTTATGGCGGCGGGCGAACTGAAGTTTCGAAGTACCACATTTCCACTGGGCAAGTGCAGAACGTAACACCCATTCCGATACGCGGCGCTTATCGGGCTAATCGTACGGAGCCAACGATGTTTTCTCCGGTCAATCCACACATTCTTTACTATGCCGCTAATGTATTGTTCAAGACTCTGGACGGGGGGAATTCGTGGCAAACGATCAGTCCGGACTTGACAAGGCCGGATCCGGTGACGCCTCCGAGCATTGGTCCGTTGCTGGCGAAAAACCCTGATGCGGCCAAGCAACGTGGAGTGATTTATGCGCTGGCTCCGTCGTTTCACATGGTGAATACGCTCTGGGCCGGCACGGATGATGGCCTGATCTGGATTACTCGCGATGGCGGAAAGAATTGGAGCAACATCACTCCGCCGGAATTGACGCCGTGGAGTAAGGTCACGCAGATGGAAGCTTCACATTTCGATGAGAGTACGGCTTACGCTTCGGTTAGCCGATTTCGCATTGACGACTTGCATCCTTATATATATCGCACGCACGACGGTGGCAAGAGTTGGCAACTGATCACAAATGGCCTGCCGGATGCGCCGGTCGATACGGTTCGCGAAGACCCGGTGCGCAAAGGTTTGTTGTTTGCCGGCACGGAAACGTCAGTTTGGGTTTCGTTTGATGATGGCGACCACTGGCAATCTCTGCAGCAGAATCTGCCACATACTTCGATGCGTGATCTGTGGATTCATGAGAACGACCTGATCGTCGGGACGCATGGGCGGTCTTTCTGGATCCTGGATGACATCTCTCCGCTGCGGCAAATTACGGATGCTACGGCGACTTCGGACGTGTTGTTCAAACCTGCGCCAGCCTATCGGGTGCGGCGCAGCACTAATCCTGATACGCCGATTCCGCCGGATGAGCCTTTGGGAGAAAATCCGCCGGATGGCGCGATACTCAATTACTATCTGGCTAAAGCGGCGGTGGGGCCGGTCATGATTGAAGTGTTGGATAGCAAGGGTGGTGTGGTGCGCCGTTATTCGAGTGCGGACCAGCCAGAACAGACCGAGGCTCAACTCAATCAACAAATTATTCCGTTGTACTGGATTCGTCCGTTTAATGCTTTGTCGGCTGCGCCGGGGATGCATCGCTGGGTGTGGGACCTGCGCTATGCGAAGCCGCTGGCGACTCATTATGACTATCCCATCTCGGCGGTTCCTCATGATACGCCACGAACTCCGCAGGGGCCGCTTGCGCTGCCGGGGGCATATAGCGTCCGGCTGACGGTTGGCGGACAGAGTTATAACGCGCCGCTGATTGTGAAGATGGATCCGCGAGTCAAGACTCCGCTTGCGGGATTGCATCAGCAATTCGACTTACAAGTGCGGCTGGCTTCCCTGTTCAGCGATAGCACCAAGGCGGTGGTGGAAGCGCGATCGATTCGCGAGCAGATTAAGGCGATTCTGCCGCAAGCCAGTGGGCCTATCAAAGACTCGATTCAGGCGTTCGCCGACAAGCTCAAACTTGTCATGGATGGTCCTGACAAACCCACGCCGGGATCGAAAGAACCTACGCTCAGCCGAGTTAATGGAGCGGCGGACACTCTTTATACTTTGGTCGATCAGGCGGATGCGGCTCCCACTGCGGTCCAGGCAACCGCGGCCACCGAGGCTGAGCAGGATGCGTCGGTAGCGTTGAAGCAATGGGAGGAGATGAAAGCTTCGGATGTGTCGGCTCTCAACGCCCAACTCCGCGATGCTCATTTACCCGAGCTGAAGCTGGAAGTGCATAGCGGCGCGGGAATGGGCGAGGGGGATGAGGATTAGGGGGAATAATTCATCGCCCAGGTTAGCGCCGCGAAAGCGAACATGATATCGCTGGAGACTTTAGACGGGGACGCGCACCTGGGGCACCGGGCCAGTTCGTTTCGAATCTCGTTCCATTTGTCCACAAGGAGAGACAGATCTGGAGGATCGGGGAAAAAGTCTCCATATCCGTGTACCTGAATTGCGTGCAAGGCTTTGTCGAGTTCGTCTGGACTGAGGTGTAGCATTCACGCATTATCGCAAAGAAGGCTGGGTCGCAGCGCGTCGAGTCGCACAGCAGAAAGACCCACAAATTCTTGCATCATGTTCTCTTCGTTGCGCTCCTATATTTACCGAATCACGTGAAACGGAACGTTGCTGGTCAGCGTGCCGCTGGGGGTGGTCACGGTGACGAAGCCGGTCGTCGCGCCGGCTGGAACGTGAGTCAAAATAAGCGTTGGTAGTTTCGCGCTGAATGTAGCGGGTATGCTGTTAAACGTAACGCCGGTGGTTCCGGTTAGATCGGTGCCCAGGATGCCGACCTCAGCCCCGATATTAGCGGCAGCCGGGAGGGTGCTAATGAATGGGCCGAGCCCCATCGACAAGCGAAACACCGTTCCGCAGCCCCCATTGCCGCAGGTTAAATCCCCGCCTCCTTCAGCTGCTCCGTAGAAGCTCCCATCAGTGGCTTGCAACAGACCATTGGGGCCACCCCCATCTCCGCAGTCCCCCTGCGAGCAATTGAAGCTGTAGAGCACGGTGAGTGCCCCAGCCGGCGTGAATTGAAAAATGACTCCCGCGGCCTCATCGCCAGTACCTCCTGAGAACGCTGTGCCATAGAAGTTTCCGTCCGTTGCCTGAATCAATCCAGTGGGCCCTTCGCCATCGGCACACTCCCCCTGTCCAGTCTTCTGAGCGCAGAAGCTGTAGAGCGTAGTCAAAGTGCCCTGCGGCGTAATTCTGAAAATTGTTCCGCAACCACTACTGCTGCTGAAGCAGGACTGCGTGCCACCTGCCCCAGTAGTGCCATAAAAGTTGCCGTCGGCGCCCTGGATCAAGGCCGCTTCAGGCGATGCGCCGTCCGCGCATGCCCCTTGGTCACTTAACTCATGACAGAAGCTGTAGAGCCTAGTGAACTGTCCCAATAGCGTAATTTTAAATACCGTTCCGCACCCTTGCTGGAAATAACAAACAGAAGAAGAGCCGCCAGCCGATGTAGTCCCATAAAGATTCCCATCGGTTGCCTGAATTAACGTTGCGAGAGGTAGGTAGCCATCCGGACAGTCAGATCCATTGCAGGGGAAAGTGTATAGCGTTGTGAAGGAGCCTTGGGCATTGATCTTAAAAATCGTTCCTCCACCGCCGGAACCTCCATCGAGGGTTGTCCCGTAGAAGGCGCCGTTAGTCGCCTGTACCACGCCTGCTAGTGGATTCAGCCCATCGGTCCCTCTGCCAGAGAAACTGTGCAGGGTCGTCAGAATATTCCCCGGCGCGAGTTTGAAGACCGTGCCACCGTCGTAATCACCACCTAAATATGTTGTCCCGATATAGAAGTTGCCTGCGGGTTGAAGTACGCCGTACGGACTATTGCCGTCGGTGCAAACACCATTGTTTTGCTGAACGCAGAATGCGTGAGCCGTGCCTAGGTTCCCAGCCGGGCTAATTTTGAATACTACCCCGTAGGCTTGTCTAGTTTGCTTGTAACGATACCCACCAAAACGAGTCGTTCCATACATGTTGCCGTCGATACCCTGAACCAAAGGAGCATCCGGCTCATATCCGTTTCCCCCTTCGAATATGGCCAAGGTCGTGAAGTTCTGCGCCTGACATGGTAGTACCGTTGCGACGCTAAGCAAAAGGAGTGCACCGCTCAGCGTCCATCCCTCAAGTTTCGTCATTGGATATTTTCCCTGCGGATTGAATTTGCTCGTACTACATATGCGGGAGACAGAGACCCTGCTCGGTTCCTCAGGTCGGGGGAACTTGCGGATTACCGAGCGACCAGAATTATCAACCTTCGGAACTGGGCGGTCAAGGCGGGATTTCAAAGTCGATGTAACAGGCGTTTATGCTCATTGAGAAGTTTTGCATTCCCACCACACGACAAAGGATGAAGCCCTTAATCAAAATGCCAGTTAACTTTTAAGTATGGATCACAGCTCCCCTCAGGAAGAAGCGCCCACATCTACCGTGTTTTCAACAACCATACACTTGTATCGAAAATTAAGGGTTAATCCTTCTCCGCGCGACAAAATTTAACCTTTAACCCGAGCGCTAGTTCACATTTAACTATGGAAACGTCGTACACCTACCCGTGTTGACCACACGCCCTCGACACTGTGAGGACCGGAAGTGCGGCACTGGGGAACTAACCCACTTCCTCTCTCTTACCCCCATCCGACATTGACACCTCTGCCCTCCCTCCCTAGACTGGACGCGCTTTCCCGCCACTCCTATCATGACGTTCAAGCAATCCAACTACTGGCTCGAGACTGTCACGCTGCCCACCGCCACTCCCGGCGATTTACTTCCGCAAGTTGATGTTGCCATTGTCGGCGCGGGATTCACCGGGCTTTCTGCTGCGCGTACTTTGGCCAAGCGCGGTGCGAAGGTAGCCGTGCTTGAAGCCAATACTATCGGGTGGGGCGCGAGCTCTCGCAATGGCGGCATGGTTTTGACTGGCATGAAGCTCGATGTTGAAACCCTGACTGCACGCTACGGGATGGAAGCGGCCAAGCGAATGTATGCTGCCTCGCTGGCTTCTATCGCGGTTGTGGAACAGATTGTTCGTGAGGAACAGATCGATTGCAGCTTCTCGCGCTGCGGCCATCTCGAAGTTGCTTGCAAGCAGTCGCATTTCGACGCCTACGCGCGGTCGGTTGAACTCATCGGTCGTGAGTTTAACCATCAGATTCGCGTGGTTTCGAGGCGGGTGTTGCGATCCGAGATTGGTTCGGACATTTACTTCGGCGGAATGGTTGACGATCTTAGCGCGGGACTCAATCCTGCCCGCTATGTCGCCGGACTGGGCCGAG
>Ga0206829_10344_pt1 | contig 13872 bp, 10 predicted proteins | sample Alteio_BWOrgCont_75_FD_152862 | JGI IMG/M metagenome (GOLD analysis project Ga0206829, IMG submission 152862) | Enriched cells from forest soil in Barre Woods Harvard Forest LTER site, Petersham, Massachusetts, United States -... | ecosystem: Environmental > Terrestrial > Soil > Temperate forest >... | reverse complement strand
GCTACCAATACTTCCAATCTTAAAAACAATTATGCCAATGTCGAAGTCCTCGATTTTCAGAGCTATACCATGATTGATACCGGCTCGATTTTCTGTGGCTTGATGATGGGCGATCATTCCAAATGTGGCATTAATACAATGTTTAATACCGGTACTATTGTGGGTGTTAATTCAAACATTTTCGATGCCGGATTTCCTATTAAATTCATTCCATCATTCGCCTGGGGCGGTGCAAAGGGCTTCACGACTTACCGCCTCGAAACTGCTATTGACGTGGCAAAAAGAGTTTTTGAAAGACGTGGTAAAGTATTCGATAAAATCGAGGAAGATATATTGACTCATATCTATGAGATGATTACCAAATCGAGGATTGACCTCAAGCAGGATTAAGGTTTGAGAATATTACATTTCAAAATTCACTATTTTATTGGTGCCCTGAACCATTTTCATGGCACCCTTTCTGGAAATAATGGTGCAATGAACCGTTTTCATGGCACCATGAAAACGGTTCATGGTGCCCCTAACCATTTTCATGGCACCCATAAAATGAACTTTTCTACTTACAAACATTAATAAAACATCAAATATGACAAAAATGCAATTGGCATATCAATTGCCAAGAGGGTTTTTCATTTGTGAAACAAGATAACAAAGATTTTAACTGACAATATTTACATTAAATAGATTAAATAAAAGAATATGAGTAACGGAGATAAGTTTGGCGAAACAAAAGTGAATTACGACCTCCTGGAGGTTGCCGATGATAATGATCAGGATATAATTCCTTTGATGACGAGCGAGGATGAGGAAAAAATGAATGCCGAAAAGCTGCCGGAAATCCTTTCTATCCTGCCTTTGAAGAACACGGTGCTGTATCCCGGCGTGGTGATTCCGATCACGGTGGGGAGGGATAAATCTATCGCATTGATTAAGGAAGTTTATAAGGGCGATAAAATTATTGGCGTGGTTTCGCAGAAGGATACGTCTGTGGAAGACCCTGGTTTTAATGATTTGAATAAGATCGGGACGGTGGCTTTGATCATTAAAATGTTGCGCCTGCCGGATGGGAATACTACAGTTGTCATTCAGGGGAAACGTCGTTTTGAATTGAAGGAATTCGTGCAGACGGAGCCTTATATTAAGGCTAAAGTCGCTGCTTTTGGCGATGAAAGGTCTATTCCAAATGATAAGGAATTTGCGGCTTTGGTGGGTTCTATCAAGGATCTTTCTTTGCAGATAATTCAGCAATCGCCGAACATTCCTTCGGAGGCTGGCATGGCTATTCGGAATTTGGAAAGCCCTTCTTTTCTGATTAATTTCATCTCCTCGAATATGAATGCTGATGTCGAAATGAAGCAGCAATTATTGGAGATTCCCGGTATCAAGGAGCGTGCAACAAAAGTGTTGGAGCACCTAACGAAGGAGCTTCAAATGTTGGAATTAAAGAATCAGATTCAATCAAAGGTGAAGGTGGATTTAGACAAGCAGCAGCGTGAATATTTCCTTCATCAGCAAATGAAAACCATTCAGGAGGAATTGGGCGGAACCACGTCTGACAAGGAGATTGAAGACCTTCGCGAAAGAGCTAAAGCCAAGAAATGGTCGAAGGAAGTGGAGGAAGTTTTTGAAAAAGAATTGACCCGCCTCGGTCGGATGAATCCTATGGCTTCGGAATATTCTGTCTATGTTTCTTATCTTGATGTGTTGCTTGATTTGCCTTGGAATGAGTGGACTACTGATAAGTTTGATTTGAAGAAAGCGCAGGCAATTTTGGATAAAGATCACTTCGGATTGGAGAAGGTGAAGACTCGAATTTTGGAGCATCTTGCTGTCTTGAAATTGAAGAAGGATATGAAGGCTCCGATACTTTGTTTGTATGGTCCTCCGGGCGTTGGGAAGACCTCTTTGGGGAAGTCTATTGCTAAGGCGTTGGGAAGGAAATATGTGCGAATGTCGCTTGGCGGATTGCGCGATGAAGCTGAAATCAGAGGGCATCGAAAGACTTACATTGGTGCAATGCCTGGTCGTGTAATTCAATCCATCAAGAAGGCTAAGTCTTCTAATCCTGTATTTGTTTTGGATGAGATTGATAAGCTCGGAAATGATTATCATGGAGACCCGTCTTCCGCGTTGTTAGAGGTTCTTGACCCCGAACAGAACAATACTTTTTATGATAATTATCTAGAATTGGATTATGATTTATCGAAGGTTCTTTTCATAGCCACTGCTAATACTTTGAGTACTGTGCAGTCGGCTCTTCGCGATAGAATGGAGGTCATTGAGATTAATGGATATACTGTTGAAGAGAAGATTCAGATTGCCATTCGTCACTTGATTCCAAAGCAATTGGAGGAGCATGGTTTGAAGAAGAAGAACTTTACCATTACTCCCGAATTGATTGAGTTTGTTATCGAGAGTTATACGATGGAATCTGGGGTTCGGGCATTGGAAAAGAGGCTTGCGAATCTTATCAGAGGCATCGCGAAGTTTGTTGCATTCAATGAGAAATATGAACCCATTGTTACCAAAGAAGAAATCATCAGAATCCTTGGTGCGCCCCGCTTCCTGAAGGATAGATACCAGGGGAATGATGTTGCAGGAGTTGTTACAGGGTTGGCTTGGACAGCAGTTGGAGGTGATATATTATTTATCGAATCTATCTTGAGTAAAGGCAAAGGCAAACTGACCCTCACCGGCAATCTTGGCGATGTGATGAAAGAGTCCGCAGTCATTGCCTTAGCCTTCCTGAAAGCGCATTGCAAAGGTTTGAATATCTCCCCTGATGTATTCGAGCATTGGGATATTCACATCCACGTTCCAGAAGGCGCAACGCCTAAGGACGGACCTTCTGCGGGCATCACGATGTTGACTTCGCTGGCATCTTTATTCACTCAAAGGAAAGTCAAGAACAGCCTTGCTATGACCGGAGAAATTACCCTTCGTGGCAAAGTTCTTCCTGTTGGAGGAATCAAAGAAAAGATTCTTGCTGCAAAACGTGCAGGTATCAAGGAAATAATTCTTTGTGAAGAGAACAGGAAAGATATTGATGAAATCAAACAGGATTATATTACTGACCTCAAACTTCATTATGTAAAGACGATGATGGATGTCATTGGATATGCTTTGATGGAGGAGAAGGTTGCTAACCCTGTTGACTTCACTATCGAGAAGGAACGCAAGGCTGCCGTTGAGGCGGAGTAAGTTTCTAATCTTCTTAATTATTAATTTCATCCTTTTATTGCAGCTCCTAAAAAGTCGCTATCATAAAAGGATGAATTAAAAAACTTCAAGACGGAAAATAGGGAGGATTAAATCTCATAAGTAATTTTCTTATTAATAGAACCTTCCTTTTTAAGAAAGCATCTGTCATTCCTTTGAAAGAGTATTTTTCCTGCTTCAAAAGAATATTCCTTAAATTCTAAGTCATATTACCTGGCGACTAAGCGACATACTTTAGATATAAAATGACTCTTATTTGGTAAAAAACAGTTAATTAGACACTATCACAAACCCTATCTTAACCTAATCAGGCTAATGGTAACACATATCGCGATAGGTGCAACACAAACCGCGATATGTGCAACACAAATCGCGATATGTGCAACACAAACCGCGATATGTGCAACACAAACCGCGATATGTGCAACACAAATCGCGATATGTGCAACACAAACCGCGATATGTGTAACACAAATCACGATAACTGCAACACAAACCACGATATGTGTAACACAAACCACGATAGGTGTAACACAAATCACGATAGGTGTAACACAAATCACGATAATGGTAACAATTGAATATTTTTAGGATTTCAATAACAAAGCCCCTATTATTATCGGGTTTTAAGCAAGCATAGAAGCCATTATTAGAGAGGTACTATTTTTAATTCCTCCTTTTGAGGCTGATTTAAGTATTTTGAAGAAGCATTATCCTCAAAATCCCCTCTTTAAAGGCACGAGAATGAGTGATACCCTTAAGTGCATATCATGGCAGAAATCATTCTTTCATCCTTTTATGACATTCCCTTTTTCGGGGAATGCAATAAAAGGATGATTAGAGTTGTGAATAATAAGCTATTGTTCCAACTAATAATTCAAAATTCATTTCTAAAAATAAGCCCTCAACTGCACGCTGCCAGTATGAACAACGTTGGAGCCTTCTGACTTTCTGCCATCGTAATTTAGGCTTAATTGCAGGTTGCCCGATAGGGTTCTTTGGAGGTTAAGTCCCCAGGTGAAGTTGTTGCCATTCTGCAATCCATCAAGCATCGCAAATGCAACTTGTGTATCTTCAGCACCATTGAAATTGAACTTTACATAATTGAATTTTGCTGTAAGAATACCTTTGGAAGTGGTGCTGTATTTTATCTCCGTACCAAAGTTATTTTCGATGGCAGTTTCGCCTCCATAGGCAGGGTCGTTATTCTTTTTAATGTAAGAATAAGTAAGACTGGTTCGGAATGAAACATTAGGCTGGTAGCTGATCTTGGGATCTATCTCCTTGTAATTAAAGTTGTAGTCAGAGGTCTTGGAATAATCAGAAAGACTTTGTTTATCCCCTTGCTTTAATGAAAGATTCAAGCCGATAATTCTGGTAACATTCCATCGCATATTAACTGCGTTTTCAGTAGCTATCCTGGAATCAAAACCATCAGCAAGCAAGGTCTTATTTCTATTATTTGAGATGGTATAATCCATTCCCCAACTGGAATTTGTCTTGTTAAAATAAATACTGTTTCGCTCGGAAACATTAGTTGAAATAAGCGAAGAATCTGTAATGATATTTGCGAAAGGATTGAATAATGATTTGAGATCATCATCAGCAGTCTTGCGGTCTGTAGCGAAGGTAAAGTTGTCAGAGAAACGAGAAATAAACTTCTTGAATCCGACAACTTTATTGCCCAGGAGAGCAGCAGGATTAAGGGAAAATGTTTCATTGAATCGGTTGGTATAATCTTTCACAAAAATATTTGTAGGGGTATAAACCCTTATGTAATCAGCCTGATCCTGGAACTGCGAGACTGCGAATTCATTGAGGTCCTGGACACCATTATGATTCAAATCGCCAAGATAAGTATAGACGCCTGTACCCGCAGGAACCTGCACATAAGTATATTGCTGTTTCTGTTGTTGCCCTGTTCCTATTTCATAAAATGTGGTGGAAGTAATCAATCGTTTATATACGTTGAAGCTATATTCCACGCGGTTCAGCAAGGTGTTGGTCTGTGCTTGAGTAGTTAATGTTGTGTCATAAATATCTATTGTCCGATAGGTAGTGCTGATAGTAAATTTGCTGTTAGGATTCTTTAATAATTCATAAGAGAAGTCAGCATTCCTGGCTTTATCAGCCTCTTTGAAGGTCAAGCCCCATGGACCAAAATCATAACGTTCCCCATAATCAAGACGGAATTTATTCTTTGTAGTATCGGGATTGGTAATGTAAACCTGCCATTGATTATAACGATAGCTATTTGGCAATATATTATTCGCTAAAGGATTTTTAAACCTGTTGTCTTCTTCATCCTCTTCAACACCAAACATGATGTATTTAAAAGCTTTGGAAAGATCAACTTTCTGACGAATAAATATTGATGGATTGACCGTACCGCTTGCATCCAAGAGACTAAAGTTGGAGAGTAACCGGAACTTATTCCAGGTAAGATTAGTGCTGAAAGTATTCATAATATCCTTGTATTCTTCACCTTTCAAATAGGTTTTGAAATCATAATTAATACTCCCTGATTTAGGATTCATTAATGAGAAACTCAAGTCGCCAAGCTGATCACTTGCTTTGAGGGTATCATTGGGAATAACATTCCAATCCCTTTCAAATTCAGTAGGTCTGTATCGTTCGATGGCTTGAAAGTCTTTGGTAGTTCCTTCAAATTTAATGCCTGAAACTAACTTCCATCCGGCAGAATCTTTATCTAATTTTTGAACATTCTCAAAGCCAATTTTAAAGGCTTCCCCGACATCATCCTGCTTGCCAGTTATAGAGAACAGGTTCACATCATTATTACTCAATGCAGTCTCAAAAGTCATCTTTGTATTCTTGCTAAAAGCATAATCTCCACCAAGCGTAAACAATTGCAACTTCTTTGGAGTAACCAATAAAACAACGGGTTCATAGTTGCCCTGCTTCACGCCATTCACGGGGGCTACCCATTGATAGACACTACCATTAGCAATGCTGCTGGCAAGGACATAATCGCCACTATCCTGCGGCACATTCGTGAAGCCAAGCTGATACATCGGCGAGTCATGAGCTGTACTGTAAACATAAATCCCTTTGTAAAGAATTCCATTGACAGTGGTATCTTGTTTTAAGTAGGAAACCCTTGTGGAATCAAACTTTCCGATCGTTACTGCCGGGTAATATGCTTGAGTAATATTGTTTCCGATGCCAGCAAGAAATTTTTCTTCCGTAGTATCAAGACTCTGCAATAAAGGCTGATTCTTTCCATCTTGTTCGGAATAGGCATTGAAGCGAAGTTTGAAATTATCCTTTGAATATTCAGTGTTCATATAAAGGATGGAGCGAGTGAAATAATTATTGGAATATTGATATTCCACAATGAGGCGAGAATCCTTTGTTATCAAGCGTTTCGGCATGAATGTTACCTCGGCGGTATTGTAATCAATGATGTAATCATTATCCTGACCTCGCTGCATTAATGCACCATCAATATAGACCTTTTCGGAGCCGGAAAGGACCACGATATACAGTTCATTATTGCTGCCTGTAAGTTTGTAAGGACCTTGATTCCCTTCGATTCCCTGGATTGTATTTCTTGCGAATATTCCTTTTGAAATGGCAGCACTTGCGCCCACTTTGAGCATTCCGGGATGTTTATTATTTGTGGAATCTTCCAGAGCAAATTCGTCAGTAAAGATTCCTCCCTGTGCTTTTTTATAGAAGTTCATGAAATAACTATCAGGCTTTTTCATTTCAAAATCACCGGCTATCAGTTTAGCTTTATATCTTGAAATCTGAATGAAAACTTTATCAAAGTCCTGAATCTGCTTGGTGTTTCCTTCCGGCTGGATAGGAACATTTTGATCAGTTATTGAGGCTAAGATTTCTACATTATCCGATAACTTTCCGGCTAGCTGAAGGTTGAGATTTGAATTAACCACCAAATCCTGGTTATTCCCAAAAGTCACGCCGCGAGAAATACTTCCTGATTTATTCAAGCCCTGAAATTGGAACAAGTCAGCCGCACCGGTAGTTCCCGAATAGGAATAAGGATTCACATTTCCATAAATATCCTTTTGAATTTTATGAATATCTTTATGCTGATAACTTTGAGTCATAAGATACGGAAAGACACGGTACACGAGCTTTATGGAATCTTCCTTAATGGCTTTATATGCCATTGAATTCTTCTTCCAAATCAAGCTGGCATTCTCAAAAGAAATTCCATAAGCAGAGGTATCAATATCCTTTCCATTAGTTATTAAATAAAGCGATTGCGGAATAATGCTCAAAGTATCAAAAGCCACGGTATCTGTCTTGATTGGAATATATTTGGTGCGAAGATTATTGACCCATTGGGCATTGGATGTCTGGGAAAGAATAAGAAATACAACAAGAAATGTAAGAGCATATAAAGGCACAAAAACGCAAAGAGTTTCAACCTTCTTTACGAATTTGTGCCTTGGCAGGAATAAGCCCAATACCATTTTTACCATTGTAGATTTCAATATCAATTGTGCAAAAGTACATTCAATAAGGATGTTTAACGTAAAAAAGGGAAATTGGTATTAAAAAGTTTGAAATATCATGTTTAAAAAAATCCACACAATGGAAACTAAAGGCGTAAAATTCAGATTTAGGTCTATATATGAGATTAAATCCTTCCCATTTTTTGTAACTGATAGCATTCAAGCAAATTTATATTAAAACCTATTTCTTTAAAACTTGAACAGTACCTTTGACTTTCTTTATATATTTAATCTAACACCTGAAATTCCAATTTATAACCTGAAAATCTCCCCAATGGAAGATTAAAGTAGAACTTATTCGAACTGGGGCTGAACTTATTTGAACTAGAGCTGACCCAATTTGAGTTATGGCTGAACTTATTCGAATTGGATCAGCCCCAATTCGAATAAGTTCTGCTCCAGTTCAAGTTGGGCACATTTTTATCTCATTTGGCGATTTTTTGATGTTTATGTTATACCGTTAAAAATCGGGATAAAACAAATTGCGACGAGTTGTGTAAATTTCGCTGATGGAAATCTGTTAATGTTTAAATCTGATATTAAAACTAAGCGTGTAGGTTGATAATAAACCCGATCAACCGATTTAACCCATCCCGAAAAAATTATAAGTAATAATATTGTAAATTTGCACCGACAACAAACAATTATTTTCAAAAACCAATACTTCGTCTTTAATACAAAACGAATGATAAAATTGCAGGTAGAATCAGATTTAAAATTTCTACTTTTACTAATAAATAAATGGAAAAACTAATTAAAGAAATAGGGGATTATAAACATGCGCTGGATGAAGCATGTATTGTGGCTATTACTGATCAAAAGGGAATCATTCAACATGTGAATGATAACTTCTGCAAGATTTCAAAATACTCAAAGGAAGAATTAATAGGGCAGGATCATCGAATCATCAACTCCGGTCATCATACTAAAGAGTTTATCCGCGAGCTTTGGGTTTCCATAGCTAATGGATATATCTGGAAAGGAGAGCTGAAAAATAGGGCTAAGGATGGTACTATTTATTGGGTTGATACTACTATTGTTCCCTTCCTTAATGAGGATGGAAAACCCTTTAAATACTTGGCTATCCGTTCTGATATTACACAACGTAAGCAAGCCGAAGAAGAAATCAATAAATTGAATGAAGAACTTGAAACAAAAATTATTGAAAGAACTTTAGAACTTACTGCCTCTCTCGAAAGGGAAAGGGAATTGAATGAGATGAAATCACGATTTGTTTCAATAGCTTCGCATGAGTTCAGAACTCCGCTATCGGCAATACTTTCGAGTGCATCATTAATTAAGAAATATAATGATCCGGAACATGAACCAAACAGATTAAAACATGTTGACCGTATCTCCTCATCTGTTAAAAATCTTACTGAAATTCTAAATGATTTTCTTTCTCTCGAGCAATTGGAAAGAGGTGTGGTAGAAGCCAATGCGACTGTGTTTAATCTTCCTGAATTTATTGAATTATTAGTGGAAGAAATGCAAGGCATGGTTAGTAAAAAGGAACAGAAGATTTTCTATCAGCATAATGGTGAATCAATGATTGAACAATCCTCTAAAATACTTCGAAATGTATTGTTGAATTTACTTTCTAATGCCAGCAAATATTCTAAAGAAGGTGAAGAAATACACATTAAATCCTCGGTTATAAACAACTTGGTAATTATCTCTGTTAAGGATAATGGAATAGGAATTCCTAAGGAAGATCAGGCAAAATTATATACAGAATTCCATCGTGCCGGTAATGTTAATAATATACAAGGGACAGGCTTGGGATTGAGTATCGTTAAGAAGTATATTGAACTGCTGGAAGGAAAAATAAGCTTCGAAAGTAAGGTTAATGCAGGTACGACATTCACCATTGAATTTATCCGAAATAAAAATAGGTAGCGGATTCCTATTTTTATTTTTACTTAGCCTTCTTCATATTCTGGGTAGTGAAAAAATCATCAGCAATAGTTTGATTGAATATTGCACTGTTATAAATTATCACTGTTTCTTGTCCTTTTTTCTCTGCCGGAATCATTTCCAATTTGCATGGAAGCATCCGGCCACCTAACATTTTAATGTCAGAACATTGGAGGATATTGACTAATTTATTGTCCTCATCATAAAATTCAATACGCAATTCCAGGTAATCTTTCTGATCAATCCACATGTTGACTTTGCTCCAAACAACTGCTGCGGCGGGCAATGGAATCATCTCTATCTTCCAACATTTGCGCCCGGCAATCATACTGTCACCAACAATCTTATGAGTATAATCTTCAATTCGCGATGAAGCCTTCACGAGGTCATCATTCGTTAAATCTGTGCCCATCCAGCTTTGCGCCATCATGGAAGGAGGCAGCTTCACCACACGCTCGATGCTCGGCACCCAATTCCAGATTTCTCTTATTCGTTTCAGAAAAACGGTACCCGCATCTTTCGCCGGAGCAGTGACGACCATCAGAGAATATTGTTCCCCTTTCGTCCAGGCTTTAATACTCATTGTGCGCGTCCATGTTGGGCGAATCGTCTGGATAGTCATATCTGTAATTGAAGAAAGACCACGAATATTTTCTTCGGCTTTAGTAACGATTTCCTTGGCGGTCTGGCAATAACTGTTACTGACATTCAGGAAAAGAAATGTTGCAAACAGGTAAATGGGGAGGGTATTTTTCATTATCAAGAGATTATTTTATTAAATATTAATGGAATTTGTTCATAAGTATTAATGACTTTTCGATTGATATAACCCAAAAAAGAGATTTCCAACTCCGTCAGAAGTGTTTCTAACTCCGTCAGAAGTGTTGTCAACTTGGTCAGAAGTGTGTCCAACTTGGTCAGAAGTAGGTCCAACTTTATCAGATATATATCCTTGGCGATTAATATGCTTCATAATTGTGAACATTAACAATATTCCTATTTAATTTATTAAAAGCAATTACCTCAAGACCGTTACCGTTCCGGTTTGAGTAATTTGAGTATCGTTTTGCCCTGTGAGGGTGATGGTATAAACATATACATCCATAGGCACGACATAGCCTTGATAGGTGCCATCCCAGCCTGTGAATGGGTCGGTGGATTCAAAAATCAATTGCCCCATTCGACTGTAAATCACAAGGTCATAAAGATGAATATCGGTGAATGTCCAGACAGGAATAAATATGGGATTCTTTCCATGCGGCGAAAATGAATTAGGAATAAATATTCCGGGAGCCTGTGCCGTACATCCGCTATTTGACTGGGTGCTGTCCAGAAAGCCAAAACTATCTATCATGCCTTCGTTTTGAGTAATTATATAGCAGAATTCGCCTTGCGATTTCATATATTTGGAAATGGTATCTACATAAGTATTTTTACCGTAAGGCAAGATGGCGATAGGGTCTGGATTAAACACTCCATCAATGATTCGATATAAAGTATAAGCTCCATCGCCTCCAGCAAAACCTGAATAAGCAGTCCAGGAAACTGTATTTGTCAAATTGTAATTAGCGGTGGCTTTGGTAAGAATAGGATGGACAATATTCGATGAATCAACAACTATCATACAGCTATCCAAAACCTGAAAACGATAATAGTAGAGCGTTGAGATGGTGGTAACATTCATACTGTCAATGAATGTAAATTCCGGATTGCTGTATTTGCCTGTATATCCTACCGTAACAAAAGGTCCTGTAGAATCATTGGCTCGTTGAATATTATATCTCGAAACTTGTGCCGAAACATCGGTCCAGATATCTAATTCAATTTGGGAATCATTCAGGACAGTGGCGGTTTTGATGTATTCAAAATGGGGAGGGTTATGAAGGATAATATCTATTAAACCTACATTGGATGATGAAGTATAAATCTCATTACTGTCTAAGGCGCGGATGCGAAAATTGAAAGTGCTGAATTGAGTGAGTTGGTTATAAGTATAGGTAAATACAGAATCCGCAACACTATCAATCGTAATCCAGGGTCCATTGCCAATACTTAGAAGAATATAATATTCCATGACGCCTTGATCCCAGCCGATGTATGGATTCCAGGTCAGGACGACTGATTGCCCGCAAGTGTCTATGTTCATATCAAGATGAATAGTGTTTTGAATGCCGCCTTGCGAACTGGTATTATTGCAGGTGTCGAATGCCAAAATATAAAAGGAATCTACCGGACTCGAACTAAAGGAGGAGGTGTAAAAGGTATTATTGATCCCTAATTTAGTTCCAACCTGGCTCCAATAGGCATTATGGATTCTTTGGACAATAATATATCCTTTTGTATCCAATGAGCTGTTTTCCTGCCAGCCAAGAATAATTTCCCCGGTAACAGGGTCAATGCTCACGCTATCCAACTGAACGGTTATCGGAGGTGTAAAATCTGCAAACTGATCAGAGCCATTAGAAGAAACTGAGATGCAATTACAGGAAGTGTCCATTATCTCCACTTTATATCCAATAACCGTATCGCAGAATGTATCGAAGCTATCTACTGATGACAGGGTCTTTGTGGAATCAAGCTTTACCCAAGTACCAGTCGGATACCCGACTTCTTTGTAAATAACATACCAGCCAGTGGAGGAAGATAGGGTAGGGGTATGGATTTGATTCCAGTTAATCTGTCCGATACCGACACCACCTGTTCCGATATCATTAACATGAACGATAATTGGCTGCAAGGTATCAGATGGAATGGAATATACGGTATCAACTCCATAAAAACGAACCCTGATATAATAGAGATAGGAATTGAAGATATTGTATGCATGAGCTGGAATGGTGCAGGAAGTGGTTACAGAATTAAATATGCTGTCTTGCAAAAAGAAATTACCGGAATTCGTAGAATCACAATAAATCATGTAGGCATTGAAACCGTTGGTATTATTGGGCATCGTCCAGGTGAGGCTTATAGAATCATTGGAAACAACACTGATACACCGAATGATAACGGTGCTGTCGGCAGCAGTTTGTGCACTTGCTTTATCAGCAATAAACAAAGCACTAACAAGGATTAAAAAAACTACTCTTTTAATCTTAATTATATAATATGTTGATTCTTTCATTAAGGACAAAATTACAAAAATTCTTGGATATAGAGAGCTTTGCCATAAACTTAAAGAAGGCAAAATTATTGTGGTTTAGCCACAGAAAGCTGTTCAGAGCATCTTGTAATTATGGATGACAGTAAAAGGTCTTGTTTAAGATTCTGAAATACCATAGGCAAGGGTTAACATTGCTTTTAATTTCCCGACAGCAATGGCACGATGACTGATTTTATTCTTTGCCTCCAAAGACATTTCCGCAAAGGTAATTTCAAATCCATCTGGAATAAAAATCGGGTCATAACCGAAACCATTTGTCCCTCGTCTTTCCTTAATAATAGACCCGCCAATGATGAGCAAGTTTCGTAATCATTTTCGCCAATTACTAATGCAATAACTGTTCTGAACTGTGCCTTGCGATTAGTGACATCTTTCATTTCATAAAGCACTTTATCAATGTTAGCTTCCATATCCTTATCATTTCCGGCATACCTTGCAGAATAGATGCCTGGTTTGCCATTAAGAGCTTCTATTTCAAGACCACTGTCATCCGCAAAACAGTTTTTATGATAATGCTCATAGATATAAAAAGCCTTTTGTTTGGCATTGCCTTCAAAAGTATCTTGTGTTTCTGGAAGTTCCTCCAAACAACCAATGTCTTCGAGACTAATGATGTGGAATTCCTTTCCTAAGACGGAAGATATTTCAGTTATTTTATGCTTGTTTTGGGTGGCGAAGATAATCTCCATCAGATAAAAATTTCATTAAATAATATTCGATGCAAAACTAATAAGAAATCGAATTCTTAGTTTGATTGGTTGAATAAACCAATCAAACTAAAAAATCAGCCAACTTACTTCTTTGCACCTGCTACTTGCAATCTCTTTAATGAAACTGCAGGCATTCTCTTCAATGAATTGGTGGCAGGATCAATACCGATACCCACATTCTCCAATGCACTGATGCCAAGAATAGGCTCGGTTCCTTCAGCACCAAAGATGATGTGAACTACTGTTTCATTGCCTAAGAAAGAGACAATAGCATAACCATAATCAACTTCACTCAATGTTCCGTTATCCATTTTATAGACCATCTTCCAATGAGGAATTATGCCTGCTGCCTTCAATA
>Ga0206829_10343_pt1 | contig 13963 bp, 14 predicted proteins | sample Alteio_BWOrgCont_75_FD_152862 | JGI IMG/M metagenome (GOLD analysis project Ga0206829, IMG submission 152862) | Enriched cells from forest soil in Barre Woods Harvard Forest LTER site, Petersham, Massachusetts, United States -... | ecosystem: Environmental > Terrestrial > Soil > Temperate forest >... | reverse complement strand
GGTTGAGCTGGGCAAATTTGCATACGCTAGCAATTCTTTTGTTGATAATAAACGTGCTTCTTACCTGCTTGTTTACCAGGCACCGGGTAGCAATGCGCTTAAGACCGCAGACGGTGTTTACGCCGCTATGGAGGAAATGAAGAAAACCTTTCCTAAAGACGTTGATTACAATGTGCCATTTGAAGCAGTTACGGTGGTAAAAGTTTCGATGCACGAAGTGGTTATCACTTTGCTGGAAGCCCTGGGACTGGTGGCCTTAGTGGTATTTTTATTCCTTCAAAATTGGCGGGCTACGCTTATCCCCATCCTTGCTATACCCGTATCTATTGTGGGTACGTTTATTTTCTTCATACCACTGGGCTTTACCATCAACACCCTTACCATGTTTGGCTTTGTGCTGGCAATAGGTATAGTGGTGGACGATGCCATTATTGTGGTGGAAGCCGTAAGCCCTAAACGTTTCACAACATCGGGTAGTTGGGGGGGTGGCTATATTCACTCTGTTTTGTACATCTACTGTAGCTGCATTAATATCTGTCCCAAGATTAAAAGTAACATTCATGGTCATGGCGCCATTGCTGGTGCTGTTACTCTGCAAGTATTCCATGCCCAATGTACCGTTCACCTGCGATTCAATAGGCGTGGCAACAGTTTGTTCCACGGTTTGTGCATCGGCTCCGTTGAAGTTCCCCGTTATTTGCACCACCGGCGGCGTGATCTCGGGATATTGCCCTACTGATAAATTGAGGATACATATAGTGCCTACCAATACCAGTACTATTGATATTACAATGGCGGTGACAGGCCTTTTAATAAATGTATTTGCTATCATAGAATCATACGGTCAAAAAAAAATAATTAATTAATGGCTTCCAGCTGCGGCCGTTGGTTTTTTCTCAGCCACCATTATTACAGAGCCATCATGAAGTTTCTGCACCCCGTCCACTATCACCTGGTCACCATCTTCTATGCCTGATTTCACGATCACATCAGAACCCACTGCCTGTCCTAGCTGCACTTTTCTTTGCGCGGCTTTCAGGTGCGGTGCAGGGCCTTTACTATCCTTTGGCGCATTCATCACCGTGTCCTTCGAAATAAATACAAAATATTCCCCCATCTGTTCAACAACGGCTTTAGATGGAATGATAAGTTGTGCCTGTGTATCCTGGTTATGTACTCGTACTGTGCAACTCATACCTGCCCTCAAACCGCCCATCGGGTTGGGGAATACAGTGCGTATAGTCGTGGTGCCTGTCTGCGGATCAACGCCACGGTCAATAACGGCAATATGGCCGGGATAAGGATAGGGGGCATTATCCGGTGTCAGCATCTTGAATATAGAATCACTTGCATCGTTTCCGCGTTGTTGTAATTTAATAAAGTAGTTCAGCTGTTTTTCATTTATAACAAAATCAACCGCCATCGGGTCATCGCTCGATACAGTGTTCAGTATGGTTTGGCCGGGGCTTACCAAAGTGCCGAGTTTTACCTGTGAAAGGCCAATAGTGCCATCAAAAGGGGCAATGATAGTTGAAAATTTAAGGTCTGTTTGAGCTTTCACCATATCCTGGTTAGCTGCAGTAAGCTGGTTTTTGGCATTTTGCAAAGTGGTGAGCGCATGGTCTAATGTTTGTTGTGCAACAGCATCATGTTCATTAAGATATACATACCTGTCTGCATCTTTCTTGGCCTGATCTAAATTTGACTGGGCTACCTTTACATTCGCCACCGCCTGGTCATAACTAGCCTTGTATTTTCTTTGGTCTATTTCATACAATATTTGCCCTTTGTGCACATGCTCGCCTTCTTTAAAAAGAATAGCGGTAATATATCCTTCCACTTCTGCCCGCAGGTCTACCTGGCTTAGTGCCACCACGTTGCCGGGGTATTCGTCGTAATAGGAAGCTGGGGCCATATGTACTGTATAGAGGTTTACGGGCACCGTTGTACTGGGCCCGGCGGGTTTATTGCCAGAGCAAGAAAACAAGAGGATGCTTACTACCGGCAACAAAAATATTTGTAAGATTTTTTTATTCATACTGAAAATTTATAAACCTTTTAAGGGTTAATATTTATGTCTCCAAGCGCCTTTTGCAGGTCTATCTTACTTGATAATAACTGAAATAAGGCGTCTAAATAATTTATTTGCGATGTCCGCAGGTCCGATTCTGCAATGATCACGTTCAGATAGGTTTTTACACCTTCTTTATACTGTAGCTTTACAATGTCATATACTTCTTTGGCAAGTTGCACATTTTCTCCTTGCTCCTGCAAATTCACAAAATTGCTTTTATAGGCCGCCAAGGCATGTATATATTCTGCATTGATACCCAGTTTGGTATTTACAATGTCCCAATCAGTACGTTGTTCCTCGAGCTTGGCCTTGTGTATATTTTCCAGCCTCTTAAATCCCTGGAATATAGGCAGGTTCAGCGTTAAGCCGAACAATGAATATGGATAAACCTGGTTAAAGAGGGTAGAGTAAGTATCGCTTTCATATTCAGGGGTATAATTGTAAAATGCGGATAAGGAAGGCAGAAAGCTCAACTGGTAATAAGAGGTCGTTTCCCTCTGTAATCTTTTCGCTAACAGCAGTTGTTGATATTCTATACGCTTGCTGTAATCCAGCATTTCAGCCGTGTCAAAATAAACCTCTTGCAGCATCTCGGTAGTGTCGAATTCCACTGTAAACTCTTGATTGTCGGGAAAACCTATATACTGTTTCAATGTAGAGTATTTTGCACCCACTGTTTCAGTAGCATTTTTCAATTGTGCTACCGAATTGTTCAGGGCTATTTTTGCCTGCTTATTGTCCACCTTGTCCACGATACCGCTTTTGTATTGGTGGTACGTATCTCGTTCGTTTTTGCCGAGGCGTGCGGTATCTTCCTTCAGCACATTTATCTGCTCAATAGTCAAAAGCAGGTCGTAAAATGCTTTGGTAACATTCGATACCAGGCTTATTTTGGTATATACGGTATTTTGTTGTGCGTATTGCGTAAATAAATGTGCTGCCCTTGCCGCAAACAGCACATCAGAACTAAAAAGCGTTTGCGAAGCGGTGATACTGGGGGTAGCGCTGTAAAAAGTGCCCGATGGAAATTCCGTATTGCCGGAAAAAGCCTCCGGCAACTGAAAATATCGGTTGTAACCGGCGGTAGCCACCACCTGCGGCATCCAGGCAGAAAGCCCTATTAAATTATTAGTATGCGCAATAGATTCATCAATAAGCGATTGTTTCAGGGCGGGCTGGTTTTTTAAAGCATAGTGGATGCAATCCTCCAGGCTCAAAACCTTAGTAGTATCGTTATCTGCCATGCCCTGTGCACTTAGCGCAAACGGAAAACAGCAAAAAACAGTGAACATCAAAAAAGATATACTTAAGCTCAGCCTGCGATTAAAAGCCGCTGAGGATGCAAGCAATTGCCAGGTTCGCATTAAGGGATTTGTTTGTATATGGTTTGGCATGAATGAAATGTTTGCAAAAGTATCTATTCACATCATATCAGTGTATATACAGCCATTAGTTTTTTCAATAAATTAATTTTGGGCCGCGATACGCTGAAAAACTATTGCTTACACAATTTATATTTTTGTAAGTGAAGATACAACGACTCTAAGTATTATGCAAGGAGGTATTTTATATTAATGTCACATTTTTATGACATGATTGGAGCAAGAACTTAAAGAACTCAGTACAAATTTGTATTGGTTCAAGTCCTATTTCTTTAAAAAACGGGAGGAGTATTAGTTTGTTTTATTAAATATTTTTATCGGCTCGGCTTCTTCTAATAATTTTAGTAATATCTTTTCTTCAACGGTCTGGTTTTCAATATTTTTATCGTTATTTTGATAAGGTAACGCGGCACAGTAGCTGAATAATTTACTGTTTTCATAATATTCCAAAATAAGAGGGTGGACGTAATACTTTTTACAAACTGCCGGAGTGTTACCTAAATGTTTCGAAACTATATCCAGACCTTGCATAATTTTTTTCTTTGCTTCGACCTCTGTATCGCATGTGCCTAATTTATTAAATGTTTTTAAGGCATATATGGTTCCCGTCCATGTTCGAAAGTCTTTAGCAGTAAAATGTATACCCCCGCTTATTTCTTTTATATACTCGTTCACTTTCCCTGAATCCACAGAATGCCTTTCCCCGTTTTCATCATAATATTGAAACAATTCCTTACCCGGTATATCCCTGCATTGAGCTATAATCCTTGCAAGCTTTTTATTTCTAAGTTTAATATCATGGTATACACCTTTTTTTCCTTTAAAGCTGAAGCGTACATCGCTTCCATGAATGCTTACATTTCTATCTTTTAAAGTTGTAATGCCAAGGGAACCGTACTGTTTTTCATAGGTTTCATTACCTATCCTGATAGATGTATATTGTATCAAAGAAATTATGGTAGCCAATACTTTGCGCAATGGAAGTCCGGGAAGCGTCATATCAGCATGTATTTGTTTGCGCATTGAAGGCAGTGTATTGCCAAAATTATAAAGATTATAGAATTTTGTGTGATTGCGTAAAATGCTCCAGGAAATATGGTAACGATATTGTTTTCTATTCTTCAGATCATAACCGGTTGCCTGTAAATGCCCATTTGGCAAAGTGCATATCCATACATTGTTCCATGATGGTGGTATTGCCAGTTTTTTTATCCTCAACAGTATTTGCTCATCATCAATTTCCTGTTCTTGCATTTTATAAATAAACTTATCATGTTTTTTTTGCCGACAAATGCCTTCTTCCTTGTCATTTACGTAAACAAGGTCAATTGTTTCAGCACTCTTAACTGAATCATGAACAATGGACCGCAGTCGTCTTTTACTTATGGTAATTTCTTTTATCATCACCTATTTGCATTTCAGGTCAACATGTATTAATCCAAAAACATGCCATGGGCATTTACAAATAAGGTGGCTATGCTGGCACGATAATTACAATACTGAAGTATAAGAAAATCAATTAATAACCGTTTCAATCACTTTTTTATGCTTAAATGGACAGCAATTTTTCTCGTAATCGCAATAGTGGCCGGAATTTTAGGATTTACCGGCATCGCGGAAGGAGCGGCGTCAATAGCCAAAGTTATTTTCTTTGTTTTTGTGGTGCTTGTTTTGTTGACCTTCGTTTTGGGCGCGAGTGTTTTTAAAAAATAAACAAGAAAGTAATCGATTTATGGTATGGACATAACTGGTCAACTGGTATGTATGCTAATACTACCCATGCCTATTGCTTGTATCTCATGGACTATAACACACGAGGAGGTGTTTCGTGAGCTAAGAGAAACTTGTATATTTAAGAGCAAAAATGGTAAACATTTAATACAAAGGAAACTGTTTTATATTTTGACATGTGAGTATTGCTTCAGCCATTATGTAACTATATGCTTTCTTATCTTTACAAAATTTACTTTGCTGTTTGCAGATTGGCGGGGGTATATTATTTCAGGGTTTACTTTAGTATGGTTGGCAAATATCTATATGAGTTTGTATGCCCGTATCAGAACAGATATTAAGGCTGAGCAGGAAGATATTAAATTGAAAGAAGAACAAATTAATGAGAATGAATGAAATGCCCCATTTAGATGCGGAGCTGGCATGATTTTATAGGGAAAGTGGTAAACTTTTTTAATTATGAAACACAGTCATTACGAGCAGGCTGCCAAGCACTATACTGAAGCAGCAAAGCACCACACAGAGGCACACAAAAATCATCAGGGCGGAAATGATGAGAAAGCTGCAGAACATGCACACATAGCTCATGGCCATGATGTACAAGCAGACGAACATGCCAAGGAGGCTGCCAAGAAACATTCGGGTAAGTATAGCTCGCAAAAATAAATGTTCTGATTGTATTGAACATTTATGTTAAATGGGGAAAGTCTCTGAAACTTTCCCCATTTATATTTAGCTCAATCGGGTTCAATTTTGTTTTTGCTGTAAACAATAATTTGTAAATGCTATGCCGGTTACATAAAAATATTCTATTTGTAGAATTTTTTTGTGCGTTCTCAATTTCTGAAAATTAAATTTCGGCGGCATTAAGTATCTTGTACTGTTTCAGTTTGTTGTAAAGTGTTTTTCTGTCAACATTCAATAAAACAGCCGCTTTACTTTTATTGAAATTTACTTGTTTCAATGCCTCTACAATTATTTTGTATTCAAGGTTGATATTTGCGTTCTTTAATTTATTATCAAATGAAGCATTGTCGTGCGTGTTTTCAGTTATATCTATGTCATTAAGTTTGGTTTCGGTTTTTTGCTGAGGAGGATCAAATTGCAACTTCTTAAAGTTTGTAATTTCAAAAGGTAAAGACTGCACCTCGATCCATTCCCCATCGGATAGCAGGGTAGCGCGTTTTACTACATTTTTTAATTCACGCAAGTTACCGTACCAGATATAATCATTGAAAATGTTCTCTACCTGCTTAGAAAAACCTTTTAGGTTCTTACCAAGTTCGTCGTTTGTGAGTTGCAAAAAATGGTTTGCAAAAAGCATGATGTCTTCTTTTCTCTCTCTCAGAGGAAGTACATCAATACAAAATTCATTAAACCTATGATAAAGGTCCTCTCTGAATTTTCCGTTGCGCGCATAATCCCATAAATTTTGATTGCTGGCTACAATTATCCTCACATCTATGTCTATATCTTTATTACTGCCAATAGGTTTAATTTTCCTTTCCTGGACTACGCGGAGTAATGACACTTGCACATCGTAAGAAAGGTTGGCGATCTCATCAAGAAAAATAGTTCCGCCATTTGCTCTTTCCAGGCTCCCAGTTTTTTGTGTTAATGCCCCGGTAAAAGACCCCTTCTCGTGCCCGAACAATTCGCTACCGGCCAATTCTTTCGACAAGGTTCCGCAATCTATTGCAACAAATGGCTTGTCTGAACGTTTGCTCATGTAGTGTATCTGTTGAGCTATTGCTTCTTTTCCCGTTCCGCTTTCGCCATATATTATTACGGTATAATTGGTCGGGGCGACAAGATTAATTTGCTTCATTATATTCGTAAAGCCCTCACTATTTCCGATGATATATCTGCCATTTAGGAACGTTTCATTTTTTGTTGACTTCGAAGCGTTTTGCGCCGGATCTGCCTTTGTGTTTTTTGTTTCACTTTTTACAATGTTTTCAGTTACCTTGTTTATCGACAAGACATTCTTGATCGTTAAGAGAATTTCATCCGGGAAGAGTGGTTTTGTAATATAGTCGACGGCACCCAATTTCATTACATCCACAGCATCCTTAACATCGCTGTATCCTGTAATGATGATCATAGGGAAGGACGATCCGCTGTTTTTTATTTTGTCTAATAATTCACTACCGCTCATGTCGCCGAGTCTGAAATCGCATAACATAAGGTCGGGCGTATTTTTTTTAAGCCATTCTAAAGCTTCTTTTCCTGAACGGGTAATAAACACCTCGTAACCATGGCGGCTTAGAAAACGATTTAATAACATGCACATATCATTGTCGTCATCCACAACAATTATTCTTTTCATATACTATTTTTGTGTGTTTAGAATTAAGTGTCTCATTATTTGATACACTGAATAAAAGAAACTGACGACCCTGCGGCAGCGAGCGCAAATAATTATTAGTTTGATTATGCTTGTCTTTTATCAGAATATTCATAGGCTGTGTTAATTGCTAAAACAATCTTAAAGCCAGAATTTTACTACCACGCAACAAATGTCTAAATGGGCGCAAATGAACCAGATAGATATGGTATTTAAAACATCCATTAAATAATTGTATTGTAAAAAACAAACCTCACGTAAATTTTGGGAAATATATTCTACAAGTTTTGTTTCAAAATTCGAGTTTTCTAAAAATCTTAAGATGCAAATCCTAAGTATGCTTTTTTAATACAATTATCTCTCCTAGTCATCTGTTTGTACTGTACTAGCTGCCCAAAGCATGGTAGGAGCTAACCGCTATATAAGTTAGACATTATGATAAATGAAGCGGGAAATTAGAGTTTCGATTTTTTTTGAATTGGAAAAGAAATTATGAACTATGAAAACATTGGTTAGCTCATAAAAAGGATATGACCGTGCTGCAATATTCCGTTTATTAAAAAGCATTTGGGTAAAACACGCAGAAGGAGCTTCTTTTATTATAAATGCCAGGCGCTGCATAAATAATTTGGTACGGTTTTTTATTTCTATTTGAAATAAAAAGCGAGGTATATGAAACAGAGGCGCGAAATAAAATTACCAACAGTAGTGGACATGTGCAGCCAGGTAATGTTTATCGTAAAATTATTTTTGAATTGCTAAAAAGCATTTTATGGAAAGGCTAAACAATATCCGGGTAGCGATATTAACCGAAGATGGGTTTGAAGAAGTAGAACTTACACATCCGCTTAGGAGATTAAAAGAAGCAGGGGCCACAGTAGAGATATTGGCACCTGCCAAAAATAAAGTTAAAGCGTGGAATGGGAATGAAAAAGATTGGGGGATTGAAATTGAAGTGGATAAGCAATTAGAGTACGCAGATTTAAACGATTATGATGTTCTGGTATTGCCTGGGGGAGTTATGAACCCGGATAAACTACGCCAAAATGATAATGCAGTTCTATTTACAAAAAAGTTCCTGAAGTCTGGCAAACTGGTTGCAGCTATTTGCCACGGGCCGCAAACGCTAATAGAAACAGGCTTGCTGGAAGGGAAAACAATGACATCTTTTCCTTCGCTTCGGACAGACTTAAAAAATGCAGGTGCAAATTGGGTGGACCAGGAAATGGTACATGATGGAAATCTTATTACTAGCAGGCGGCCAGCAGATATTTCTGCCTTTAACGATGAGATAATAAAAACACTCTCTGGAAATAACTTCTATAATATCCCTGCTTAAACAATAAGCGGTATCGTGATGGACCTTAGATCGAATTATCCTTATTGGTTAATGAAAAATGGTATGATCTCACCATACCCGTCATTAAGGTCAAATATTAATGTAGATATAGCCATTATGGGCGCAGGCATAAGCGGTGCATTAGCGGCTCATTACTTGCAAGACTGCGGTTTCAGTATAGCTATTGCAGACAAAAGGCACGCTGGTATGGGCAGCACTGCTGCAAGCACTGCCTTTTTACAATACGAGATTGATACACCTCTAACAGAATTATGCAAGTATGTGGGAAACGAAAATGCTATAAGGAGCTATAGCCTATGCCGCAAAGCTATTTATGATCTGCAGGCTATATGTAAAAAAAATGATCCCGCTCTTGACTTTAAGATTATACCTAGCCTACAGTATGCAAGTTTTCCTGCTCACATAAAAGATCTTTATAAAGAATATGAGTTGCGTTTAAAGAATGGTTTTAAAGTGAAATGGCTGGACATGAAAGGCCTTGCGGATAAATTCTGTTTTGATGCACCCGGCGCTATTCTTTCAGAAGATGGAGGAGAAGTGGATGCGTACATCCTCACACACCATTTATTAAGTAGTTTTTATGAACAGGGCCACCAGGTATATAATAACACAGAAGTTTCAAAGATAAGCCACAACAAAAAAGGAATAGTACTCTATACTAAAGAAGGCTATATTATAAAGGCAAAAAAGCTCATTATTGCCTGCGGCTATGAAAGCCTGAAATATATACCGCATAAAATTGCAGAGGTTCATTCTACTTATGCTATTGTATCTGAGCCCTTGCAGGCGAACAAATTTTGGTACAAGAACAGCCTTGTGTGGGAAACTGCCGAACCTTATATGTATTATAGGGTGGTAGATAATAACCGCGTGTTAGTAGGCGGAAAGGACGATCCCTACCATCATACTCACATTGATAATGCCAGAATAAAGCATAAAGGAGAACTGTTGAAGAATGCTTTTGAGAAAAAAATGAAACATATTTACATAAATATAGACTTTAGCTGGGCAGGTGCATTTGGAATTACTAAAGACGGGTTGCCCTATATTGGGTGTATTCCACATATGCCCCATACTTATTTTACATTGGGTTTTGGTGGCAATGGTATTACATTCAGTGTAATTGGTGCAGAAATCATCAGGGATATGATCTTGAATAAGAAAAATGAAAATGCTGGGTTATTTAGTTTTAACCGCTAAATATTCTTGAAGCATGTTGGCATTCTCCAGGCCATAGCCATAATAGTCATTATTGAAGAACACCCATATACCATGTCCTGTTTTTGCCCATTTTTTAATTTTTGCTGCAAACACTTTCATGTCTTCTTTTGAATAAAGGGAAGCATATAATTTTCCAGGGCCGTGAAAACGCACATAAATGTTGTCGGCAGTAATCTCTTCTGTATATGGAAAACCAACCCCGGATTGAGAAATAACAAGTGTAATATTGTAATGTCTTATCAATTGTATTGCTTCTTTTTCTAACCAACTGTTGTGCCTTACCTCCAGGGCAAAACTATATTCAGCATATTCTTTTTTCAACACTTCAAAGAAATGTGTGGCCTTTTCAATATCAAATTTTAAGGAGGGTGGCAATTGCACTAAAACAGGGCCTAAGAATTTTTTTATTGTTTTAAATACATTAAAAAACTCGCTAGCGGTTCTTCCGGTTCATTGAGTTTTACATTGTGTGTAAGGTATTTGCTTATTTTAGGACAGAACTTAAAACCGTCCGGCACCTTTGCCGCCCAGTTTTTAACAGTGTTCTCTCTCGGCATATGATAGAAGCTGCTGTTGATTTCCACACAGTCATATCGTTCTGCGTAATAAGATAACCAATCAGTTGATTTTAGATTTTCAGGGTAAAAGGCATCTTTCCAATCTCTATAGCTCCAGCCAGATGTTCCAATATGTAATTGCTTATTTTTCATATCTTTAATAACGGTATTTAACTTGGTGCAAATATTCTTTACAAGCAAAAACAGTACCCTTTTTTACTCTTGCACATTTTGAAAGAAGCAGAGACTTCTGAATGTGGGACGAAAGAGACCAGTATCCAAAGCATATAGCCTGGAACGATTATGCCCCATAAGGAATCGTAACGATAAAATAGGATCCTTTGCCCACTTCTGAATCAATATTGAAAGTGCCATGCATACCTTTTACAAGATGTTTTACGAGCGCTAAGCCAAAGCCGAAGCCTTTTTCGCCTTCTGTTCCATCCGTTGATTCGGTATTATCGGCAAGCAGGAGTCTTATCTGTTCTTTACTAATGCCCGCACCCGTATCTTTTACAGTTATCTTTAGTTTGTTTTCATTATCTGTTTCATCTACTTCCATCACCACTATTACGCTGCCCGACTTAGGTGTGAATTTTATCGCATTGGAGATAAGGTTGCCCACAACCTGCATTAACTTACTCTGGGGTATATCTATATCCTCTTTATCGTGAAGTATCTCTACCTTCAGAGTAACGTTCTTACTAAGGGCCTGTGGCACATATAACTGTTCAAATCTTTGTTTGAGTAAGTGTAGTAAGCCATCTGCATGTTTGGCTTTATTTTTTTCTTCTGAAAGAATTTCATCAGCGAGTTCCAGTATAGACCCACCACCCTTGTGTATCAGGTTAATGAACTCCAGCACTTCATCCAGGTCATTGTTCTTTCCTTGGCTGGCAATTATTTCTGCGAGACCAATAATACCTGCAATTGGCCCCCTGATATCATGCACAACTTTCTTCTGCTTTTGCTGCACATCGTTTACCTGGTTGCGCAGTGTTTCAATGTATTTTATGGTTCTGAGCCTGTTAAGGATCTCATCTGCAATTATCCTCAGTAGCTCCACTTTCTCTGCTGAAAGCGATTTCGCTTTCCTATCCAGCACACAGAGTGCGCCAAGATTATTTTCCCTATCTGCAAGGGGTATGCCCTGGTAAAAACGGAATTGCAATTCGCCTGTTACAAACTCTTCATGTTTAAAAATAGGGTGCTGGCCGAGGTCTTCAACCACATAGCCCTCCTTTTCCAGGATAGTGTACTGGCAAACGCTATCCTCGCGCGGGGTTTGTTGCCCTTCATAACCATAGCTGGAAATTGTCCAGACAGTATAGTTATCAATCAGGTTAATCATGGATATTGGGCTTCCGGTGGCTTTCGCCGCCAGTTTTGTAAGGTCTTTGAATGTATTGCTGAGGTTATAATAATCCAGATTAAAATCTGCAAGAGCAATAATTCTACCCATTTCGTTCTCTGGAAAAGGAGCTGGCTTCAATGTGTTGTGCTTTATTCACTGCAAAATTAGGAACAAAATCGCTTTTTCGGCTAAGCTTTAGTGACAATTTCCATTGGTGCGAGCGCTTAGCGAAAGACACATGTACTAGTCTGTTAAAGGGTCTCTGGCTCAGTACAAATTTTAAAAAAGCCTGAACAACCGCTCTTTGCACTGTTCATCAGCTCGCCTTTTCATTCTGAGCCTCAAACCCATATCGTATTGCCGCTTCAAGTATACCAATGTTTATATCTTTTAGCGTTTTGAATTTAATGCAATACCCCGTCACGCTCGCCTTGCCCAGTTTTTTTCCATACGTTTGGGCTAAGTATGTCTTATCCTTGATACCCAGGATATAGATAGAGATTCCGGTTTTGTTTGCGCTCAAACCAATTTGAAAAAAATCCCTGGTCTTTCCATCAGCATATTTTATGGTGTAAAATCCATAGCCTATAGTAGGGTTGTTAACAGTTTTATTTTCGTTGTTTTTACCATTGTCGAACCATAATTTACAACCTGGTAAAACTTGAAGTATGCGATGGTGCAACTCTTGTATATCACTACGCTTTGGTTCAGGTTGGCTGGCAATATACTCTTTGATTTGTTCTTGAGCGTTCATATAAAATATTAAATTACGGGTTGTTACGTTGCCTTCTCAAATTTCGTTTTATTTATTTGTCATCCACTCGTTCAATGCCTTTTACTTTTCTTCGTAAGTAACGACAGGCTTACCTTTCATTCGGTCAGCACCTTCTTTTGTGTAATGAGATACGAGTGACTATTCCACAAAAATAAGAACAAACTTAATACAATGCTTTTTGCTTAAACGGCAGGACATCGCTAACATCTTTGCCGCACTATATTCTAACTTTTTAGGGCTCGAGCCATGGCAGCGTACAAGATTTTTTGATTTATATCCATTACGCTGAACCGTTACGAATTGAATAGGACGTAAATTTATTAAAGCCAATTCCAACAACTTTTTAGCAATAAAAAAGCTATGCGCCATTTTAAAGGACGGAAAAAACGTGGTTCATTTTTATCCTATAGTCATCCATTCTTTTGGATTGGTGATCCAACGTCGTTTTGTTAATGCCGGTCTGCCTCTCTTTTTGGCGGTAATATTGCCCTTGGAATATAAATGAGAATTAAAAAATACTCAACAAAAATTGATTGCAATATTAGTTTGGTTCGATAGTCCAAACTGGTTATAACTTGAAAGTAGCTACCAGAGCGGCTTTATAAATAATTGGTTTAGGGTTATTCCTGGTTTTGCAAAACATAGCTGCTTAACGATATTTATTTTGTAGAAGCTCAAAGAAGCTACTCCAGGATATTATTTCTGAAAAATAATGTGATCAGTGAAATTGTTATGAGCAACCCGCTTTCTGATTATGAAGAACTGCTGCCTGATGATTTGTTTTACCCTATTCATAGATATTATCTTATTAATTGTGCCTCATAGACAAAATATGCAGTGCATGGTTGGGGTCGTGGTACTAAGACATTTAGGCATCCAAACTTGCTATACCCCTCTTCAAGGCGTAGATAACGAGGCCTGTTCTCGATTTGATATTTAATTTAAGGAATAGTTGATCCCTATACCTGTCTATTGTACGGTGGTTTATCTTCATGACGTCCGCAATTTCTTTATAGGTCATCTCTGTGCAGCATAATTTCAGGAATTCGATCTCGTTCTCGTGCAATTCTGTGGGAGATATTTCTTTAGATTTTGACAATATCTGGTGAAGTATTTTGCCCGATACCAGTTCCGAATGATAGAATCCATTTTTATACAAAGA
>Ga0206829_10342_pt1 | contig 13978 bp, 12 predicted proteins | sample Alteio_BWOrgCont_75_FD_152862 | JGI IMG/M metagenome (GOLD analysis project Ga0206829, IMG submission 152862) | Enriched cells from forest soil in Barre Woods Harvard Forest LTER site, Petersham, Massachusetts, United States -... | ecosystem: Environmental > Terrestrial > Soil > Temperate forest >... | reverse complement strand
CTTCTTTGAGCTCTTTTTCCCGCCTCATCGTGTCGGTGAAGTGAGAGTTGCCACCGTCTATTATGATGTCGCCTTTGGACAGATACGGCTTAAGACTGGCGATCGTTTGATCGACAGGCGCCCCTGCTTTGACGAGGAGGATGATCTTGCGCGGCGTTTCCAGCGATTCGGCGAAGCTCTTATCGTCGTGAAAACCGAACACCTGTTTGCTTTGTCCGCGGTCGCGAACAAAATCGTCAACCTTGGAAGTAGTGCGGTTGTACACTGAAATCGGGTACCCGTGGCGCTCGATATTGAGGGCTAGGTTTTCGCCCATAACACCCAAGCCGATCATGCCGATCTTTGTCTTTGCCATTTTATCCTCCACTCAGGTTTGTTGCCGCAGCTCGGTCCATGTACCACTCGAGTTTCCCGCTCTTTGGCTGCACTAATTGAGCAGGGTATTTCTTTGTCTCGGACCGAAAAATATCACCGACGATTGAAGCTTTTGCACTGCCCGCGACCAGAAAGATGATGTTGCGGGAGTTGTTGATTACAGGCAGGCTGGTGGTCAGACGATGTGCCTGAAACTGTTGAACGTAGTTGGCGACGAACAGCTTTTCCTTTTGTCCCAGAGCGGGGCTGTTGGGAAACAGTGAGGCTGTGTGGCCATCAGGTCCGAGACCGAGCAGCATCAGATCGAACTGGGGGGTGCCGTCGTATATGTCGAACGCTTTGCGCATGCTCTCTTCGTAAGCTCTGGCTGAAGCTTCAGGATCTTTCTCCTGACCCTGGGTGGCATAGACATTGTCGGCGGGAATGTTCACGTGCGAGATGAGGGCCTTCTTGATCATGCCGAAGTTGCTGTCTTGATGGTCGTGGGCGACGCAGCGCTCATCGCCGAGGAACAGGCGCACCTTGGACCAGTCGACGCGCTTGGCGTACTCCGGCTGGGCAAGAAGTTCGTAAAGCCCTTTGGGGGTGTTGCCGCCGGATAGAGAAACGGAAAATGAGTTGCGGGCGGCGATGCACTCCTTCGCCAGATCGCAGAAGCGATCCGCCAGTCCACTTATCAGTTCGGCCTCGGTGTCGAAGACGTTCACTCGTGTCTGTTTGATTTCCAAAACGGCCATCTCATTACTCCACTATCCTGCAAGTTTCCACCGGAGAACGGATGAATTACAACCGCCTCCATGAGAAGCCGCAGGAATCGATGAGAGCATCGCTCGCATCCGGACCCCATGAGCCTGACGCATAATTGGGAAACTTGGCTTTGTCGGTCTTGTTCTGTTCAGCCCAGGTGCTCATGATCGGATCGACGAACGCCCATGAGACATCGACCTGATCGGAGCGAGCGAACAAAGAGGGATCGCCCAGCATGCAGTCGTACAACAAACGTTCGTAGGCGGAAGGGCTGCGCACACCGAAGGCGGCGCCGTATTTGAAATCCATATTGAGCCAACGAATCTGATTGGCCTGGCCCGGTTGTTTGGTGGCGAACTTGAGCGAGATGCCCTCGTCAGGCTGAATCTGAATGACCAGGTTGTTGGGATTCAATCCGTCTGCTCCGAGAATGTCTCGGAAGAGACGGTGCGGCGCCGGTCTGAACTGGATGGCGATCTCGGTGATCGATTTGGCCATGCGTTTACCCGAGCGCACGAAGAACGGCACACCCGCCCAGCGCCAGTTGTCGATGAACATCTTTACGGCGACGAACGTTTCGGTGTTCGACTTGGGCGACACTCTTGGCTCTTCCCGATAACCCGGCACTTTTTGCCCGTCGATCGTTCCCGGTCCATACTGGCCGCGCACCACATTATCGCTCACCTGTTCCGGGGCGATGTGACGCAAACAGCGCAGAACTTTGACCTTTTCGTCGCGGGTGGCTTCATGATCCATCGAGATGGGTGGCTCCATGCCGACCAGAGACACCAACTGCATCAAGTGGTTCTGGAACATGTCCCTCAGGCAGCCTGACTCTTCATAGTACGGTCCGCGATCTTCGACGCCCAAGGTTTCGGCGTTGGTTATCTGAACATGATCTATATATTTGTAGTTCCAGAGCGGCTCGAAGATTCCGTTGGCGAACCGCAGCACCATGATGTTCTGCACCGTCTCTTTGCCCAGGTAGTGGTCGATTCTGTAAACCTGGTGCTCGTTGAACGTTTCATGAATGGCTTCATCGAGCTCCTCGGAAGAGGTGAGACTGTGCCCAAACGGTTTCTCGACAATGATTCTCGGCCACGGAGCCTGATTTGGTTTGCACTTAGTGGCCAGCCCTGCCTTTGCCAGACCTTTGATGGTGGGAGTGTAGAGGCTCGGAGCGGTAGAGAGATAAAAGATGTGGTTACCTTTGGTATTGTGCTTATCCTTCAGATCGGTGAGTTTCGAGCTGACTGTCTCCAAATCCTGTTGCTTGCCGACGTCGGCGGCAAGGTAGTAGAGCGACTTGGCGAAGCGATCCCATGAGTCTTGTTCGAATTTGAGATCGTGAGCGAACTTCTGCAAAGAGTCACGCATGAGATCCCTGAATTCGGAGTCGCTCATCGGTGTGCGTGAGAGCCCGAGAACGGCGAAATCTTCCGGCAGCAGATTCTGAAGATACAACGCATACAGGGCCGGCAGAAGCTTGCGCTTGGTCAGGTCGCCGTGCGCGCCTACTATTACCATCGCGAACGGGTCGGCGCGGTGCTCGGTTTGAACGCCCTGCACTAAAGGATTCTCGTTGACAATATTCGGTGTGGCGACACTCTGGCTCATGATTACCTCACGACGGTGTATGCGGGTGTTTATCACACCCGTGATTTTTAACGTCTACTCAGATTACTATGTTTTGTCTGATTGCACATTTACAAGTGGTCGAAGGCCACGGAGTTTTGCGCAATGATGAGTATCAAGTGTAACCGTCGGTTCCCAAAACGGCTGAACGAATGGACCCTGGAAGTGTCGTCGATCATCCGAACCCGGCCGGAGTTCGCAGCTATCCCCTCCCCGGGGTTGGGTCGCACAGCCGAGATTCGAACTGTATAGTGCTGCAAGGTCCTGGAGAGATTGGAGCCATGCAACCGTGCTGTTCACACAACTTGTTAGAAAGTCTGCTGCAACTGCTGCCGTTTTCGCCACTCTTATTAGTGGGATGCCGGCAAATGCTGAAGGGTCGTCTGGGAGCTCTTTTGCTAAAGACCCGCCGGTCCAAGCTCGAGCTGGTAGACGAGCAGATAAGCCGATCCTGATCGCCCAGGCCGCTTGTGCCAGTTGTGGTGCTGAGGCGCTCGATCCGATTGTGTTAATGGCGGCCGACAAACACAAGGGCAACTCAGCGTCCGTGTTAACGGACAGTCTTTGGGGTAATCTGATTTTGGAGCTGGCCTATCAGCGCGATCCTGAGCTGCAAAAAATCGCCAGGAGACTCAAGTTGGTAAACCTGGGCACTACTCTGGCTATCAGCGGTATCGCCGGGGGAACGCTGGCCCAGGGCATCTCCGCCCTTTACGTTATCAATCCTCCCGCCGGCGTGCCGGACAGCTATGCTCCGCTCGAGCTGGGTGTGGCGTTAAGCAGCGCCACCATTCTCGCTTTCATTGCCAGGACTTACTGCAACCACAATCTGGAGCATCACATTGTTCTCCGTCAGTTAGAGATAAAGGCCCGAGTCGAATCCGTTTTGAGTCACATGGAACACTGTCAAGCCGCATGTCCTGAGGCGCGGAAGCAATTGATTGAACTTGTAGGAGAGCGCGCCTGTCGTGAATGGGTCCAACTCTGGCAATCAAGCCATCAAGTTGCTATGAGCGTGCCTCCGAGCGTTACCTTGAACAGACGCGAGGCGAGGACGATCGGGGCAGCCGAACTATGTTCACAGCTGAGATGAAGGGGGGCGGCATGTCGACCACAAACGCGATTTTGATCATCGCCATGATCTTCCTCATTGTCCTGCGTCCGCTTCCCGTCATGGCTTGCGCGACATGCGGTTGTTCCGAGGTATGCCCTATAGCAATGGCTGGTGCGGACAGCCTCACTGACAGCACCGGGCTCGTCTCGGACAGCATCTGGGGCAACATTATTCTAAAAATGGCGTACTCCCACGATGCAGAGCTGCAGAAGCTAATAGGCCGGCGCCGACTTGTTTCGGCAGGCACCGTCGGCGTTCTGGCCGGTGTGGCGGGAGCAACAGCAGGACAGGGCATCGTCTCAATCGGTACTCTTAATCCGCCGGACGGACATGAAGACAGCTATGCACCGGGCATCGTCGGGCTTTGCTTGGAAGGAGTGGTGAACCTGGCCCTGACTGGCAATCTGATTTTGCACCACAGTTGCGAGAAGAAGGTCAAAATCAGGCAACTTGAGATTCGGCGGCGAGCCGAGAGCATCTTGGTTGGGCTGGAAGCAGCAGGTTCCAGCTCCGAAGAGATACGGGCCGAACTGACTGAACTCATCGGCCGGCAGGGGGCAGATGAGTACTTACAACTGTGGCGTTCGAGCCACAGCATTGCCATGAGAGAAACTTCGCAAGGTGCGGAAAGCCACGTGCTTCAATCACCGCTGACTGAACCTGTGAATTAGTTAGAAGAACACTTGTGATCGCATCGAGTAGATCACAAGGAGAACTGAATTAGGTGTTTCATCATAGACTGAGTGTATGCCAATAACCGACGAGTCCAAAGAAAAACTGAAAGCTCGCCTTGCTAAGGCTATCGGGCACTTGAACGCTGTCCATCGCATGGTAGATGAGAAGAAGTATTGCATTGATGTGCTTAACCAGATCAAGGCGGTTCAAGCTGCTCTGGACAAAACTTCAGAGGTGATGTTGCGGCAACACCTGGAGACCTGCGTTGTCGAAGGGGTTAAGAATGGCGATTCCGCAAGGGTAATCGAGGAGCTGATTCAGGTTTTTCGGCAAGCTCCGGTCCTTTACGAACAGTCTGACCCCACAGCCACGCCAACTCACAACGAAACCAACTCCAAATTCGGCTGCTGCCATTAGGGCACAGGTTTTGACGGCGCTTCTTTCGCTCGTCTGACTCGTAGGCACCACCGCCTCACTGCTACCAGAGACCAGATCGCCTCAACGATTCCGAACGGCCATGCGCCCTGGAGGAAACCGTAGATGGATGCCATCACGCACGACCCGGCGAAGAGAAGCACAAACACAGATTTGCGCTCTTCCAAGGCGTAGAACGAAAGCATCAGCAGCACCGAAACCAATCCGTACAGAGTCAGTGGATCCATTCTCACAACCGAATTGGCTAACCTCCGGGGCTGAGTCCGAGTCGTATCTCCTGGTAACAGAGGATTTTTGCTTTATTGACCAGTTGAGTGAGCGACTGAGCTGTGGGCGCCGCAGTCCGCATCGGCGGTGCCAAGAGAACGGCGGCTAAAGGGAGCATTATATAGGAACGCCTGTTCCTGAAATGTCCGTTTCCGTCCCATTCATTAAATCACGGTTTCGCACCTATCTAACCGCATCTTTGAACTCGGGGATGCGGTCGTCTGATTGCACGTTGACTACGCGAATGCCGCGCCCGGAAAGGTAATCGACAACGTCCTGTCCGTGCCGGCCCAGCGGCCACAACGGCACTTCCATTTCGTAGTAAGGGGCGTGCAAGATAATGGATGACGAGTCCGAGTATGGATAGTACTCAGCATAGCGAACGTCGTCGAGCAGGATCATGTATGTCGAATGACGGTGACGCATTTTATCGTGCACGAACAGCACCGCTTCCGTGTCGGTAATTTCGAAAACGTACTCCTGGTATGCGTCACGAACCAGCCCGTAGGTCATGTATCCGAGAAAGGAAGCAAACGCAACTGTGGAAGCGGCCAAGACGAGAGACCAGTAGTTGTTGTATGTGAAAGCGTAGATGCTGACGGCTGTCCACAACAAAACGAACACCCATCCGGCGGCAAGAGCGATGATGAGTGGGATCAGTCCAACCCGTTTGATGTACGGGCTGGAGGTAAATCTCAACAGTACGGGGCCTGCGGCTGTAAGCAACTGAACTCTCCTTTATGACCGCTCCCTTGCATCCATCTACTTCCAGGATGACAGTATCAGCTGTCCTGTCAATATCCTGACCCAGGAATCCTCATTAGGAGTCCAGGCGATATGACCTTAATTCGAAGAATTAGTTTCCGAAAAGCAGCAGAACTAAAGAAAATGTTCCGCCGTTCCAGAGACCGTGGGCGATCATTCCAGGCACTGTGCTCTTGGTTCTCTCGAAGGCGAAGGCGAACACCGCTCCCAGAACGAAGAGGGCCGGAAAGGCGCCGCCATCCAGGTGCACGGAAGCGAACAGTAAAGCGCTGATGAGAATCGACGGAGCGATGCTGAGCTTGCGTCTCAGCGAGCTGTAGAGAAAACCCCGGAACAAACTCTCTTCACAAAGCGGGGCCAGCACTGAAACGGTGATATAGAAAACGAGAATAGCGCCCAGGTTAGCCGATCGCGCTGCTTCCATGACGAGAGCGACGATCGGATTGGTGGAACCTTTCAGATTCAACAGCTTGACCGAAAGTATCTGCACTAACAATACGAACGGCAGCGCTCCGAACCATGTCATCATGCCGGCGAGAATCATTTTGCCGGCGCCCAGCTTTCCGGCTCTCAGTCTCAGTTTGATGCCGGAAAGAAAATCGACCTTGTTCGGTCTCATGGCGAAGAGGTAGGCGAAAAGGAGAGGGGGAACGTTGCTGATCAGATATATCCCGGCGATCATGACCGCCGCCAATAAGACGTTGTTCTGGAGAAGCTGGACGCCGTGCAGGTACCGCTGAGACCAGCTACTGACGCAGAGTTGCCAGGCCAGCCAGGTGATGAACACCGCATATACCGCTTTGAAGCCGTAAGCGGCGGGAGCGCGCACCTCCGGGAGATCTTGTTGAGGCGTCACTTTGCGATCGAGAAATATGATCTGGACAAAAAGAACGACCACACCTACCACGAAGCTGACTGCGGCAAAGCACATGAGGCACACAAAGCGAACGAAGAGGGCAAGTCCGTTCTCTTTATCGACGCGTTTGATCGCATCGAGCCGTCCCTGCTGTTCGGAGGCGCGGTAAAGCGAGGCCAGGGCTGAGGTCCGATACCATCCGTTGGGAATAAATTTGGTCAGGTCGTCCTCGACCTTGAGAGCCGATTCCAGGCTGGTTGAGCCAGGCTTCGTATAGATCAGGGAAAAATCTTTGGCCAGTTTGGTCGCGTCGGCGTTGTTCGGTTGCTCCAGCGCTTTCACGGCGTCTTTGATCGGCATATCCAACATATGCCTGAGAATTACTTCTCGAGCCGTATAGTTGATGTTGCCCGGATCTTGGGCGGCGCTTTGCTCGAGGTCTTTGAGAGTATCTCGCATGAGCTTGGCGAGCATGTCTTGCGACACTTTGCTCTTGGTGGTGTTAGAACCTGGCAGGTACTGTTCCGCGTATACACAGGCGGAAGCCAGGCGTAAAGCGAGCTCGGACTGGTCCGTTTGAATGAACTTGGTGACCTTGGCGTGCGCCTGGTCGGTGAGAAGGGCTGACAGTCCAAACCCGACAAACACGGTGAGGAAGACGAGAATTGCATTGGCAACCTGACCTCGATGTTGTTTGGCGACCAGCCAAACAACACAAAGAGACAAGAATACGGCTAGGCTACCGGCAGCAATTTGATCTGCGACTGGCAATTGGCGGTTCTCGAAGGAGGGCAATCAGGCTGAATCGGCGTTTGAGCGGCTGGAGCCCAGCGCCAAGGCAACGATTAGTATATCTGTATGACAGCCTACTCGCCGCTGAAATCGCCTGAGAAGAAGCCGTCGCCGTATTCGCCCAACTCGCCGAAACCGGAGAACTCGCCGTAGTCGCCGAACCCTTCATAACCGCCGAACTCAGTGCCGGTGTCGTGCAAGAAATCTTTGTCCTTCTCGCTGCCGGCGAATCCGGGGTCGCGTTTAGGCACCTGGTCGGCATAATATCCCCAGGGAGAGCCGCGTGCCAGCTTCTTATGGACCATCCAGCGAGGAGTTTTGATAAATCCCAGACCGGCCATAACGGCGCCGACAAACGCAAATTCAGCGACTAAGATCCTTCCCCAGTAGATCATTGCGACTGCCCGCCTCGAGCGGCAAAGCCTGCCTCAGGCTGAGACCGCGGCGCCATCGTACGGCGAGTTCGGGCGGAAGTCAACGGCTGCGGTGGGGGAATTACTCAGTTTCGGTGAGAAGAGCGACTTTTTGCGGACCGACCGTACTAACAGACATACGCGGTATCTGGGTGCGCTTGAAAGTTTCAATGTAGCGACGCAACGCTTCCCGTATCAGATCAGAGCGGGTTCTGTGCTCCACTTGGGCGACAAAATCGATTTGCTCCAGGAGTCCGGGCGGAAGAGCCACAAGTACTTTCTTTGGCATCTGTATTTCCTTAATACTGCGAGAGGGAGGGCGAACAACAACAACAACAAACTTAAAATTTTTGCGAAGGAATTCAGACCGAAGACAGTCGTTAATCAGCTGACTGTGCTTGGCCCGCGAAGCGATTTCTGCACTACAATCTACACTCAAGCACTCTGTTTTTAAAGGGCTCAACCGCACATAAATGCAGGATGATGCTGAAACTAACATAAAAGGTTTTTTGGAAATGGGTAAAAGTGATGCTTTCGAAGAACTGCTTGCCATGCTGGTTTCAGCATGTCGCATCCGAAGAACCCAATTGATTGCATCACACCAGTCACGACCATCAAAAGTCTGCAAGCGCTTGGAAGACGGTCGTCATGCCGAATTCGCTTGCATACAGGACACGCGTGTACTATGACCGATCGTCCAGACTCGATCTCGAGGAAACTGACAGCCGGCGTCAAGGCGGCCGGATGCGCAGCCAAACTGAGTTCTATCGAGCTGGGAGACGTCCTGCGAGGCTTGACGACGATCGACTGCAAGCAGCTGATCACCAGCATAGAGAATTTCGAAGATGCAGCCGTTTACAAATTGACAGAAGACCTTGCAATCGTTCAGACCATAGATTTCTTTCCGCCCGTGCTAGACGATCCATATCTGTATGGACGGATCGCGGCTACCAATGCGATTTCCGATATCTATGCGATGGGGGGAACGCCTATATTGGCGCTCAACGTACTTTGTTTTCCCGTGTGCGACTATCCAGTCGATGTAGTAAGAGACATCTTGCGGGGCGGTGCCGAGCAGGCCTCTCGCGCCGGTGTCGTGATTGCGGGCGGACATTCGATTCAAGCTCCTGAGCCGGTTTACGGGCTGGCTGTGACCGGTTTGGTGAACCCCGAGAAGGTGCTCACCAATAGTGGTGCCAGGGTTGGCGACAAGCTGGTTCTTTGCAAACCGATCGGAACCGGAGTCGGTCTTCTGGCATTGAAAGCGGATATCTTTTCGAAACAGGCGCAAGAAGCGCTTGTTGAGAGCATGACCACTCTGAGCAAAACGGCGCTCGACTGCGCCCTCGCTTATAAGATCTCCGCTGCCACGGACGTAACCGGATTCGGACTGATCGGTCATATGATCGAGATGGCCAGGGGAAGCAAAGCGCGCGTTCGTCTCTTCTGCGATGCCGTGCCGCTTTTGCCCGAGACCAAAGGGCTCGCCGAACAAGGTTTTGTTCCGGCCGGAGCGTACGCCAACAGGAAATCGTACGAGCAGTTCTGTACCTATATAAATGATGTGGATTTACCGTTATGTGATCTTTTGTATGATCCACAGACATCTGGTGGTTTGCTGTTTGCGCTCGGCAGTTCGGACGTCGCCAATCTTTTGAACGATTTAAAAAAATCCGGCGTCGCAGCTAGTTGCGTTGGAGAGTTCATAGATGGTAGTTCAGGCACTATAGAGGTTGTGTTTCATGGAAAAGACGGTTGACCTGCGGGGTTTGATCTGCCCCGAGCCTGTATTGAGGACGAAGAAGCTGCTTGATGACGCCAGTGTCCTCAAAGTAGAGGCTCTGGTTGAATCTGAAGTAAACGTCAACAACCTGGAGCGGTTAGCGCGATCGATGAAGCTGCAGTTCAACGCTGCCGATGAAGACAACCATTATCGAGTCACTATAGTTCGCTCGTCGTCCGAAGCCGGTTCGCCTCAAGCGGTTGTTGATGCGGCTCAGCCCGCTCACGGCGCTCCGCCCCACGAGGGTGCGGATAAGGCATCGGTGGGAACGGTAGTACTTCTCGCCCGTGACAAATTCGGAGACGGTGATGCCGATTTCAGCAACAGCTTGATGAGTGTGTTTTTGCAAACAATGTTGCAATCGGGGCATAGGCCAAGAGCAATTCTTATGGCAAATTCAGGAGTGAAGCTTCTCGATCCGGACAGCTCCACTTATAAGGTATTGCAAGATTACAAAAGTGAAGGTGTAGAAGTTTTGGCTTGCGGTCTGTGTGTTGAATACTACGGATTGAAGCAGAAGATTCCGGTCGAGCAGATCACGAATATGTTTGCGATATGCGAGTTCATCATGACCGCTGATAAGGTAGTGCAACCTTAGGTCGGTAGGAACTGAACTCGAGCAACCGATGCGATAGTGGATGTGCTCTTCGAACCCGCCAGCTATTTGAGGGCAGCCTAACCGGCGATGGCACCAGTTCGTGCTACCCGAGGGTTTCTTCATGTCCGCCGATCGCGGTTGAGTACAAAGCGGAGAAGCCGAGCATAGCGAGGCGCCGGAGCGCTATATTAAAAGCCGACGGAGCGCATAAAAAAACTCAGGTGGAGACTTTGGTGCCGTTGCGCTTTTTGTAGATGTCCGGATAGATCTCGAAGGCGGGCTTGAGCACCGGCAGCAGAGCCAGCGCTTTGTTTACCGGCCCTTTCGCTACCATCTTGCCGGTCAGAATAGCCAGGGGGACGCTTACTTTGCCCAACCAGAACTCATGAGCGACGTCTGCTTTCATGAACATTTCTACGATAGGCTTGAGGTCGCTGTCACCGGTGTAAACGTTGAAAGAGCTGCCGTCTGAGCAGTCCACTGTGATCAATCCGTTTGGATCGCGGTAGTGAAACTGAACGATCAGTTTGGATTCTTTTATCTTACGCGACATGTCCGGGTCGTTTTTGATCGCTGCCCACAGTTCGGCCATGATTCTGTGCAGCTCTTCTGTATTCGCGAACATAGACATCAGTATGCCCTCTCATATATTGCGATGATATCGTCAATCGAGCTTTCCTTCGGATTGAACATTATTGCAGGATCGGTGCTTGCCAAAAAGGCCAGTTCATCAAGTTGGCCGTCTTTCAGCTCGGGCAGTCCCAGATCGCGCAACCGGCTGGGCAGTCCTACTCGAGCCGAAAGCTGCTTGACCGCCTCGATGAGCTCCTTAGCGGCCTCATCATCGCCGGCCGCCGTTGAGAAGCCCAAGCGCCGCGCCAAATATGCGTAGCGGGCGGCAACGGCGTCGAGATTGAAGTGCATACCGTGAGGCAGGAAGACTGAGTTGGTCAAACCGTGGTGGGTTCCATATTTGGCCCCGGTGGCGTGGGCGAGGGCGTGAACGATGCCGACGCCTGAGTTTGTGAAGGCCAGACCGGCCATCGTCGAAGCGATGAGGGTAGCAGCTCGGGCTTCCAGGTCTTCACCATATGCGGTGGCGCGGGGAAGATGCTCGAACAGCAGTCTCATGGACTCGAGGCAAAGAGAGTCGGTAAAGACAGAGTTGCTGATCACGGCTGTGAACGACTCGATGTTGTGGGTGAGAGCGTCGAGCCCAGTGGCGGCCGTTAGTTTGGGCGGCAGGCTTACGGTCAAGATCGGATCGAGGATGGCGGCGTCAGGAGCCAAGAAACGGCTGCCGAACAGCAATTTCTTTCCTTCAGTGTGGTCTTTTACCATGGCCACCATCGACACTTCGGAGCCTGTTCCGGCGGTGGTGGGAATCGCTATGAGCGGGCGCAACTTTTCCGACAGATTGTTGAGCCCTTCGTACTCCAGAAGGTCGCCGCCGAGAGAAAGACAGATATTCGCCACTTTGGCGGTATCGAGGACTGAGCCGCCGCCGACGGCGACAACGCAGTCGCACCCGGCTTCCCGGGCTGCTCTTGCCGCACTGTTCACGCAATCAACATCGCTGTCGGGAGGAACGTCTGTGTAAAGAAGGTATTCGCCTTCTTTGAAACCGCTGAGCACCGACTGCAAGACACCGGACTTGACGAGAACCTGATCCGTCACCAGTAAAGCTTTCCGGCAACCCAAATCTTTGACCAGGTCGGCGGCAGTGGCAGCCGTATGCTCACCGAAGGTTATCTTCGTCGGACAGTGAAAAACAAATGGATTCATTTTGAACGCCCCGCTAACGGTCTGACTGATCGTGGAGGTTGAAATATTCATTGATTGCAGCTCGGTTGTCCGCGACGGCTCATCTCTCTCAATTCAAGGTAACAAAATATTCATTTATTTTCCCGACCATAGCCGCTCGACCGAAAGGACCGATGGCTCATCCGACGGCTCATTTGTGAACGTGTCTTCCTTGATCTCTGGAGTGTTTGTCTATAGTATTAGCTCTGCTTTGTTGACATCCACTAATGTGTTTTTTGTTAGCGGAAACACTAAAGCTGCACGACCGCCAGGAATAATAACGATTGCGGCGCGATACTAGAAAGAGGACCGGGTAAATGAAAGGACGAGTCCGCGAAAGCGGGCAGGTGCACGCAGACAAGCGCGCTCGCCAGGCGATGCTTCTCGCTCTTTCAGTGATGGTCTGTCAAAGCGCAGGCTTCGCTCCTGCCTACGCTGCCGCTCAAAACAATGCGCCACCGGCCGGCACCGTACTGTTGCCGCTCACGCCTAAGCTTGACGATGGGGCCAGTCCCGCCTTCGATCGCACTCCACCGGACAGTGCCGACGACGATGATACCGGCATGGGCACCCACAAGATTCGCGCCACAACTGCCGATCTCAAACCGGCGCCTGATGCGATCACACCCGAATCAGGCGATGTGGATGATGCAGGTGGCGAAGATGACGTCTTGAGCAGCGCCAAGCTGATGAAGGGCATGGTGCAGATTATTGCCGACGATACCGAGTTTGATTCGGCCAACAACACCTTCCTCGGCACCGGCAACGCTGTCGCTCTTATAGGCGGGCAGAACTCCAAGCTGGAAGCTGACACCATTCTCTACAACCAAGATACGAACATGATGGATGCGCGCGGCAACGTGCGTGTGGTTCGAGACGGCAATGTCACCACCGGTAGCGCCTTCAAGTTCAATATCTCCTCCGACCAATACCTTATAACCAAGCCTGATACGGACCTGTCCGGCACCCGCGTGGTGGCTCGCACAGCTAGCGGTCACGGCTCCAGCGTTGACTACCAGAACGGTTCGGTGGTACTACCGAAGCCGTTCAAGTACGCCTCGAACACGATGTATTCGCCGCTCAGCTACCGCGAAGGTATGTCCGAATACAACCAGCACCCCGACGCATTCGTACCGCCGAAACCTACTTACACTTTCAAGGCGAAGAAGATCGTCTACGAAAAGTACAAAGACGAGGACAACTTAACCATATTTGGTGGCAGGCTGATGTTCGGCAACTTCGGTGTGCCTATACCGAAGATGGTGACAACAATCGGTTCCCAAGGAAACGCCGTTACTTTCCCGGTCTCGCTTGAAGTCAGCAACAACTTGCAGTCGGGCGGTCTCAACATAGGTCCCGCTTTCAGCACCGGTGTCGGTCATACTGGGGTGTTGATGTGGGCACCGATGGTTCAGTTCGGTGGAAGCACCCTCACCAGTCCAGGCAGTTCGAACAACAGCTCGATCGGGCTTTCGGCGCAGGTCTCATTCAATAACTACTTTATGTCCAGTCACCTCGCATACGGTACCGTGTCAAATTTGCCGGTTGCCGACTTGAAGTTCCGCATAAGAAAAGGGTTCAGATTCCAGTCGGGCGTGAACAGGTTCTTGGACGACGGTATGTTTGGAGCGAGACGGGCTCGCGCCATAGCCGAGTTTGTCGACAACCATCCGGTTTCCGGTATACCTCTTTTGGCGGCGGTCAACTTCCGAACCTCGGG